>Ga0065721_10051459_pt1 | contig 14639 bp, 13 predicted proteins | sample Mesricmetagenome_FD_59108 | JGI IMG/M metagenome (GOLD analysis project Ga0065721, IMG submission 59108) | Mesophilic microbial community from rice straw/compost enrichment Sample: eDNA_1 v2 (version 2) | ecosystem: Engineered > Solid waste > Grass > Composting > Bioreactor | place: USA: Davis... | reverse complement strand
GCCCGTAGCTCAGCAGGATAGAGCATCAGATTCCTAATCTGGGGGCCGTGGGTTCGAATCCCGCCGGGTGCACCATTTTTCAATGACTTAGGCGACACCCTTCCGGTCACCTGACATTTCAGCAATCACCTAGCAATCACCGTATCGGTAATTCTGTAGTGGATCGGGCGGCGCAAAGCGATCGACCGGGGCGTCCGTACGCATGAACGCCGGACAAGATGATGCTCTGGATCGCGAGGCCCTCGGCTCACGAGGAGAGTCTCGGTGCGAAAAACTCGGGCGATAAACATCCGCCAGTGGTTCCAGTTCTCGTTGCAATATTTTTGCTATCCGGCACAATAATAGTGCGCTCGCTTATGCCAGCGTGTGACCGGGCTCTGGCACGTATGTCCAGGCAGTCAGCTAAAGGTGTCAGTGTGCACGCCCGACGTGCGCTTTCTATAGCTCGGTCACTCTTTCGATGCTCGAACGCCGTTGGATAATAATTCAATTATAAAATGGATAGGCTTTGCTTCGCTCCATAATTTGGGACTGCGACTCATCTCGGTCGCATCTTGAAGAGAGGAAATGTCATGAAAAACTTTGAGCATGAAGCTGGCCTCGTAGATCTCGGCGACGCCCGCATCGAAACCCGGGGCGTCGATCCCGAGGGTCAGCTCGATTTCCAGACCGGACTGAAGAAGATCGGCGGCGGCATCCAGGCAGCCGACTGATCCGTCTGGCGTGCGGTTCCTTGTGGACCGCACGCTACTGGATCGGCGCATTCCCATGAGCGCAAATATCACCCAATCAGCGGCGAAGGATCCCCTTTGCGGCATCGCACGGTCCGAAGCGCGTGGATCGCTTTGCACCGGTCTGCGCATCCGCCCTCAGCTGCGGGTACGCCTGATCGGTTCCCGTTTTGTGTTTCTCGACCTGACCGCGAGCCGCTATTTCCTGCTCGAAGGAGTGGGGGCCGAGCGCTTTGCTTCCTTTTGCGATGAGACCGCAAACGATGACGACATCGGCTGGCTGCAAGAGCGACGTATTATAGAGGTTGGGTCGCCGCTTGCGCCGCCACTCCTCCCATCCCCTCCTGCGCGCAGCGTTTTCGATACGCCGTCGCCGCTCGCGCGTCCGTGGCTTGTCGCCGAAGCGCTCGCAGAGCAAAGCGTCGCGCGTCGCCGCGTGCGGCGCGAAACACTCGCCGAGTTGCTGAAACCTGCCGAGTCTTGCGCATTCGATCCCGACGCCTGCCGCGCGATTGCCGCCGCCTGCCGCGCTGCCGCGCGCTACCGATCGGCTGTCGACCAATGCCTGCCCAATGCGCTCGCAATGGGTAAAATGCTTGCGCGCCGCGGCATCGGCGCAGAGCTTGTCATTGGCGTAATGCTGCCGTTCGCGGCTCATTGCTGGCTGCAGTCCGGCGACTTGGTGCTGAGCGACCCGTTCGGGAGTGTACAGAACTTTCATCCGTTGGTCGCCACATGAGCTTTTGGGTCCGGATCGAGATCGGGTCTCAGGGCCGCGCTCCGATCGACGAACGCAAAGGCTCCGCCGATTTCGCGAGCCGCTCCGCGCGCGTCTGGAGCGGGGTGCCGCTAATTTCGCTCGGGGGCCGCGGTTGCGTAGCAGGCTATCTTTTCCGTCGCGACCACCCATGCGGCCGCATTCTCGTTTTGGACGAAGATGCGATCGATAAGGCAATCGCGACGCGCGGCGCGTCTTTACTCACCGACTTTTGGGGCGGCTATGTTGTGCTTGTCGAAAGCGACAACGGCGACGTCCATGTGATGCGCGATCCCTCAGGCTTGCTTCCCTGTTATGTCCGCCATGGACAAGACATCACTCGCCTTGCGAGCGACATGACCGAGCTTACACGACCCGGGGCGGCTACCGTCAATTTCAACGTTCTCGCGAAGTGGTTTGCGAGTATCGATGCCCTCGGCCGCCAAACCGGTATCACCGGCGTTGAGGAGCTTCTTCCTGGGGAGCGCCTGACAGTGACCGAAACAGGAACAGGCACCAGCCTCGCCTGGTCGCCGTGGGACCATTTTCCACGCCGCTACGGGCGCAGCTTCGTCGACGAGGTCGACGCTTTGCGCGCGGCCGTCAAAATGTCGGTGGGCGCATGGACGACCTGCTTTGACTCGATACTCCTCGGCGTCTCGGGCGGGGTGGACAGCAGCATCGTTGCAGCCGCTGCAATGCCGCGAACGCCGGGGCTTCGGCTTCTTACATTTGTCGAGCCCGGCACCGAAGGGGACGAGCGGCGCTATGCCGAGGCGCTCGCCCGTAAGCTCGGGGCATCACTCGTCACGCGGAACTTCAATCTCGCGTCGGTTGATTTAACAAAACCAGTACTGCCCCACTTTCCTGTCCCGCTCGCACTGCCGATCTTTCAGGCGATCGAGACCATTCACCGGGCCGAGGAATGTCGCAAGCCGATCAATGCCTTTTTTACCGGCAACGGCGGCGACAATGTTTTCTGCAACATGCACAGCGCCGCTCCTCTTGCCGACCGGCTGATCGCGCACGGCCCAACGCCAGATGCGTGGCGCACGGCGCGGGACCTTACCGATCTCACTGGTTCGTCCATCGCCGAGGTTGCTCGCCGTGGCTGGCACCGGCTCCGCGATCGCCGAGAACCGCACTTGATCCGCTTCGACTTGATGGGCCTGACCCCGCGAGCCGCCACCGTCGCCATCGCCGAAGATGATCGCCATCCGTGGCTTGCGGCACCGCCCGGCGCGCTGCCAGGTCAAAAAGCCTATGTCGCAATGCAGGCGCGCGGACAAAAGAGCGTCGAGCTTTACCCGCGGCAGCAGGGCGCGCCACAGATCGCACCGCTTCTCTCTCAACCGATCGCCGAACTGTGCCTATCGATCCCGACCTGGCATTCTGTGCAGGGCGGCCGTGATCGCGCGGTGGCGCGAGCGGCCTTTGCGGTCGATCTCCCGCCGCTGATCGCAGACCGCCGGACGAAGGGAAGTCCTCAAGGATTTCTGCGCCGTATCTTCGATGCACAACTGCCGGCGGCCCTGGACCTCCTACGCGGCGGGCGCCTTGTCGATTCCGGAATTGTCGACCCCCTCTTTATTGACGCCGCAAGAGAGGGAGTATGGCGTGATGATGGGCGCGATCTTCGCATTCTGACCTTCTGCGCCGCCGAAACCTGGGTACGCTGGTGGGAAGGCGGCAGTGCATCGAACGACAGCACCCCCGCCGACCAGTCTCGCTAGCGGCAGCGATCCGGTAGCGCCGCCTTCATCGCATCCCATTCTGCATAACGATCCGCGAAAGGGGACGCCCGATCGCGCTTGCCGAGCAACCAATAATCGAACCACGCGATATTTTCCTCCATCGCCGCAATGCGGTTCGACGGGATGTGAAAGACATGGGTTTCGTCTGATGCCGCGCTTTCGCCCGGGAACAGACTGATCTGGGCCGGAACGCGGGCCTTGCGAAGCGCGCGATAGAAGTCGATCGCGCCGGTGTGCGGCGCCGCGATCTGCTGGAGGATGGCACCACATGCTTCGCTTGCGCGGAGTGATGGGGAGAGCGCGAGATAGTTTGGCAAAACCTGAGGATCGAATGGCGACCCTCCGAAAACGGCACGATAGGAATCCGGCATGTCCGGTTCGTAGACCGGCTCGAGATACGCACCGTCGCCACTGGATGCCGCGCGAAAAACATGGGACTGGGTCATGGTGACGTTTACCAGCTGCGAACCGCGGCTATATCCGGCGATTCCGACCCGCTCGCGATCGATAATGCCTTCGTCGGCCAGTTCGGAGACGGCATCCTCGAAGCTTGCAGCGCCCGTGAGCCAGAGCAGCTCCCGCATCCGCTCTGGCGTGAGCGTGGGGCCCTGAAGGCCCCACGCCTGATCAGCCGCGCGAAGGTCGGCATTCAGCCGGCTGCTCGCCTCGTTGATGAGCAACACGACATAACCGCGCTCGGCGAGCGTCTGGACGGGATATTCCCATTGATTGTCCTGCAGGGCAAAGCGCTGGTCGGCATCATTGCCATGATTGACGACAATCGCTGGATAGCGCTGGCCTTTCACGTAATCGCGCGGCCAGACGACATAGCCAGTAACTTTGTGGCCGTAGCGATTGGTCCAGCTGCGCGGCGTGACCTGCAATGGAGCAATCTTCTCATGCTCAGGCGATACCGAGGCGACGGTCTGCACCCGCCCCGATGCGACATCGACGGTGACGAGCGACGGCGGCAACGTCTGCCCTTCGGCAAGGCACGCCGCGATTGCGAGCGTCGGGGTGAAGTCGCATTTGGTGAGACTGCCGTTGCCCCATATGGGCCGTACGCCCCGCCGGTCGATAACCCCGATCCCGAAACGTGGATCATCAAGTGAGCGAATATTGACGACCGTCTGGCTTCCGTCGGGTGCCCGCAGGCCACCGAAGGTGGCGCCGTGGCCGATCGAGAACGGGAACCGGCCATAGCTGCGCCGCCGTCCGTCATCGCCGACCTCGACGATCTCGCGCGTGTCGCCAAGGCCATCGGATGCCAATTGCCCGCCGCGTGGCCCCCGCATTTGCCAATAGACATAATCCCGCGTCGATGTGACCGCGCGTGCGCGGCCTTCGGCGAAAGACCAGGCCATCGTCACGCGGCGTTCGCTGCCGTCCGGGTCCACTTCCTTAACAGGATAGCGAAGATCTTTGTCTGTCCAGATAACGTCGCCTTTCGACGCTATCGTCGTCCGGTCGCTGCGCGGACGGCGCGCGATCAATGTGACCTTCCCGTCGGGAGCGCGGAGATAAAGCGACGCGGTCGCCTGACCCAGCCGACGCCGCAATCCGCGTTGTTCGCTAACCTGCTCATCGATCAGGATCTGGCGCTCATCGCTTACAGAGTCGAGCGTGACGAAGAACAGCCGGCGCCCGTCAGGCGACCAGCTGTAGGCGCGCACCCCGATCGTGAGCGGAGCATGCGCGTAACCTGGCAATATCCGGTCTTCGACATCGCCAAAACGCGCGGTGGCCGGATGGGTGACGATTGGCACAATACGGCCACCGGGCTCGATTCGGTAGAGCTGTACGCCATCGCCTCGGTCGATCAACGCGCTCCACGCAGCGCTCCCCGGAATGCGGCGCAACTGGTCGATCCATGGGGCGCGAAGCAACTCGCGGCTTGCTCCGCTTTCGAGATCGACCAAAGTCAGGCGCGAGAGCGTCCTGTCGCTGACGGCATCGGCGACGCGCGTCACATAAGCGGCACTTTTGCCATCTGCGGCGATCGCGATCGACCACAGCCGAGGCACAGTGAGCTGGTCGGCGAGCGTCCAGTGTCGTGATGCCTTCCCATCAGCCGCAGCCCCCGGGGGGCGAGTTTCATCGGCCTTCCCGACCATAGCGATTGCAGGCGAGGAAAGCAGAAATGCGAGCGCTGACGTGCAGCCGAGCGTGAGGTTCGTAGGCATGCTCACCACTCCTGACGCACCGTGAAGCCGAGGAAGCGTCCGACTGGAGAATAGTTCGTCGTGTCGTACGGCGTGTCCGCCGCTGAAGTTGTCACGATCGGCGTCGGCTTCGCGTTGAAGATGTTCAGCGCTGAGAGCGATACGCGCGTCCCACGCCCGACTTTGACCTCGCCGTTAAGATCGACGGTGGTAAGGCCGCGCACCGCCACCGCAGGTGACCGGCGCGCGTCGGTTATCGCTGCGGAATGACTGACGAAGGCCGAGAGCGATAAGCGGTCGGTCGACCAGCTCGCACCGCCGCGCGCACGGAAGCGCGCTGGGTGGAAGAGCGTTCCAGCAAGCTGAGTCACTAGCGCGTCGGGACGGAGCTGCTGGCGGCTGCGCAGCAGGGTGCCCGCTGCGGTGAGCGCCAGATCGCCGCCGCCCAGGGATACCCGGTATCGAAACGACAGGTCGGCACCGCGATAGCGCTGGCGAGCGATGTTACGATCGCGCAGATCGAGAAAGGCGACAACGTTCGCCGGGTCATAAGCCGCTCCGCTTGCATTCTGGAAGGGAGGCAAGGCGTCGCTGATGATCTCGCCTTGAAACGCCGCGGTCGGCGCACGGACGATTGAGTCCGCGAAGATCGGATTGTCGAGGGCGCCGAGCGACGATGCGAACGGCGATGCCACGCGGTCACGATAATCGATGTCGAACCAGGCCGCGGTAATTTCCAAGCCGTCGGCAGGTGTGAGTTGCGCGCTAAGTGTCCAGTTTTCGGACCGCTCGGGTCCAATCCGGTTGTCGGACCCGGCGGCATAGAGCACCGTCGCGTCGGCGGGGAGGCCGGCCCCGTACCGTGCCGCGGGCGCGAGAACCGCCGAGTAGCCGCTATATTGCTGCAACAGTGTCGGCATCTTGAAGGAGCGGCCCCACGAGACCCCGAGCCGAAGCATGCTGACGGGTTCCCACACCAGTCCGAACTTGGGCGTGAGGATCCCCTTGGAGTCCGAATAATCCTCGAAGCGCAGCGCGCCAGTGAGTGAAAGTCGATGCAACCCCGCCAATTCCTGCGTCGGGGCCGCGATCGGCAGATGAATTTCACCATAAGCAAAGATCGCATCGCGCCGCTTCACAAGGTCGCCAACCGCGCCGCCTGTCTTTAGCTGATTGCGGCGAGCTCCGGCGCCGATCGCAAGCCGAATATCGCCTGCCGGAAGCGCGAACAGCGGCCCCTGGAATCCTCCCTCGATCGCGAGATTGCGGTTGAAGAAGCTCCGGTCGAAACTCGCGATTTCGGCGCCGCCCGCGAATAGCTTTGTCACCCCGGCAGTTCGATCCGTGCCGAAGAAGCCGCTGGACTTGAAAGTCCAGTCGCCGCCCATTTCCACTTTGAGCGTCGGCGCAACACCGAAAATCTCCGAGCGAGTTGCCGCGTCGATCCCCGATGTGCGCGGATCGGCACTGAGGGTGAATCCCGTGATCGCTTGGTTTCGGCTATTCTTGTACAACATATCTGCCGACAGCGTCACATTCGTGCCGAGCGCCTGATGCCCGCTGATCAGTACGGAATGTCGCCGCTGCGTAGGAAAGAGGGTGCTCGCCGGGTTCGCGGCGTCGGTATAAGAACGGTCGCCGGCAAAGATCGCGGTCGATCGGCTATAGTCATAGGCGGCGATCACACCGCCTGACCTCCAGCGCTTGCCACCGAGCAGACCATATTGCTGCTGGACGTTCCCGCCGTCGGTCGAGGCGCCGACACGCGCCGTCGCGGACGCACCGTCATAGTCGGGTTTCAGGATGATATTGACGACGCCCGCGACGGCGTCGGCGCCATAGATAGCCGAAGCGCCGTCGGCGACGATTTCGATGCGCTCAACCGCCGACACGGGGATCGCGCTAACATCGATTACCGACGAGGCGCCGGTGTAGGCGAAGCGGTTGCCGTTGAGCAATGTCAGCGTGGCGTTGGGGCCGATGCCGCGCAGATTGAAAGTCGAGGCGCCGTTGACGTTGGCATTTTCATTGCCCGCGCCCTGTCCGTTTCCGATGCCAGGATTCTGCCCGCCACCGAAGTTCTGCGGCAGGCTGCGCGCGACTTCGCCGAGATCGTTCTGGCCGGCTTTGCGAATATCTTCGGAAGTTATCCGAATGACCGGTGCGGCGGGAGTGACGCCGCTGATCCGGGAACCAGTCACAATGATCGCCTCGTTGTTCGAAGCCACTGAGGGCGCCGCCGCACCCTGCGAAATGATAACCGAGCCGGCCTCGAACCTTGCCGTGAGCCCGCTGTTCTTCAGCAGCGCGTCAATCGCTTCGCGCGGTGTCAGCTCGCCTTTCAGCGGCGGCGCGGTCTTGCCTTCAAGATCGCGCGACGCCGCATAAAGTTCGATGTCGGCCATCGCGGCAGCGCTGCGCAGCGCCTCGCCAAGATCCTGCGCCGGCATATCGTAGGTCTGGCGCTGGTGCTGCGTGGCCAGCGCCGCCGCCGGCGAAAGACAGGCAGCGCTGCCGATCAGCAGCAGGGCCAGCGAACGGGACTTTTTCATCAAAATCACTCCCCCATATTCTCGGCCGTGCTTCAGACAGGCGGCCAGTGGGGGTGCGTTGACGGGGCGATGCGGGGCCCCTTAGTCTGACAATGAAAAAATTATCGGCGACGCAGATGAAGGGCGTCAGCCTCCGGTACCACGCGGAGGTCGAACAGGCTTGCAATACGGTCGGCGAAGCGTTCGGTCTGGCTGATGTGGAAGCGGCCCGACACCTCGAGAGCCGCAGTCGCACTGTCGTCGATCATGATCGGCAGCACGGCGTAGCGGTTGGCCTCGGCAACCAGCCGGTCGAGACGTATCGAGCGATATTCGGCCCAGCCATCTGGCCAGCTTTCGGGAATTTGGGCCTCCGGGGCAGCCGCAAGGCTCCTGCCGTCACGCTGAAAGGTCAGCGTCTCGCCTCGGGAGAGCGTCATCGCCGGTTCGGCCTTGGCGCCCGTGCGCAATTCGGCCGTGCCGCGCCGGACGGCCGCGGTAACGGTGCCCGCCTCGTCGACGCGCAGATCAATCTCGGCATCGTTCGCCGTGGCTCCGCCTTGGCCCGCCTCGATGTGAAGCGGAACATCCTGCCTCGCGACCGAAAGGCGTACCCGGCCTTTGACTAGGCGGACGCTTCGCGCGCCGTCCGCCAGGGCGACGTCGAGCCGGCTATCGGTATCGAGCGTCGCGCTCGACCCGTCGGCAAGCCGGAAGGTGCGGATTTCGCCGCGCTGCGTTACCAGCGGTTCGGCGGCGCGCGCAACCGAGCCGCTTCCGGGCTGGCCGGGAAGGGAGGCGCCTCCCGCCCCGATCGCGACGATCAGAAGCGCCAGCGCTGTCGCTGCGGCGCCCCACGGGAGCCAGCCGCGAACGCGGCCCCGCCGCGCATCGGCATGGCTGGTGCCGTGGCGCTGCGATCGCTTGAGCACCGCGAGGGCCGACATCCGACGTTCGGCGCGTTGGTAGGCATCGCGGTGATCGGGCGAGGCCGACAGCCAGGCGTCAAATTCTGCGCGGAGCTTCCCGGCATCTTCGCCGCGCATCTTGATCAGCCAGGCGCTGGCCACCTCATCGACGGGATAGTCGCCGTCGCTCGTCCTGGTCATCGGCCGCCGTCCACCACCTTCGAGATCTGACCGAGCGCCTTCATCATATGATATTCCACTGTCGCGATGCTGATACCAAGCTGCTCATGTATCTCGCGATAGGTGAGTTCGTCCACCCGGTGCATCAGGAAGACGCGCCGGGTTTTGGGCGGCATGGCGTCGACGGCCGTCTCGTAGAGTCGCAGCAGATCCGCGGCTTCGAGATTCCATTCCTGCGCCGCCGGGGTGACGGCGTCGCTCTCTTCGCGGAGCGGAAAGAAAACCGCTGGCGTGGTCTTGTGGCGCCGCGCGCGATCGATGAGCAGATTCTGGGCGATGCGGCGAAGAAAGCCGCCCGGATTGACGAGCCGGTGGCGTTGCTCGCTTCCTGCCGCGCGCGCGAAAACCTCCTGCACGAGATCGGGCGCTTCCTCCGGCCCCGCCTTGCGGCGCAGGAAATGAAAGAGCGACGTGCGATGCATCCGATAGACGGCGTCCAGGTCGTGCTCGGCATCAGCCCGCCGATCGACGGCCGGCGGCCGATCGTCGGGATGCACGTGGCAGGCCGAGGACACCGAAAAAGGAGGGCGCGGCGGCGCGCGGTCGCCGCAGGTACAGGAAGACACGACACATAATCCCGGAGGCACGAGCGGAACCGTCCAGCCGCGGCCGGATATCTCGCTCCCAGTGCTGTGCCGCCGTTCGGTCGCTTGTGCGAGCCATGGTCCGGTTGGGCCGCCGGTCCGTGTGGGGACTGGCGCAAATGATGCCTGGCGAATTAGTCCGCGCAGGAGCTGCCAGCGATGCTCCTGCACGGGGAAATCATGTCAATTATCGCCCGACGTGACAAGGAAAACGTCACTCCACTTGCTGTCGGTGCTCAGGGTTGGCCGCTGGGATGCCCCGCAAGCGTCCGGGCGTAGCTCGCCGCCTCGTGCGCCCGCCGTTCATGATAGCCGAGCAGGAGGTTGCGTATCTGGGCCTGCGGCTCGGCATCGGCAACGGCGGCTTCGATCCTGCGATACTCGGCCTCGACGTCGACGAGGATATTTGCGTCGAAATGTCGCGATAACTGAAGCCGGTCGCCGATCGCGGCGATGCTCGCGACGATTTCGCTGTTCGACGAGCGCTCGGCGATCGCGAGGAACAGGTCGGCGACGCGATCGGGATAGGGCTGGTCGGCGGGCACCGATGCCGCCGACCCCTTTGGTGCCGTCGCAAGGGCGGCGAGCAACAGGATCAGGTGCAGCTCGAGCAGGTCGCGAAACTCGGTCTCGGTGAGGCGATGGACATGGAAACCCTCGCCGGGCTTGAAGTCGACCATGCGCTCGCCATTGAGCCGGTAGAGGCTGTCGCGCACCGGGGTGACGCTCACTCCGAGATCGTCGGCGAGACGCGCGGCCTCGATCCTGGTGCCGCTCGCCCATTCGCCCGTCATCAGCCGGCGCTTGATCGCTTCATAGGTTGGTTCGAAAACATGCGCGGGGCTCATTGGCCGCTCCTTTCGGCAGCGGCAAATTGAGCGACGGCATCGGCCTGGTCGGGACGCAGCGCGTCGATCGCGCCGATATGCGCGGGAAGTTCGTCCCGCAGCAGGATCGACGGGCATTGCCCTTCATAATTGCCGAGATTGGGGCGGTGCTGCGCATAGCCCGCGAGCGCGGCGAGCTCGGGCGCGAATGTCCTGGCGACCTCGGGTGGATAGGCGAGCCAGAGATTTTCATAAGGCTTCAGCCAGCCGAGGCTGTAGCTGATCAGCACGCCCCGCCGAACCTCTTTCGTGATATTCGATCCCGCGCCATGCGCGGTGGATCCGAGGAAGCAGATCGCCGAGCCGGGCTCGCATGCGGCGATCTTGGGAAGCCCGAGATCGGTCTTCGCCATGCCCGCTTCGCCGTGGCTCTTCGGGAAGATGCGCGTTGCGCCATTGTCCGCGGTGAAGGAGGTGAGCGGCCAGAGGATATTGACCAGATATTCCTGACGGCCGTCAGCGCCGCGCCACATGTCCTGGTCGCGGTGCGGAAACTGGCGCACCTCGCCCGGATGGATCTCGATCGCCTGCGCGAGGTTGAGCTGGATGCGGTCGCATCCCGGCCCCAATATCCTTTCGACCGCCGCAAGAATGAGCGGGTCGAGCACCAGCGGCGCGACATGCGGCGATCGCTTGAGCAGGCTGCCGAACCGCTTCGTGCGGCGGCCGTAGAAATTGCCTTCGCAAAAGGGCGTTGCCGCGAACACCGGATCGAGGTCGCGGGCAAGGGCGAGCGCCCGCCCGACCTGGTGGTTGCGGAGGATGCAAAAGCCTTTGGCGCGAAGCTCGGCCACGAGCATGTCGATCAAATCGGCTTCGGTCAGATCCTTTTTCATTGCATCGTCTCCCCGCCATCTTCCAGCTGGAGCGTGACCGGGGCGTGGATGCCGGTGCGCTGAAGTCCGGCGAGGGTATCGCCGTCGATCCGGATGTGGAGCGCAAGCAGGTCGCAGCCGGCATCGCGCCTGGCTTCGCCCAGCGCCCGGCAATCCCATCCGAAGTGGCGGACCTTGTCGAACCAGCCCCGCTCGGCAACGCCGACATAATCGGTGATGCCATGGCGCAGCGCATAGCCCGCGAGCGCGGTCACGAGCTGGTTGCGCGCATCGAGGCGTTCGGCGGCGCTTTGCGCGGGGTCGAGACAGAAGCGGCTGATCTCCCACGCGCCTGCGCCAGATGGCGCGCTGTCGGTGCAGAGATGCGCATAATATTCGCCGAGCAGATGCGGCGCCGATGTCGGCAGCAGCCTTGCCGACGCCCGGTGTCTCAGATCATCGGGGTCGAGCAGGATCAAATAACGCGCGTCGGGCGTGTCGAACTGGTCGATCTCGAAGCGGCCGTCGAGTGCGGGAAGGTCCCATTTCAGAAGGTCGATAAAGACCTGCTTGCGGGCGGCGAACATCGCGCGCAGCGCGGCGTCGCCAGGCGCGTCCTGCGCCCGCGGGTTTTGGTCGATCATGATATGTCCTTGGCTTGTGGTGCCAAGGATCAGACCATCATTCCCGCGGAGCGCCTATGCCCAGAACAGAGGATGGTTTTGGCGATTTTTGTTTATGCCTTCGTCTTCAGGGACGGCCCCACCAGTCGTAGACATCCGAAAAGCCGATGAGCCCATCGAACAGGGCGCACAGGATCAGCATCTGCCGGCAGTGCACCGAATAGCGCTCGCGCGCGATCTTGAGATGGCGCACGACGGTGGCCTCGGTGATCCCCAATATGCTTGCGGTTTCCCCGGCGGTCTTGCCGCGCGCCGACCACAGGACACATTCGCGCTGCCGTTCGCTGAGCACCGCGCGGCGCTTGTAGACGGCGGCGCCGACCAGCTGCCGCGCGGCAGCCAGTGCGACGGCCCCGACGATCTCGGCGACATGGAGCATCTCGGCCGGGATGCTGGCCTTCGGGCTGACGGCGAAGGAGCATGTCCCGGTCGCTTCGCCGGGCAGGTGGCGCGGCACCGTATATCCGTCGCCGATGCCGCTCTCGCGCGCGACCTTGAGCAATTGCCGGTCGCCGCGCGAGAGCGGGATATAGCGGTCGACGTCGCGCCATTGGAAACCTGTGAGCGACCTCTCGCTCGCGCGCCGGATCGGATCGGTGCCGCTGAGGTCGAACCCGACATAGACGTTCGCCCAGGCGTCGGGATAATTGTGCACGAGCATCGAAGCGGCATCGCCGGCGCCGCGACGATCGAAGGCGAGAGCGAAAAGGTCGAAACCCATTCGGCCGGCGGCATCGGAGAGAGCGGCATAGAGCTGTTCTTCCTTCTCGGCGCCGGTAATCTGGTGTGCGAGTTCCTCCGTCAGATCAAAATGCTTCACGTCGTTTCATCGGCCGCCGGCACGTTCCCGACCCGCCCGCCCGCGGTCCGCTCCATGGCTCACCGCCGCCCGGTTCCTTTCCGGGCGTGATGAAGATGGACATGGCTTACGACGGGTCCGCGCCTGGCGGCGGGCCGCTGTTGCCGCAGCCTCGGCACGCCATGCCGTCGCGGTTTCGGTGTAACGAGAAGAAATCGTGCGATAAAGTAGTCCGAGCCATCAATTGGGCCCAGATTGACCGCTAATATTTCCATCGCTTCGCGCGCGAGGAGAGGCATCGGACATCGGCGGGCCCGCAGTCGGTCGCAGCTCGGCCCGACGAGGTCACAGGCCGCATCGACCACCACTTGTGAGCGCCTCGAGATAGGATTGCATCCGCTTCCAGGCGCCGCCCGCCACCGCCGCTTCGGCGATGGCGCCCGGGCTCGCCTTGCGCTGGTCGAGCGCCGCGCGCAGACCTTCCACTGCAACCGCGCGATCGACGAGGCGCGGATTGCGGAACAGGTCGGCCAGCGTCTTGGGAACCGAATAGACGGGAACGTCGACGCCGGCGACCTTGTGATGCTCGATCCCCTGGCGCAGATATTTGTCGGAGAGGCGGACGATCCGGACGGGCGGATAGTCGAGGGCGGGGGTCCAGTCACTGGTTCCGATTGCAACCCAGACCCGCCGCGGCATCTGGTCGGTGAGCCCGTGGAAAGCGAGCGCCGACACCATGGCGATCACCCCCCTGGGGATCCGCTTGGCAAGTTCGGCGAGGCCCTGGTCCGTGTCGATCGGCGCGTCGTGAAGCTGATAGAGACCTCGCGCGATACGGTCGATGTCGCCACTCTTGACCGCGCGGGCGATGGTCTCGGGCGCCACACCCGCGGCGCGCAGTTCGCGCGCGCGCAGCATCGGGTGCGCGTCGAAGAGCGCTCGGAGCGTATCCCGCTGGGTCATTGATTTTCGTATGTGAAAAAATCTCTAACTAAGTTCAGATGTATCATAGGTTTTGTCACATGTCATCTGTCAATTGGGGCATTCGAATCCGGGTGGAATACGCCATTTCCTACATTCATCGATCATGCCATGCCCATCGGATGAAGCAGGAACCGAAATGGAAATCGCGCGCGCTGGCGATCGAATTCTGGTTCGCCGCCGCGCTGGTCGGCGGCTCCTTTCTTGCCGGGCTTGTCGGCGGGATCCGATCGCTGTTCGGCGGCTAACCCGTCGGATCGTCGGGCAGGGGGCGTGTGGCGCTGGCGCGCACCGTTGCCCACAAGCTAATGCATCGCGAGGAGTGCTTCGCTCGCCTCGACGAGCGGCATGACCTCGACCCCTCCGCCGAGCGGAAATATTTCCGATCCGGGATAAATGAGCAGACGCCGCTCTGGCGTGGCAATTTGACTCTCAATCATCCTAGCAATTGTGGAGTTTGATTCCCGATTTGCAGGGTTAATTTGTGATTTTTTCTAGGGGCCAAGTCTTTGCTGGCGAAAGTCATCCGTGCGAACGTCCGTTTTTAGCAAGAGGGTCGCTGCGACGAGCCGGTTCGCTGCCGCCGCGTTCAGGCTCGTGAGCCTTCCGTTCATTCACCGGCGGCCGATCCTCCTCTCGCAATCGGCAGGCTAGAGGAGTGTCGGGGCTTGCGTGCTCGGCGCCTTGCGGCTGAACCAGGGCACGTCGGTTCGCTCGACCTCCAGCCGGCTTGCCGGATATTGGGTGACGAGCTTCATCGCCTCCTCAGGCGGGGCTTGCAGCCAGGCGTCATGGTCCGCGGCATGA
>Ga0065721_10051460_pt1 | contig 14640 bp, 11 predicted proteins | sample Mesricmetagenome_FD_59108 | JGI IMG/M metagenome (GOLD analysis project Ga0065721, IMG submission 59108) | Mesophilic microbial community from rice straw/compost enrichment Sample: eDNA_1 v2 (version 2) | ecosystem: Engineered > Solid waste > Grass > Composting > Bioreactor | place: USA: Davis... | reverse complement strand
TCGCGGCGCGCCTCCGCCGCGGCCCGGGCGGCGACGGCGGCGTCGTCCTCGGCGACGAGAACCGCCTCCTCGGCGTCGAGGGCCGAAAGACGACCGTCGTTTTCGGCGACGAGCGCCTGCTCGCGGGCGAGGTCGCGGCCGGCCTCCTCGGCGCGGCGGGCAAGGTCGGCGAGACGGGCGCGGGTGCGCTTCTCCTCGGCCTCCGATTCGGCGAGGGCGGCCTTGAGCCGCTGCAGGGCGGCGGCCTCGGCGGCGGCGGCCTCGCGCAGTTTCGGCAGGCGGGCGGCGGCGATCGCCTCGGCCCGGGCGGCCTCGCCCTGGGCGAGCTGGGCGTCGGCGAGCGCCAGCGCCGCCGCCTGCGAGGCGGTCTCGGCGTCGAGGGCGACGTCGAAGGCGGCGCGCCAGCGCAGATAGGCCAGCACCGCCTCTTCCTTGCGGATCTCGCGCGACAGCAGGCGGTAGCGCCCGGCCTGGCGCGACTGGCGGCGCAGGGCCTCGAGCCGGATCTCGATCTCCGAGAGCACGTCCTCGAGACGGTCGAGGTTCTGCTCGGCGGCCCTGAGGCGCAGTTCGGCCTCGTGGCGGCGGCCGTGAAGGCCGGAGATGCCGGCGGCTTCCTCGAGAATCATCCGGCGGGCGGCGGGCTTGGCGGCGATCAGCTCCCCGATCTGGCCCTGGCGCACCATCGCCGGCGAGCGGGCGCCGGTGGAGGCGTCGGCGAACAGCAACTGGACGTCGCGGGCACGGACCTCGCGGGAATTGACCCGGTAGACCGAGCCGGCCTCGCGTTCGATGCGCCGCGACACCTCGATGCGGTCGGCGTCGTTGAAGGCGGCGGGCGCGCGCCGCTCGCCGTTGCCGAGGAAGAGGGTGACTTCGGCGCTGTTTCGGGCCGGGCGGTGGGTGGAGCCGGAGAAGATGACGTCGTCCATGCCGGACGCGCGCATGTTCTTGTAGGAATTCTCGCCCATGACCCAGCGCAGGGCCTCGACGAGGTTCGACTTGCCGCAACCGTTCGGCCCGACGACGCCGGTGAGGCCGGGCTCGATCAGAAATTCGGTCGGCTCCACGAAGGACTTGAAGCCGACGATCCGGAGTTTCTCGAACTGCATCACCGTTCCGATCCGGCCGGAACGGTGTGCCTCACCCGCTTCAGCCGTTCAGCAGCGGCGCGAGCGCCGCGTCCATCTGCTCGATCGACAGGGCGCCCGACTTCTTCTCGCCGTTGATGAAGAAGGTGGGGGTGGCGTCGACGCCGAATTCCTGCGCCCCGCGGTTCCTGACCCAGTTCACTCCATCGAGGAGCTCCTGATTCTTCAAGGCCGCCTCGAAACTTTCCTGTGTGAAACCGGCCTGCCGGGAGATCTTCAGCAGCGCCGCCACCGGATCGTCGGTGTAGGCCCATTCCTTCTGCGTGTGGAACAGCAGCGAGATCATCGCGTAATAATTGTCGTTCGGCGCGGCACGGGCCAGCATGAAGCCGGCGGCGGCCAGCGGGTCGAGCGGGAATTCGCGCATGATGAAGCGCACCTTGCCGCTGTCGACGTATTTTTCCTTGAAGGCCGGGAAGGTGGCTTCGTGGAAATGGGCGCAGTGGCCGCAGGTCATCGAGGCGTATTCGATGACGGTCACCGGCGCATCCTCGGCGCCGAGCACCTTGTCGCCGAGCGGGCCGGCGACGGCGAGCGCCTCGGCGTCGTAGCCCTCAGCGGCGGCCCGCAGGACGAAACCCGGCACGAGCGCGAAGGTCAGGGCGGCGGCGGCGCCGGTCATCAGGTCTCTGCGGCTGATCATGTCGTCTCGGCTCCCGGTCTCGTCCGCCGCGCACGCCGGCGGAGCGGCCTGTTCCCTCGCGGGGATCGCATCTTGTCGAGCAGCGGCCGGGCGCGTCGAAGCACCCACCGCCGTTTCCTTATCATCGAAGCGGAGAAATATGGCCAGAGCGGGCCGGCTGCCAAGCGGCGAGAGCGCGATTTGACGCGCCCGGCTTCAGGATTTCGTGATCGGGCCGGAGGCCGGCCTGCCCATCCTCACCGGCGAGCCTTCCCGTCGCCGACTTCCGCCATCGCCGGATCGCCGCAAGCCCAGACGCGGCCTCACCCCCCTCCGGCGACGGCCCGGCCGAGGCGGGCCAGCGCCTCGCGCAGGCCGTCGTCGGCGATGCCCGAGCAGGCCGCCTCGACCCGCGCCTCGGCCTCGGCGCTGACCGGGCCGGGCCGCGGACGGGCCTTGCGCTCGCGGCGGACCAGCGGCATCTGGACGATGCGCACCCGCTCGACGGCGCGCCAGCCGAAGAACATGTTGATGCGTTCGATCACCTGCGGCAGGTCGTGCTGGAGACGCAGGGCCGCGGCGCCGACGCAGCGCAGCGTCAGCGTCGCCCCGGCCGCCATGTCGGGCTCGACGCCCTTGTGCGTGCGCGGCCAGGCGAGCTTTTCGGGCTGGGTGGTGGCGCCGTAGGTGCGGCCGACGATGTCCGGCCAGTGGGCGACGAGATCGACCGTGGTGAAGCCGCGCTTGCGGCAGGCCGGCGCCATCACCTCGGCGAGCATCTCGGCGAGCGGGACGGCGCCCTTGCGGCGGTAAGGGGTCCTGCCCGGGTCGCTCATCTTTCTCCGCCATGACCGGACGGCGCCCGGCCGTCTCTTTCCGGCAGGGAAACCTCCGTGTGCGGCGGTGTCAAGGCGAAGCGCCGGCCTTGCGGGCAGGGTCGTCGATTTCGCCGCACGACCCGGGAAATTCGGGCCCCGGGAGAATTCGCTTGCGGCGGGGGCGGCGGCGCCGTCAAGTCGCCGCCATGCCGAAGCGTTCCGCCCCGCTCCCCCCGCCCCGTCCCGCCGATCTGCTCTCCTGGTACGACGCCAACGCCCGCCGGCTGCCCTGGCGGGTCGGCCCGGCGGAGCGCGCCCGCGGCATCGTGCCCGACCCTTACCGGGTCTGGCTCTCCGAAATCATGCTGCAGCAGACCACGGTCGCGGCGGTGAAAGCCTATTTCGAGGCCTTCACGGCGCGCTGGCCGACGCTCGACGATCTCGCCGCCGCCGAAGCCGACGAGGTGATGCGGCTGTGGGCCGGGCTCGGCTATTACTCCCGCGCCCGCAATCTCAAAGCGTGCGCCGAGGCAGTGGCGCGCGAGCACGGCGGACGGTTCCCCGACGAGGAGGCGGACCTGCGCGCCCTGCCCGGCATCGGCGCCTACACCGCCGCCGCCATCGCGGCCATCGCCTTTGACCGGCCGGCGACGGTGGTCGACGGCAACGTCGAGCGGGTCGTCGCCCGCCTCTTCCGCATCGAGACGCCGTTGCCGGACGCCAAGCCCGAGATCCGCGAGCGGACGGCGACGCTGACGCCCGCCGAAAGGCCCGGCGACTTCGCCCAGGCGATGATGGATCTCGGCGCCACGATCTGCACGCCGCGGGCGCCCGCCTGCCCGCTCTGCCCGTTTTCGCCCGCATGCGCGGCTCGTGCGGCAGGCGATGCCGTGTCGTTGCCACGAAAACGAGCAAAGAAGCCTCGTCCGACCCGCCGCGGCGCCGCCTTCGTCGCCCTGCGGGCCGACGGCGCAGTGCTGCTGCGCAAGCGCCCGGCCAAGGGCCTGCTCGGCGGCATGGCGGAGATTCCGGGCAGCGCGTGGACCGAGGCGGCGGCGCCGGACGCCGCGGCGGCTCCTTCCCTCGGTGGACGGTGGCGGAACACCGGCGCGATCGTCCGCCACACCTTCACCCACTTCCACCTCGAGCTCGAGATCTGGCACTGCCGGGTCTCGCAAGCGGCGCCCGCGCCGGCCGATCACTGGTGGTCGGAGCCCGGCGCGCTGGCGGGGGAAGCGTTGCCGACCCTGATGCGCAAGGCGATCGCCGCCGCTTCGGACGCGTGACGCAGCGGCATGCGAGCGTATTCGTCCCTGACGCAGAGTAACCAGGTCGATGTCGTCCGATTATTTCAGTTGTCACTGAAATGCGGTCATTCGTGTGGAGATTCAGCGACTTCGTCCGCGTGGACGTAACAAAAATTACACAAACCACAAAAAACCACAAAATTTGACTTGCGCAGCCGCCATTTCCGGGATTACAACTCTCTTCGACGGAGCGATACCGTCGGTTTCAGAGCAGCCGGGGATGAGGGATTCAGCGGAGGCGGGGCACGTCCGTGCAGCGTTTCACATGTCTTTCGACATGCCGATCCGGATCTTCGACACAATTTACTTTTTTGACTTCTTGAAAGATGTTTCAAACGCCCTCCGTCGCTTCGGTGACGGGGGCTTTTTGCTTGAGACGTCTTCAGATCGCCAACACTCCAGGCCGGCGTCATCCGGCGAGGCCGAGGCCTTCGCGGATGCGCGCGCGCAGATCGTCGATCGGGCGCGGGCCGGTGTCGGTCGGCAGATGCCAGAAAGTCCAGCCGTTGCAGGCCTCGAGGCCCTGGACGTGGGCGCCGATGCGGTGGATCGAGCCGGTGACGCCGCCGGCGTCGAGGGTGCCGTCGGCGCGGACCTGGGCCCGGTGACGCCCCTTGGCGTCGGTCAGCGTGTCGCCGGGCGACAGAAGCCCGGCTTCCAGCACCGCGCCGAAGGGAATACGCGGCTCGGCCCGCTTCGGCCGCTGCAGGGCGAGGCCCTCGACCGGCGCGGGAACGACGGCGTCGATTCGCCGGCGGGCGGCCTCGGCGTAGGCCGGATCGCGCTCGACTCCGACGAAATGGCGGCCGAGGCGCCGGGCCACCGCCGCGGTGGTGCCGGTGCCCGAGAAGGGATCGAGCACGACGTCGCCGGGATTGGTCGAGGCGAGCAGCACCCGGTAGAGCAGCGCCTCGGGCTTCTGGGTCGGGTGCAGCTTGGCGCCGCCCTCGTCCTTGAGCCTCTCGCCGCCGGTGCAGATCGGCAGCAGCCAGTCGGAGCGCATCTGAAGGTCGTCGTTGAAGGCCTTCATCGCCTCGTAATTGAAGGTGTAGCTCTTGGCGTCCTGCGAGCGCGAGGCCCAGATCAGGGTCTCGTGGGCGTTGGTGAAGCGCTTGCCGCGGAAGTTCGGCATCGGATTGGCCTTGCGCCAGACGATGTCGTTGAGCATCCAGTAGCCGAGGTCCTGCAGCGTCGTGCCGACGCGGAAGATGTTGTGATAGGAGCCGATCACCCACAGGGTGCCGTTCGGCTTCAGCACCCGGCGGCAGGCCAGCAGCCAGGCTCTCGTGAAGGCGTCGTAGGCCGAAAAGCTCTCGAACTTGTCCCACTCGTCGTCGACGGCGTCGACCCGCGACTGGTCCGGCCGGGTCAGGGCGCCCTCGAGCTGGAGATTGTAGGGCGGATCGGCGAAGACGACGTCGACGGAGGCGGCCGGCAGCCGCTCCAGCGCGGCCACGCAGTCGCCGACGATGATCTCGTCGAGCCAGTCCGGACGGCCCGCATCTTTCGCGAGCGTGGCGGTCGACCCGGACGGCGAGGCCGCCCGCTTACGCAAGACTGTCATGGTCAGAACCCCGACGCGATACTCGATACCTGCGGGCCGCCCGAATTCGGCGGGCGATCGGCCCGTCCGCATTCTTCGGCGGACACGGTAAATCGCGGGTTAAGTGCGGCCGGAAATTTCATCTTTCATGTCAATGCTTTGTTTACCATGATCGACCGTCGCCCGCAGCGGCGGCTCCCTCCCGCGAGCCCGGGAGGGCCGGCCAAGCGGCGACGGACGTGCTATCAAGCGTCGAGAGACTGCCGATTCCGCCTCCCGATCCGCCGGATGTTCCGATGACGACGATCCCCGCCCCGCGCTTCTTCCCCTTCGAGAAATTCTCCGACGCCGAGGCGGCCGTGCGCCGGCTCGAGGAGATCTACGAGGCGCAGACCGGCCACATCCGCGCCTGTTTCGAGGCGATCGTCGCCGGCGCCGACAGTCCGGAGCGGATCCGCGCCTGCTATCCGGCGATCCGTCTGTCGATCACGACCTACACCCAGGTCGATTCCCGGCTCTCATACGGCCACGTCCCGGCCCCCGGGGTCTACGGCACCACGGTGTCGCGGCCGGAGCTGTTCCATTCCTATCTGGTGGAGCAGTTGCAACTCCTGATGCGAAACCATGCGGTCGAGGTGGAGATCGGCGAATCCGACGTGCCGATCCCGCTGCATTTCGCCTTCTTCGAGGGCAGCCACGTCGACGGGCCGGCGATCGAAGCGATGAAGCGGCCGCTGCGCGACCTGTTCGACGTGCCCGATCTCGTCATCACCGACGACGCCATCGTCAACGGCACGGCGGAATACCGGCCCGGCGACGTGCTGCCGCTCGCCCCGTTCACGGCGCCGCGGGTCGACTATTCGCTGCACCGGCTGCAGCACTACACGGCGACGGCGCCGCGCTTCTTCCAGAATTTCGTGATCTTCACCAACTACCAGTTCTACGTCGACGAGTTCTCGGCGCGGGCGAGGCGGCTGATGGCCGAGGGCGGCAGCGACTACACCGCCTTCGTCGAGCCCGGCAACGTCCTCACCCGCAGCGGCGAGACCGCCCCCTCCGGCGGCGAGGCGCCGCCCCGGCTGCCGCAGATGCCGGCCTATCACCTGATGCGCGACGACCATTCCGGCATCACCCTCGTCAACATCGGCGTCGGCCCCTCCAACGCCAAGACCATCACCGACCACGTCGCCGTGCTGCGGCCGCACGCCTGGCTGATGCTCGGCCACTGCGCCGGCCTCAGGAACAGCCAGAAGCTCGGCGACTACGTCCTCGCCCACGGCTACGTGCGCGAGGACCACGTGCTCGACGCCGACCTGCCGACCTGGGTGCCGATCCCGCCGCTCGCCGAGGTGCAGGTGGCGCTGGAGGAGGCGGTCGCCGAGATCACCGGCCTCACCGGCTGGGAGCTGAAGCGGATCATGCGCACCGGCACCGTCGCCACCATCGACAACCGCAACTGGGAACTGCGCGACCACCGCGAGCCGGTGCAGCGCTTCTCGCAGTCGCGCGCCATCGGCCTCGACATGGAATCGGCCACCATCGCCGCCAACGGCTTTCGCTTCCGCGTGCCCTACGGCACCCTGCTCTGCGTCTCCGACAAGCCCCTGCACGGGGAATTGAAGCTGCCGGGCATGGCGAGCGCCTTCTACCGCACCCAGGTCAACCAGCATCTGGAGATCGGCATCCGGGCCATGGAGCGGCTCAGGGCGATGCCGAGCGAACGGCTCCATTCGCGCAAGCTCAGAAGCTTCATGGAGACGGCCTTCCAGTGAGGCCCGGCCGTGCCGGAAGGCGCGGCGGAACACATCCCGCCGCGCCGCAGAGCGCGGAAGAGACCACAAGGACCATCATGCTCGTCATTTTCGATTGCGACGGCGTGCTCGTCGACAGCGAGATCATTTCCGCCGAAGTCAACGCCGCGCTGTTCCGCGAGGAGGGCTACGAGATCCTCGCCGAGGAGATGAACGCCCGTTTCGCCGGCCTGCCCGGGGCCGAGATCTTCCGCCTCGTCGAGGAGGAACTCGGCCGGGCGCTGCCGGCGACCCTGCGCAGCCGCGCCGACGAGGAGATCGACCGGCGCATGGCCACCGTGAAGGCGCTCGCCGGCGTCCACGAGTTGCTCGACCGGCTCGACGATCCCCGCTGCATCTGCTCCAACTCGTCGAGCGCGCGGCTCAAGCTGTCGCTCGGCGCCGCCGGGCTCTACGACCGCTTCAAGCCCTACATCTTCTCGGCCAAGGAGGTCGGCGCCGGCCGGCAGAAGCCGGCGCCCGACGTCTATCTCCACGCCGCGCGCGAACTCGAAACCGATCCGCGCGAGGCGGTGGTGATCGAGGATTCGGTCCACGGCGTCGCCGGTGCGGTGGCCGCCGGCATGCGGGTGATCGGCTTCACCGGCGGCAGCCACTCCTGGCCCGGCCACGCCGACGCGCTCACCGAAGCCGGCGCGGAGACCGTGGTGCGCCGGCTGACGGACGCCGCCGCGGTGATCGAGGCGATGAAGACCTGGGGCGGGATGGAGGGCTGAGGACGGGGGTGCAACGAGGAGGCCATAGCACGTTCCTTTTCAGGCTCGCCTGCGCCCGCAAAGCCGCCTAGATTGGCAGTTTGCAACTTTGGTATGACTTTGGTTTTCGGTGCGAAAATAGAAAACAGGAGTATGAACAGCAATTATTTATGTGCGCCCCAACCAGGGACGCACCTGAGCATTTTCGTAAGAAAATAAGATTGCCTCTTTGGATATTTTGCATCTCGGCGCTTGTGATGGCAATGTCGAACTACATACCATCAGGGAAAGTTGATTTAAGTAATCACAGGAATTTCATAGACTAGGCGATGATAGATTGCCTCTAGACATCTCAAGCAATAGGAAATGCTATGTGGGACCAACAAGACGGCTTCAGCCATCGTCCCCATTGCACCCTCCGTAGTCGTCATTCCCGCGAGCGCAGCCTTGTCCGGTTCGCATTCGGCTCATGTCGATCGACGCCTTGATTCCATACCGATAGTCGTCGGCGTGCCTTGTGCGGACCCGGAGCGCCATATTCGGCCCGGCGGCCGGGCACCCGCGACGAATTCCCTCTCGGTCGTCATCGCCGGGCTTGACCCGGCGACCCAATGGCCGTGCGGCGAAGATCGATCCAAGGTGTTGATCGAATGTAATCATCGCCATTCTCCGACACCGTTCCGCTCGGCGAGGCCATTGCGTCACCGGCTCGAGGCCGGTGATGACGGGAGGGAGGCAGAGAGTCCTGACGGCCACCGAGTTTGCCGAACCGGACAGCTGCGGCCGAACGACGGAATCCAGCCATCCGCGCGGGAAAGGGTCCACGGGAGGACGGCCCCGCCGGGCGCCCGATCCGCCGTGACGTGGCGGCCGGCGTCGCCTCGATGGACTCGCCGGCCTTCCCCATGCCGACCGCTGGATCCCCGCCTTCGCGAGGATGACGGATACGGAGAGGGCGTGGGCGGACGGGCGGCCTGCCCTCACAGCTTCTCCAGCACCGCCGCGGCGCCGGACACCGTCGCCGAGCCCGGGGCGTCCTCGACGTCGAGCGAGGTGACGACGCCGTCGTCGACGATCATGGCGTAGCGCTGGGAGCGCAGGCCGAGGCCGCGGGCGGAAAGGTCGAGTTCGAGGCCGACCGCCTTGGCGAAGTCGCCCGAACCGTCGGCGAGCATGACGATCTTGCCGTCGGCGCCGGTGGCCTTGGCCCAGGCGCCCATGACGAAGACGTCGTTGACCGCGACGCAGGCGACCGCGTCGACGCCCTTGTCCTTGATCACGTCGAGGTTCTCGAGGAACCCCGGCAGGTGGTTCATGTGGCAGGTCGGCGTGAAGGCGCCCGGCACCGCGAAGAGCACGACCTTCTTGCCGGCAAAGACCTCGGCGGTGGTGGTCTTGACCGGGCCGTCGGCGCCCGGGGTCATGAAGGTGGCGTCGGGAAGCTTTTCGCCCACGGCGATGGTCATGTCGGTCTCCTCGGGGATCGGCCGCGATCGACGGTGCGAGGCGGCGGTGACGTAACGTGATAGGCGGATCGCCCGGCGGGCGACAAGTGCCGAAGCGGATGATCGAGGCTCGGATCGCCCCCACCTCCTTCGAGACCCCGAAGGCGAAGGAGCGTCCGTCCGGATTCCGACCGCAAGGCCGCAGCGCCGAAACTCCAGCCCCGTCGGGCCTTCGAGGGGAGCGTCAGTCGAGCCGGCGCTCCGCCTCGATCGCCCGGCCGCCGGCGACGGCGGTGAGCCGGATCGTCGCCCCGGCCGGATCGGCATGGCGCGGCAGGCCGTCGATGGTCAGCAGAAAGACGTGACGGGACGATGTCGGATCGCCGGCCACGGGACGGGGCAGCGGCAGCGACCAGCCCTGCGGCCCCTCGGCGAAGAGGTCGACCGCCGCGCCCGCCGGCGCCTCGACCACGACGCGCCGCACCGGCCGCCCGTCCTCCTCCCCCGCCGGCTCGAAGGCGGTGACGCGCAGCGCCCCGTCCGACGCGGCCTCGGGGACGGGAACCAGGGCCCTTGCCGCCGCGATTTCGCCCGCTGCCGCCGGATCGGCCGCCATGTCCGGCCGCAGATCGACCTCGAAGCGCGCGGAAGCGGGGACGCAGACGTCCTTGCAGTAACCGTAGAGCACGTCGAGGACGAGATGAACCGGGGTGCCGGGATCGTCGGCCGCGACGTCGAGCGGCAGCACGACGCGGCCGTGGTAGACGATCGAGGTCGAGAAGCCGTCGTCGTACCGTTGCGGTGCCGGGAAGGCGACGGCGAGGCTTTCGAGATTGCCGCTTTCCACGGCCTCGATCGTCGGCGGCAGGCCGGTGTCGCCCGGATGGCGCCAGTAGGTGTGCCAGCCGTCCGGGAGCACGATGTCGAGGCCGAGGGAATAGGTTCCCTCCCCATCCGAAGCGGGGCCGCCGACGAGGAGGCGGGTCTGCGGCTCGGGAATGACCGGTCCGGCCGCGACGGCCGTCGCCGGGCCGGAGAAAGACGAGGAGACGAGCGTCAGGACGGCGGCGATCCGAACCACGACCCGCCGGGGCGGGAGTGCCGCGGCGAAGCGCCGGACCATGCTCCGCAGGACGCCTCGCCCGCCGCCCGCCGTCACCTTCGCCCGTCCGTCCGCCGTCTCGTTCATCATCGCGCCCTTTCGGGATTTCGCACCCGCGAGCCCGGCACCCGCCGATGTCGTCCGCGCGGCTGCAAACCGGCCGGCCCTTTCGCGAACCCGGAAGCCCCTTCGGAACTTTTGGTCGCGAGCGCGGTCCGGGACCGCGCTCCGGTGCAGCACCCGCAGTCCGCCGGGACGCTAGCGAGGGCGGGGCCGCGACGCCAGTCCCCGCTCCGGCGGCCCGGCGCACGAATTCGTGACGGGACGGCACGGCGCCGTCCACACTTTCCGGGCGCACGGGTTTTGTGTTTGGTGAAAAGGGGTTTATCTTCAGATGACGCGCGAACTCCACAGAGGCGGAACGCCCGGGACCGCGCGATGACAAGGACCGGATTTCGATCGATGGACCTCGAACCGACCTTTTTCAACGGCCAGTTGCTCATCGCCATGCCCGGGGTGATGGGCGACAGCTTCGCGCGCTCGGTCGTCTATCTCTGCGCCCATTCCGACGACGGGGCGATGGGCCTCATCATCAACAAGCAGGCCCCGAACCTCTCCATCCGCGACCTCCTCGTCCAGCTCGACATCATTCCGGAAGACCGCCGCATCCGCCTGCCGCAGCCGGCCGACAGCATGCCGGTCCTTCACGGCGGACCGGTCGAGACCGGGCGCGGCTTCGTGCTGCATTCCTCCGACTATCACCTCGAAAGCTCGACGCTGCCGGTCAACGACGACGTCTCGCTGACGGCGACGCTCGAAGTGCTGAAGGCGCTCGCCGACGGCCGCGGCCCCGAACACGCCCTGCTCGCCCTCGGCTACGCCGGCTGGGCGCCGGGCCAGCTCGAGAGCGAAATCCAGCGCAACGGCTGGTTGACCTGCGCGGCGACGCCGGAGCTGATCTTCGAGACCCGCCTCGAAGACCGCTACGACCGCGCCCTCGCCAGCCTCGGCATCAGCGCGGCGCTGCTGTCGTCGGAGGCGGGGCACGCGTGAGGGGGCGGGTGGTGCCGGGAATGAGCGAGCTCGTCGTCGAGGAAGGGGCCGCCCCTCATCCGGCCCTTCGGGCCACCTTACTCCCCGGCGGGGAGAAGGGTTTTTGCGACCCAGAGCATTTGACGCCGCATGGCTACGCAGACCCGGGCGGCTCGCACCGTCCACAGGCATAGGCCCCGGGTTATCTTCTCCCCCGCGGGGAGAAGGTGGCCCGTAGGGCCGGATGAGGGGGTGTGCGGCACCCTCCGCCCCCGCGGTCCGATCCACCTCACGCACACCGCGGCCCTGCCGGAAACGGTGCCTCCTTCCCCCGCCTTGCGATCCCGCCCCATCGCCGATAGGGTCCGCGAACCCTGAAGAGCGGCGTTCAAGCCCAGCGACATCGGTTCCCATCCCCGTGAAATTCGTCTCGACCCGCGGCCGCGCGCCGACCCTCGACTTCTCCGGCGCCGTGCTGGCGGGCCTCGCCCGCGACGGCGGGCTCTACGTGCCGGAGAGCTGGCCGACGTTCACGGCGGACGAGATCGCCGCCCTCGCCGGCCGGCCCTACGCCGAGGTCGCCTTCGCGGTGATCGCCCCCTTCGTCGGCGACGCCATTCCGGCGGAGAAGCTGAAGGCGATGATCGACGAGGCCTATGCCGGCTTCCATCATCCGGCGGTGACGCCGCTCGTGCAGATCGCGCCCGATCACTTCCTGCTGGAGCTGTTCCACGGCGCCACCATCGCCTTCAAGGACGTGGCGATGCAGTTGCTCGCCCGGTTGATGGACCACGTGCTGGCCGAGAAGGGCGAGCGGGCGACCATCGTCGGCGCCACCTCCGGCGACACCGGCTCGGCCGCGATCGAGGCGTTCCGCGGCCGCGAGAACACCGACATCTTCATCCTCTTCCCCGAGGGCCGCGTCTCCGAGGTCCAGCGCCGGCAGATGACGACGGTGGCCGACACCAACGTCCACGCCATCGCCGTCGAGGGCACCTTCGACGACTGTCAGGCGCTGGTGAAGGCGATGTTCAACCATCACGCCTTCCGCGACCGGGTGAAGCTCTCCGGCGTCAACTCGATCAACTGGGGCCGCATCGTCGCCCAGGTGGTCTACTATTTCGTCGCGGCGATCGCCCTCGGCGCCCCGCACCGCAAGGTGAGCTTCACGGTGCCGACCGGCAATTTCGGCGACATCTTCGCCGGCCACGTCGCCCGCAAGATGGGGCTGCCGATCGAGACGCTGGTGATCGCCACCAACGTCAACGACATTCTGGTGCGCACGCTGGAAACCGGCCGCTACGAGACCCGCGGCGTCGTCGCGACCTCGTCGCCGTCGATGGACATCCAGGTCTCGTCCAACTTCGAGCGGCTGCTGTTCGAGGCGATGGGCCGCGACGGCGCGGCCGTGGCCGACCTGATGAACGGCCTCTCGCAGTCGGGCGCCTTCACGATCCCCGATGCGGCGCTCGCCGCGATCCGGGGCGAGTTCGCCGCCGGACGCTGCGACGAGGAGACGACCGCGGCGACCATCGCCCGGGTGATGGCGCAGGCCGGCTATCTGCTCGATCCGCACACCGCCACCGGCGTCGCGGTGGCCGAAGACCACCTCGGCGCGGCGCCGATGGTCACCCTCGCCACCGCCCATCCGGCGAAGTTCCCCGATGCGGTGGCGGCGGCCTGCGGCATCCATCCGGCGCTGCCGGCGCGGCTCGGCGACATCTTCGCGCGGCCCGAGCGAAAGACGATGCTTGCCAACGACCTCGGCGCGATCGAAACTTTCCTGCTCGAGCGGACCCGCGCCGTCTCGCAGGAGGTCTGAACACGATGGTGGTCGAAGTCACGAGGCTCCAGAACGGCATCACCGTCGTCTCCCAGTCGATGCCGCATCTGGCGTCCGCCGCGCTCGGCGTCTGGGTCGCGGCCGGCTCGCGCACCGAACTGCCGAGCGAGAACGGCATCTCGCACCTGCTCGAGCACATGGCCTTCAAGGGCACGCGGCGCCGCTCGGCGAGCGATATCGCCGAGGAGATCGAGAACGTCGGCGGCGAACTCAACGCCGCGACCTCGATCGAGACCACCAGCTACTACGCCCGCGTGCTGGCCGGCGACACCCCCCTCGCCCTCGACATCCTCGCCGACATTCTCCAGGACTCGGTGCTCGACGTGGAGGAACTCGTCCGCGAGAAGAACGTCATCACCCAGGAGATCGGGGCGACGCTCGACACGCCCGAGGATCTGGTCTTCGACCACTTCCAGGAAGCCGCCTTCCCGGGCCAGCCGATCGGCCGGCCGATCCTCGGCTCGGTCGAGACGGTCAACAGTTTCGACCAGGCGGCGCTGCGCCACTATCTCGCCCGGCAATACGTCGGCCCGCAGACGGTGATCGCGGCGGCCGGCAAGATGGACCATGGCGAACTCGTCCGCATGGCGAACGAACGCTTCGAAGGCTTCGCCCGCGCCGCCGCGCCGCCGGAGGCGACCGCGACCTATCTCGGCGGCGAGCGCCGTGAGGAGCGCGACCTGATGGAGGCGCAGCTCGTGCTCGGCTTCCAGGGTGCCTCCTACCACTCGCCCGACTTCATGACGGCGCAGATCGCCGCCTCGGTTCTCGGCGGCGGCATGTCGTCGCGCCTGTTCCAGGAGATCCGCGAGAAGCGGGGCCTGTGCTACTCGGTCTACGCCTTCCACTGGTCCTTCGCCGACGACGGCCTGTTCGGCATCCACGCCGCCACCGGCGAGGACGACGCGGGGACCCTGGTCGAGGCGACCATCGACGAACTCCAGCGCGCCGCCGACGCAATCACCGACGTCGAGGTCAACCGGGCCCGGGCGCAGCTGCGCGCCGGCCTGCTGATGACGCTGGAAAGCCCGGCGGCCCGCGCCGGCCAGCTCGCCCGCCAGATCCTGTTCCACGGCCGCACCATCCCGCTCGACGAGATGGTGCGCGAGATCAACGCGGTGACGCCGGAGCGGGTGCGCGACTTCGTCGCCCGCACCCTGACGGTGGCCGCGCCGACCGTTTCCGCCATCGGCCCGATCGCCCGGGTGCCGGGGATCGAGCGCATCGCCGCGCGGCTCGGTGCGCCGCTGCCGCCGGCGACGGGGATCGCT
>Ga0065721_10051458_pt1 | contig 14643 bp, 10 predicted proteins | sample Mesricmetagenome_FD_59108 | JGI IMG/M metagenome (GOLD analysis project Ga0065721, IMG submission 59108) | Mesophilic microbial community from rice straw/compost enrichment Sample: eDNA_1 v2 (version 2) | ecosystem: Engineered > Solid waste > Grass > Composting > Bioreactor | place: USA: Davis... | reverse complement strand
CGAATCTCTCCGAGGGCACCAAGTTTGGTCGCGTAGCTCAGCTGGATAGAGCATCAGGTTCCGAGCCTGAGGGTCGGGGATTCGAGTTCCTCCGCGATCACCAACTTACCGTCGGGATGGCGGCGGGCCAAACCATGTGCGGGGCTTTTGGTGTCTGTGTCGGATAAATTGGGTCGGAGTCGATTTTGATGAATCGAGAGTCGATTCTATTTTGTCCGACAGCCCCGATCTGCCGTTTAGTGCGGTAGTTGTAGGTACTTAGCAGCCTACCGGCAGCATGCGGCATTAGGTTGAGCGGTCGACGAATTCAAGAATGCCAATATAGTGGCTTCATGCCGATTAGCCAATTCATCCCTAAAACTGCGTCTCAGGTCATATGGCTGCTCATCTGCGGCGTTTCATGGCACGTTCCTGGTGCCATTCTGCCCGAAAGCAGCCAGCAGGTGTTCGCCTCCGAATGGCGGGTGCAGTTTTCCATGTGCGGATCGGGTCGCCGCCACACCTGCGTGGTAGATGGCGACACCATCTGGCTCGAAGGAAAGAATCTGCGCCTTCAATCATTCGACACCCCAGAGCCCTACAACGACATTTGTGGTGGAGCACAAGAAGTTGCCTTGGCAAAGCGCGCCAGCGCTCGGCTCCTCGACCTTTTGAACTCGTATCCATTCACCGTCGAGACTCATGGCGAGGACCGATATGACCGGACGCTGGCAACCATCCGTATTGCCGGCCAGGACGTGGGCGACATCCTGATCGCTGAAGGACTGGCGCGGCGCTGGCCCAATGGAGATGAATTCTGGTGCTGATGCTCGGATGAAATTTGGGGAAATCCTGCATCTCGGCAGATAGTTAGCCGACCATCAAGGGCGACTCGGCCACGGCGCGACCTCCACATCATGGAGGATTATAAGTGCCGAAGAGACGCTCGCTTACACCACGAATGGTGCAGGAATTTTGCCGGCTGCGGCTCAAAGGTGTGCTGGACGCCGATGAGGTCTTGCAGGTTACCAACTATCTCATAGGGCTGCTCGAACTCATGGCATTCCCGCCATACCGGGGGCGCTGGATCGATTGGTCAGAAGTTGCCGTGACGACCGGGGTTGATGGGGCAAGGCTGAAAAACGCCAGGCATCAACTGCAGCCGATATTTGATGCCTTGTCCCGGGCCGTCGCTATGGAGGATTCAGTCGATCCGGTGCGACCGCCCACGCGGCAGACTGCAGGAGCCGGAAAAGCGTCCACAAAGGCGAACACCCAGCGACTACGCTCCCGGCGTGGCCCCGAACCAAAGCCAATAATTGAGTTTCCGGAGCCTTTGACAACCGAGTGGGAAGATCCAGCAGATTTTGGGTCGGCTCTCAACCTGCATATGCGCAGGCATGGCGACAGTGTCCGCCACCTCTATCTTGCCTTGGCATCTCGCGGGGGGGGCCAAGATCAGCGGACGCTGATGAAATGGTGCACGGGGCAGATCCTGCCGATGACAGCCAGAAGCTTCGTCGTCCTCAACAATATCGAAAGGCGATACAGGCTGCCCCTGGGCTACTTCAAATCCAAGCTTCCGCATCAGGCCCGGGCAATCCGGGGGGTAGCTTTGTCGGGGCTTCCCGCGGCGGAACGTCGGCGCCTTGCCTGGCACCTTCCGGACGATTTTCTCACTCGACCCAAAGCTGAACAGGAGGAGATCCTGGAATGGGTGCGCCGGGTGATAATCTCCGGGTCGACAGACTACCGGCGTTTTCAGGCGGCGGCGATGCGACAACGGTATGCTGTTCGGTTCACGGCGTTTCAGAACGCGCCCAGGCGGCCGATACCTGAACCGGAGGATGAGGTCAACGACCTCGACGTTGAGATGCAGTCGGCAGTCGTGGATGCGCCGGCCGCACTAGATGCCGAAATGAATGCCCTGCTGAAATTCAAGACCGCCACCCTCACCGCCTTCGGCTTCCAGCGAAACGGCGTCTGGAATGGTGAAACCGCTTCTCAGAAGGTCGAACACCTGGGCCTCATGTTCGGCGCCTTGGCCTCTGATCCGCGCAGCACCGTCAATGGGGCTGGCGTGCCACTCGACAGTATCTGTTTCGCCATGCTGATCTTTCCCGCCGTCTGGGACTGGTACCTGCAGTGGCGCGAACGCCGGCGCGGGTTCTACACGAAATGGGAAGTCGACATGCTCAGTGTCGTTCTCAGCATGACCCGTGCCGAAACTGGGTGGATCCGGCAGACGCCGACATTGGCCGACCGATTGAGGCCCGTTCCTGGGATGATATCGGAAACTCAGATCGAGCATGCCAGGGCTGATTGGAACGGAGCATGCGACGCTTTCTACAAGCATGCCCGACACCGCATCCGCGAAATTCAACGCGTGGCCCGCATTCACCGTGATCCGTTCGAACCGATACTGCCAGTGCTGGAAGCTGACAGCCCGGTGGGTGAGTATCGGAAAATCAGCGAAGAAATCCTTCGGCTTATGCCGGACGAAACTCGCTATCCGAGGCCGGCCGCGGAAGCCGTTCGATCCTTCCTGCTCATCCGCCTGGGCATGCATACCGGACTGCGCCAGCGGAATTTACGCGAACTACTGGTGTGCCCCCGTGGTCGCACTCCAACTCCGGAACGGCATCTCGAGGACAAGAAGCGCGGGGAATTGCGATGGAGCGACCGCGACCACGGGTGGGAGCTCCTCATTCCTTCCGTCGCCTTCAAGAACTCGACGTCCTCATTCTTTGGATCAAAGCCATTCCGACTGGTGCTGCCGGACCTGGCGGGTCTCTATGAGATGATTGATGCCTACATTGAACGTCACCGGGCTCGCCTCATTGGCGACGCCGTCGATCCGGGGACGTTCTTTGTGAAATCGGTCAAGCGCACCAGCGCCGATGCCTCATACAATCAGAATACCTTTTACGAAGCCTGGCGACTGACCATCCAGCGCTATGGCATCTACAACCCCTACACCGGTCGTGGCGCCATCAAAGGCTTGCTACCGCATGGTCCGCACAATGTCCGCGACGTGCTTGCCACCCATATCCTCAAGCAGACAGGCAGCTACGAACAGGCGAGCTACGCTATTCAGGACACGCCTGCGATGGTGCAGCAGCACTATGGACGGTTCCTGCCTCAGGATAAGGCGGCAATCGCCGCCAAGATCCTAAACCGGGTATGGGAAGCGGCGTAACCATTGCCAGCCGGAAAAAATGGCCCAATAATCCAGTGGTCGAGAGCTGTCAGAGAGAGATCAATCGGCAGTGTTCTCGATCGCAGGGGGGGGGCTCGTGGGCAAAAATGGCGTACAGCCTATCTCGGTGAACGATATCACTGGCACCGAATATTTGTCCCTGCGCGACGCCGGCTGGCGAATATCTGGCGCATGGCTGCAACCTCCCGGGGTGGCACAGGTGACTGTCCCGAAAAAGGGACGGGTAGCGCTGGCTCCGCCCGATCCCCCAAAGGCCAATAAGAAACCGAGCAAGGCGAAGAGGAGGCCGCAGAGGCGGGCCAAGCAGGCACCCAAGCAAAGCAAGGTGCCGTCCCCGCAAAAGCGGGTTCCGCTGTCCGCAGAGGCAATGGCCAGATTAAGGAGCGCCGAAGCCTTCCAGCTGCCACAGTTGGCACGAACTGCCGAGGTAACACCGCCGCGGGCATCGTTCACGGGTCATATCGAAACAGCCAAGATCAACTGGAACGACGAGTCGGAGGACGGCTCGATGTGGAAACGGTGAGGGTTCCAGGATTTCCAACCAGAGCGACCGCGCCAATCTCGAGACTTACTCAATTCCGGGATGGCGGGTATCTCCTTGTAAGCCACTGCTCAGCAGACGCGGACCACCAGCATGTTATCGTGTACGACACTGTCATTGCCGCGTGGGGTGATGCCGAAGTCGACTACGCGTTCAAGGTTGCAATGTGCTGTCCAGAATGCGGGGCGCCTGGGGGTGGCATGAGCATCTTGTCACCAGCATCAAAAGGCCAGTGACCAAACCTGCACGCCACCCTTTTCCAAGTCGATCTGTCTTCCTGCTCGAGGGTATTTCGGCGACATGAAGAAGACGTAGCGGTGGGTCTCCGACCTTGCGATCATTTTGGTGAGGTCGCTTTCCAGTTTGCGGTTGTTCCGGGGATGGACTGCCGCGAACGTCTCGGCGCCAACTTTGCCCGGCGCGACACTCATGATGTCCAGCTCTCTGGACGCATGAGCGCCTGGAGCCAAATAGAACCCGTTCACGTCTGGATGCAGTTCCAGCAGCTGCTTGGTCGCTGCGGCGGCTACAAAATAAGTCCAGGTCTGGTTGATCTGTTCAACGACATTGAGTGCCCGGTCCTCGACGGGATGAAACCCGACCGGATCGAATTTCATGCGCTTGAGCATATCGAGCGGGTCGCCACCCTGCGCGGCAATCCAGTCGTGAGCCCGTTGTGCAGAAGCACGAATGGTGTCGAGCAGACGGTCAGCGTCATCGACCGACTGAACAAGGATAGCAGTCACCTTACCAACCGCTGCTAAGAACCCTCATGGCCTCATCCTTGTCGAGCACCTGCTCACAAAGCTGCCATGACGTCCCGTCATCTTCGAGAAAATTGCCATAACGCAGTTCGAATACGTCGGCCGTGCTGGTCTTCTTCTTGGTGTAGTCCTTCAAGCCCTCTTCCAGTGCCTCGATATCGTCGATCCAGCTGTCGTCGATGACATCAGGCAGTGAACCGAGCAGGTCATAGCGGTCCTTCATTCGAGCAGAGAGCTTGTTATAGACCTTCTCGTCGACGGTGTTCTGGTAAACGAGGTTGGCCATGTTCACCGTGTCTCGTTTTTGACCGTAGCGTTTGATCCGCCCGATGCGCTGCTCAAGGCGGGACGGGTTCCATGGCAGGTCGACATTGATGAGTGATGCCAATGTCTGGAGATTTAGACCCTCAGCTGCAGCGTCCGTGGCGATAACCAGCCGAAGTGTGTATTCCCTCACGGCCTTCTTGATGTCCTCGCGATCGACCGATCGCCATTGCCCGTCAAGAAAAATGCCTGATCGGCCGGCACCGCCATAAACGGCAACGGTCTCGCCAGGGAAGTGATGGGAAAGCCTTTCCGCGATCCAATGCGCCGTATCGTAGTACTGGCTGAAAATGATGCAGCCATCCTCGAGCCAGCCTTTCTCTTCGAGGAAGTAGATGCACGTGTCGAGCTTCGGGTCGCTCGGGTTTTTTTCCAGGTGGAAGATGACCTCGTTCAGGTATCCGATCTCTTCGGAGAAGACGTTGGCGAGCTGCGTGTCTTCTGCCAGCAGTTCATCCAGTTCGTCCTCGACTACCTCGTCATCGAGCTGACGCTTAGCGACAAGCTTCCTGCAGGTAGAAAGCCCGGACGCGATGCTGGAACAAATGCGTTGGCGCAGCAGGTTCTTCATGAAACCTGCACCTTTGACCCTTTGACCCAAGGCTGCGGTGAAGCGTTCCACCGCCGCGTAAGCGTGGTCGAAGTCTGCACTGGTTTTTACGGCTTGCCCCTCGAACAATTTCAGGTTCGGGTCTGTGGCTCTTGGCCACATCTCGACACCCACTTTTTTCATCAACCCTTTGTCTTCGAGCGTTTTGCGACGCCGCAGAACGACGTGGCGGCTGAGGGGGTTGTGATACTGGAAGAACTTGAGACCTCTCGTTCCGCTCTGCAGGCTGTCCTGCAAATCGTCCCGGGTGAATTGAGCGAGGTCGGTGTAGGGACGGTCGGTGAAATCCAGTGCCGGCCCTTCGAAATTCAAGTCCTGATAAATGTTGTCGAATAACGGCGCATCATCCCGCGGAGGCAGTGGATTGCGAAGCAGATTCCACGCTTCACCTTCATCTTCGACTGAAACGTTGCCGGTCAAAATTGGCCTCACCTGGTCGGGGCGACGCCACAACGACATTTCGCGACCCAGAACGTGAGTGGCTGACCGATTCAGCACTTCCAGGAGGTCCCACAGCTCGTCGACCTCTGTCTGAATGGGAGTAGCAGTGCCCAAGATGACGTGACGGGATCGGTCGGCAATCGCCGTCATGAACTTGAGCAGATTGCCGGCAACAGGATCTTTGCCGAGGGCGCGTTGCTTCCTCGCCTTATGCGCTTCGTCCAGTATGACCATGCCGTACTGTTTGCGTAGCAGGTACTCTACTTCCCTGGTGTCCTGCACGATCAGGCCGGTCGAAACGATGCCGATCTTATATGGGCAGCGCGCTATATCTTCCGGGCCACGGGTCCTGATGAGGTGGCCGTGGGGATCTCGCCACATCTTCTTCGATGACAGCCAGAGAGCCGTGGGGACATTCAGCTTGTCGAGCAACTCTGTTTGCCACTGGATGCCCAGGGTGGCCGGACAGAGGATCAGTATTGGACCGTCACCCAGCAAGGCGGACACAAGCGCTGCGGTGGCCATAGACAATGTCTTGCCGACCCCGACCTCGTCAGCCAACAACAAGCGGCTCTTGCCATAGCGCTCACGGTGCTCATGGAACAGAGTCACGAAGGCCCGCTGCCATGGCATGAGTTCCTCGCCACGGCGATAGAGCGGCGATTCTACTAAAGCAGATTGCCCAACCTTATCTTGAGGCAGAGCATCGAGCTTGACCTGAACCTTGCGTGCCGTGCGCCCGATTTCTTCGACAACAGCCTCGGGAAGTCGACGTCCGATTTTCCAGAGCTCGTCGAACTCGGCCTGCACCCATGCGGTGCCGTCCGGCGAGCGGTCTTCCCAGACGAGCTCATAGGAGTGCATCCATCCTTGGACCGTCTCATTGATTGATCCCATGAACGAAGTGCTGGTGCCATCCGGATAGCGGACAACTCCGGCCTTGCCATGAAGGAATGGCGCATCGTCCCTTGAGACCACCTTGATTTCGACGTTGCCCGCTTTCAGCAACTCATAAAGCCGGGCGTAACGGGATCGCTCCCGCAACGTGGCCACAGGGTCGTCGTCACCGTTCCATTTTTCGAGCATGGCGCGCTGAACAACATCTTCGGCTGCCTTGCCGACTGCTATGTCTCGCGGGTCAAGATCGCTGTTACAGATGATGCGGACCTTGCCAATCGACGAGACCTCTTCGTGGATAAGTTCGAAGATTGACGACCGGAAGTACCCGGCGATGCGATCGTAGGAGACCGCCCCTTGAAGGCGATCTTTAAGGAACGCCACTTGGGTATGATGTCGGGACGAGAACCTTGTTATGAAGTCCGTTCGCGAGAACGGAATGCTGGCGAGTTTCTCGTCCATTCCTAGTGTTTATCCCAGACGTTCGTTTTTGATCAGCCCCGTCAAGATAGTGGCGTTCTGGGCCTCTGTTGCATCGATATTCGCCCGCTTCAACGCAATGTAGCTGGCAATGGTCTGCAAATCTGCCCGCTGATCCAGGTAGTTGGTGGTAAGATCGCGAAGGTGGCTGAGGACCACGTCGTCGTCCACGCCGTTCTTCATTTCCCACAGCGCATATAGCACCGCGCGGGTCAAAGAAGCGCCGAACTCATCGTCGCCCATTTGACGTTTTCCGAAATCGGCCGCGGTTTTAAGGGCGGCCTTGTTGGCGGTCACGGAACTCATCAAGGCGGCGTAGTCACCTACTCGGAAGGCCTTAGCGAAATTCTGATAGTTGTCGATCTTCCTGGAGCCGGTGGTTTCTATATCCATCATTTTTAGGTAGAAGCGCTCGACGCCGGTCAGCTTTCTCCAAGTTTGCTCCGACATCCCTTCAGGGACCAGATGCTCATTGGCTACCTGAACAGCATATTCGATGATGTCATCAATTACGGTACGCTCGTTCTTGGTCCGGGGGCGCAAGGCCTCGACAGTCATGTCCTTACCGTCGATCTTGACGTATTTCGTCAGAACGCGAAGGGCGGCGGCGTATCCGGCCATTTGCAAGTCGGCATCGTTGAAGAGATTTTCACTTCGTCCATGACCGCGCAATGACTGATTGAGGCCAACCATTTCCTCAATCTGGCGGGCCACCTCCACTTTCACTTCTTGCGTGATCTCGTCTGAATACCCGCTTTCATCGCCAGCCCGTTTGCGCAACACAATAATGTGGGTGCCTTGGACGTAGCCGCCCTTCTTTAGCTCAGACGTGGTTTCCGTGGCGATGTACCAATCAGCCATAACCTGCAGACCGGCACCCCAGAAAATCTGAGCCATGTCTGACCAAACTTTGCCATCCTGGTGCGTGAACATTACTACCTGAATGCCGTTGCTGGGCATGTTAGCAGCGATCGCACTATACGCGGCGATCATGCTTGAGCGGAATTCTTCTCCCTTGCCTTTGACGGCCAGTCGTCGACGACTATCCCAGTTCCATGAGTCAAATTCGCTCGGTGGATTTTTGCGGAGCCACGCGATGAAAAACTCTGTGATCTCATGATAATTGACAGCGTCAGCATACGGCGGGTCAGTTATTGCAATGTCGATCGAATGTGCAATGGAGCTTGCTGGCTCATTCACGATACCAAGAGGTTCCAGTATTTCGTAATGGCTCGGTTTTACAAGAAGTTTGTTTAGGTTATAACTCGCGTAAGATCCGTAATTTACGAACGTCTTCAGCGACATATCGTCAAAGACGTTGGTAGGCTGGCCGGAGGATCCGTTGCTCGACGACCATTTGTTGATTTTAGAGGACCTGTCTAAGAGGCGGCAAAGGTTAATGTAGTTTATTGCCTTTGATGCAGGATACTCTTCGGCAATTTGCAAAAAATTCGCAAAGTAATGAAGCTGCCGAGGATTAAACAGGTGGTGCCAATAAGTCCACCCTCTCTCTCTAGTGAGTCTTGTGGTTTCATCGCCAGCTTCGATTTGCATGTCCGGCAGGAAGCCGCGTCTTTGCCAGTCGGCAAGATTTCTCTCTACCAAATCGGCAATACGATCTTCTTGTTCAAGATCTGAATCTGTTGGAGCGGCGAAAAAGGACGTTGGACGAGAATCCTGCAAAGTGTCTGCTTTTAGCCATAGAACCGCATACAGGCGCTCCTGAAATATATCGCCTGGTTGGGGCCTAATGTCTGATTTCCCCCATGGGCGTAGCCCGTTGTAGCGGCCGCTGATGGCATCTCTGGCGTCGCCGCGAATGGTTGTGAAGGCCACACCGTTAGGGTCTGGATTTTGTGGATGGATGACTCGACCACTAACCAGTGTCCCCACGGTCGCCGCCTTGAGGTCATCGCCAGAAACCCCGTGACGAACCTGGAAATCATATTTCTTTCGATAATGGTCGGGAACCAGCTCTACTACTGTCCCCCACGCTTTGGATAGCACTCTGGTTGGCAGAAGCGGCACCATCCAGCCGGTGTCGGGGCATTTTACCTCTATGCAATACAGGTGGGCTTTGGCTCTGTTTCCAGCACTGTCGAACTCAAAACCTTGCTCCGCCAGGACACTTTCGAGCCTTGTTTTGAACGCGGCTTGTTCCTTTAGCAGCCAGGCCTGCCGATCCTTTTTCATCCCGATAACATTGTATGCTCCCCAGGTCAGCATGCAGGCCACGGGGTTCAAGTCGAAGGCATAGGTGCGGCAGCCAAGGCGAGCTGCTTCAAACGGTATTGAGCCGCCTCCGGAGAACGTATCAGCTACCACCGGTCGACGCCCAAATCTCATTATGCCGAGTTGCTCGACGAGCTGAAATATTGAGTAGGCGTTCGTGCCGAGGTGGGCGTTTACCGTTGGCCAGACGTCCTCATACAGACGATCTCCAACCTCTTCTGCACGATATGCGCTGGATAGCCTTACCTCGTAAGGTAGTTGTAGTAGGGCTGCAGCATCTTGTTTGCGTTTCGCCCGGTGAGCGAACGCTTCGTCGTCGATACCCATAAGGCTCTCAAAAACCCGCAAGTCCGCTTCGGGATCTTCAGTGGCCGGCAACAATGAAGCCAACACGCAAGCGCGAACTAGAACAAGTGGTTTCCGGCCTTTCCAGTATGCAGCGAGCTGCGTCAGCGTTTGAGACTGTTTCGCGTCGCGCTCCTTTTCTGCTTCGGCGGAGATTTTCGTGGAGGGGAAGAGTCGCTCGATAAGGGACGGTGCATCCCTCAGGCTGAAAGGCACAACGGATGGTGCTGACTGATCCATTCTTCAGTCCTTTCCGGGCGGGAGCGAGAACAGGTCGGCGCCGGCCGATGCTTTCTTGCGTCGACCTTTTTTGACTACGGGGTCCGGTACCTCGGTGAAGCCAATGCGAATTGACTTGCGCCATCCGAAATCAACGTCTTCAGCCGTGCCACCCGAATTGTCGCACATGCGGAACAGCCACCAGCGTTCCTCGGGCTTGAGGGCCGACCAGGACGTGCATGCTGTGGGTATTTCCTCAGGGCGAGCGACTTCCACCGCCCAGGCAAGTAGGCACAGTTCGCGCCCGAGCAACCTTTCGACCTTGTTGTCGCCGGCAGACCACCGACCGATCCGGATTTTCTTTTCCCGGAGTCGATCATTGAGAACGCGGGTGACCTCTTCCTTGATCGCGGACCAGGCCGATCGAGGCAGGCGACACCGCACGATTTCCTCATCGTCAGGAGACTGAGCGTTGATGCCGAATCGCTCGATGACCTCGATTTTGCCTGACGAGCCACGCGGAATGCGGATGATGAAGTGATGGGGGTCGATTGTATCTGGAACCCCGAAGCCGATGGTTTTCGATGTGCTGGTATCACTCATGACTGTTCAATCTCCGATCCAGCGACGTCTTCGCCCAGCTCGGTCGCGAACTGTTCGAGTCCGAAACCGGTCTCAAATACCATCTTCTTGACGGTGAGCTTCACGTCCGAGCTTTCATCCCCGAGTGCCTTGCGAGCTGAACCAATCAGCGCCTCCGCCGCTTCTGGGGTGAGGTCGACTTCGCTGCCGAAGCGAATCTGGATGTTGGTGTTACCGGCACCAACCGTGATGGCCGCGTTTTCGAACACCGCCTTGTTCGAGGCAGCGGTCTTGATGATCTTGAAGGTTTCACCTGTCGTTTCGCCGCGGATTTCCTTGTTCAAACGGGCCTGGCGAGTCTTGTCGAGGATCTTCTGACCCTCTTGGGCAGGAATGCGGAACGTCTTGTCTGCGGTGACGCCTTGATCCTCCGCATGGACGTAAATCGCAACCTCTTCGGTCCCTTCCAGCTCGATGGGGCCCGTATAGATCTGCCCTTCCTTTGCGTTGGTCCCATCGGTGTTCCACCGAATGACGCCACGGGGCACAACGCTCAGCTCCACCGTGCGCTTGCCGGCCACGAACTGGGGCTGGTGGGTGAGCGAAAGTTTGTTCGACCAGACAACGGCGTCGCCCTGTTCGTGCTTGCCCTCGGGATCGGTCACCAAGAACCAAAGCTTGGTGGCATCCGTCACCAGGGGATTCTGGTCCAGCGGCTTGCCATCCTTTTCGACATCCGGGGTTTCAGAGTACCGGATCACAGGCGACTTGCCGGCATAGGCGGTGCCGATCCGCAGCGTGGCTTGGCCAGTGGCTTCGTCATAGGCTTCGGTGTCCACGGTGGCTTGGGTCTTCGGAGGCTTGGGGGCCTTGTCGACGAACCCGTCGATGTCATACCGCCAACGGCCGGTCGAGTGGGCATAATCTCTGACCATTTCGAGGCCCTTGGGCGGAAGCCAGAGCCAACGCGCATTGGTCAAGGCGCGGGTGACAATATCTTTCCAGGGTACGCGAGTTTGCGACCCCGGCCAAAGCATGTCCTCGGCGCGCGATATCAGCCTATCCATTTCCCCTGGGACGTCGATGACCAGCTTGAGCGCGGCGCTGGAGGTCAGTGCTGCCTCTACAGCCGCTTCGCCGTCGATGAGAACCTCAGAGCCCTTCTTTTCCGGAGCCAGCTTCAATGGTGCATGGCGCAGAATGGTTTTGGTTTTGTCGGTCGCGTCGATCATCGGGAAATAGACCCGATTGAACAGGGTTGTCAGGGCAGAAGAGAATTCGAACTCGGCATTCTCCTCTTCCTCCTGCAATTCAACCTGGTGAGCGGCATTGCCGGAAGTTTCCGCCTTCACCTTGGCCACGGCCCAGATACGGCGCGTCTTTTCCTCAAGGCTGCCCATGGATGAACCGTCGCCGGTCACCACGCAGAAAGCATTCTTGTTGGTGACGATCTCGAGGAACTTCTGGGCGGCCTCGGGGGGCGTCCTGGAGTCGGGGCTCAGGGCCAGCAAGATGCGCCCGGAGTCCATCGTCACCTCATCGATCTTGGGCAGTGCATATGCGGTCTGGTAGGCGACCTTATTCTTCGGCTCGAACACGTTCTTGAGCCGGCGCGCCATCTCCTCTTCGATCTTGCCGATAGGAGCTGTGTCTGCCCGGTTCTGGATCCGCTTGCGAAGGTTTTCGATGTTGGAGAAGTACCAGACATCGTTGTCCTTCTTGTGGAGGTACCAGCACTCCTTCTGAAGCTCTTCGAAAGCGTCATCGAATTCGGCGGCGACACGGTCAGGCGAGATCAGGTATTCAATGAGCGTTGACTTGGTCAGGCCCTTGATGGCGTCAACACTTTCGGAAAGCGAGGCGGTCAGGAGCAGCTTGGCGGCCTGAGTAGCTGCGTCGTTTCCCTTGTTCTGGTCGACGATCTGGGCGTGGGCGGAATTGTCGACGCTGCTGACGTCTTTGGATAACGCCCCCTCCAGCTTGCCGATGCGGACGATCTCTTCGCGGACGTCGCCCATGGAGAGATCAAGATGCTGGCATCCGATCAGATAGACGTCGCTGGTCTGCTGCCCCTGCCAGACGCTCTTGAGCATCTTGGACACGAACTGCATGAGGCCGCGGGTCTGCCGATAGTTCTCGTTCTCCTTGAACAGGGCGATGATGTGCTTGGTGGACGGATGGAAGGGGTACGACCCCATGATCTCGTCGCCGATCTGCTCGGATGACCGACTGATGGCCTTCGAGCGCTCGGCAACGGAGATCGCGTCGCCATATGCCTCGGCGATTTTTTCGATCTCTGCCTTCTCTGGCAGCTTCGAGAACATGCGCTTGCGCAGAATGTCGTAGATTTCATTGCCGTTGAGGTCGACCGGAGTGATCGAACGGGCCTGGCGCTTGGTTTCATCGGCGATGTCGGCGATTGCCTTCGCCAGCCCCTTGGAAGCACCCTGGTATGAGCCAACAAGGTTCGAGATTACGATCGCGGTCTTCGGCAATTTCATTGCCGCCGACAACAGGTTGGACAAGGCGTACGTGGTGACGTTCGCAAGTGTGCCGCCGCCGACTGGTTTGGTCTGGGCGAAGTCAAAGTATGGCGGCAGTTCGTCCAGAAGGATCAAGGTGGGCGCATCACCGAGAAGCGCAATCCAATCCTTCTCGCTGGGTGCGTCAGGTCCATTCTTCCAGAATTTGGCGAAAGCATCGGGCCGACCGAGCTGTTCGGCGATTTCGCCCCAGATGAACTTGTCGCTCGAAACGGATCGGCCATGGATGGCGACCACGCTGGCTTTTTCGCCCGGCAGACCCTCTGTGATTTTGGCGGGCACGCGATCGTAAAGATGTGGATTCCTGGCCAGCAGGCCCAGGGCAAGCATCGAGTGCGTTTTGCCGCCACCCATGGCTTGTCGCAACTCGAAGACGGCCTGACCTGATTGGCCGTTCAATCTTTGCAGCCCCTCGCGCAGCAGCCGCTCCATACCTTGGGTCACGAAGTTCCGGGCGAAGAAGTCTTCAGCGGCCTGTTCGGCCTCATTCAGCAGATCGGTCAGATGCTCGACCTGATCGGACAGTGCGAAGTCGAGCGCTACAGGGCTCAGTTCGCACAGTTCTTTCACCGTGGAAATTCGTATGTACGTCATAATTCTTGCCCCAACAGTCTGCGGCCTAATGCCGACTTACTCTTCCCAATAATTACTTTTTGCCTTGGCGCTTTCCATGGCCTTCGAGCCATTGGCGGGTCGCGTTTTCGACAATTTCATAAGCATTGCAGTCTTCGTCCAATGCCGCCTTTTTCAGCACCTTGATCAGTGCTGCGTCCATATAGACCAGTAGCGGCTTACGCCCATCCTTCCGCCGGGTCTCCACTGCTTTTTCTTTCGTTGGCGGCATTTCTGGCCCGGATTTTCAGCGGTTTGGATAGCTAGCTTGCTGGAGGTTAAGATAGCTCAACACTTAGCTATCAACTATGGGTAAGATGGATTTTAAGTCCCGTCCAGCGCTTTCAGGTTTCGGGCGCTCAAGCGTCCGGTGATCCGCAGAGGGCATTCAAAAACGTTATTGACTCGACCTTGTAGGTTCTCTATCTGTTCTCGCCATGAGCAAGCTGGTGATTATACCGAAACGCGAAAACCTACAGGCGGCGCCGACCGGCAGCCGCACGGATCGCGTTGTCCTCCAGCGTTCCGGACTGCACCTCTAGCTGCAGTTTTCGGGAGGACCTCACCGGATATCCTCCCATGTTCACTCGAACCACCAACGATGGCGAAGTTGATCCAGAGACGCGAAAGCGGCTCACGACTGTCTGCGTGTCTGTGCGTCTGGCCCGTGGCCGGATAAACCACCGACTATGGGGCAAACGTCCCCTTTTCTGAGCACCCCATGAACATTTTCAATCCCGGGCGCAGACCGCGCCCATGTAACCGGCCAGGTTTGGCGGGCGCGTAGTCGCTCGGCCATTTGCCTGCCGGAGAACGAGGCAGCAATGGCTGACAATGACGACTACGACGACATC
>Ga0065721_10051457_pt1 | contig 14643 bp, 12 predicted proteins | sample Mesricmetagenome_FD_59108 | JGI IMG/M metagenome (GOLD analysis project Ga0065721, IMG submission 59108) | Mesophilic microbial community from rice straw/compost enrichment Sample: eDNA_1 v2 (version 2) | ecosystem: Engineered > Solid waste > Grass > Composting > Bioreactor | place: USA: Davis... | reverse complement strand
GCATTGTTTTGGAAGTCGACCTTGCCAGGACAGGGCCGCGCAAGGCGGTAATCCGTTGATTTTCTGTGGGAAAACTGGAGCGGGCGAAGGGATTCGAACCCTCGACCCCAACCTTGGCAAGGTTGCGATAAGGCGTTTTTGGCTGATTGCTGTTGATTGCCTCTGGCTTCAAATTTCTCAGTATTTAGCCATTTTTTGCAAGAAAGGTCAGCCGCAGACAGCGACGAATATTCGTTCGGTGGTAGCCCGGTGGTAGCCCAGAAGGCAAAATCATGCTATAAGTTCGGTCATGAAGACCAAACTTTCCAAGACCGCCGCAGACGTCGCTGAGCCCAAATCCGCGCGGTATACCATCTGGGATTCCGAGCTTACGGGGTTCGCCCTGCGGGTGACCCCCGCTGGCGCGAAGTCATGGGCAGTGAAGTATCGCGTAGGCGAAGGCGGCCGGACCGCCGCCGTGCGCTGGTATACGATTGGAACCTATCCCGAGACGCCTGCATCAGACGCGCGCAAAGCTGCGGAAATTGCTCTGGCGCGTGTGCGGCTAGGCGAAGATCCAGGCGGCGAACGCATTACGAAACGCGCCGAAATGACCGTGGCGCAGGCTATCGATTTCTACGAGCAAGAGGGCTGCTTCGTGCAGCGCGGCATTCGGCAGGGTGAGCCGATGAAACCGATGACAAAGGACTATACTCTCTCCCGTCTGCGCCATCACGTCATTCCGCTGCTGGGCAAAAGGCGCATCACCGAAATCGACGAAGGCGAAATCACAACATTTGTGCGAGATGTGAGCGCCGGAAAGACCGCGCGTGACGAGTGGATCGTCGATCCCGAAACCGGCAAACGTAAGCGCGTTATCGTCCGCGGCGGCGAAGGCGCCGCGCGAAAGGTCGTGCGCGACCTGTCGGCGGTCTATTCCTTCCTCAAGACGCATAAGAGGAAGACGCGGGTCACCCACAATCCGGTCGAAGACGCAAGCGTCCGGAAGACAGACAATAAGCGCACGCGCTTTCTCTCGATAGAAGAGGTGAAACGGCTAGGCGAAGCTCTCAACGCGTTGGAGGCCCAAGGCGTAAACGCAAAGGCAGTGAATATTGCCCGGCTCTGGGCTTTGTCCGGCTGCCGGCGAAACGAAATCGCCGGCCTGAAATGGTCGGAAGTCGATTTTGATCGCGGCTTGCTCATTTTCGATGACACCAAAACCGGCAGAAGCATCCGTCCGCTCGGCGCTGCGGCCATAGCGCTACTCGAAGCTTTGAAACCCGAAGAGGCCGAAGGCTATGTCTTCCCGGCGGAGCGTGGCGACGGGTTCTACCAGGGCACGAAGAGGGTGTGGCAGGCTGCAATCAAGAAGGCGGCGCTTCCCGGCGTGACGCCTCACGTTCTCCGCCACACTCTCGGCAGCGCGGCCGCGTCTGCGGGTGAGGCCCTGCTGATGGTGGGATCGCTACTCGGACACGCAAATGCGCGTTCGACGGCGATCTACGCTCATATCTCTCATGATCCGGCACGGCTGGCGGCCGATCGTGTCACTGGCCCACTTGCTGAAGCATTGGGCCGCCCTCTACCAGAGCGGGCGATTGAAATGATCCCCGCCTGATTTTCGAAAAAATGCCCGCCCGGCGAACCGGACGGGCATTTTCGATTGTGGGTCAGTCGGTGAAGGGAATCGAATAATCTCCAAAACCGAAGAGAATCCTAGTGATTCAGCTCGATGCAAATTTGGGGGCCCCCTGAAAAGCTCCCGTCAGTACTGGACTTAAAAGTCCGCAGGTTCGAAGCTCGCTTCGTCTGACGGCGAAGTTTCGCCGCGAGGTGAAGGTCAAATTATCGCTTTTCCGGACCGCCATCATCGCTGATGGAGATAGAGATGATCCAACTTTTTCGCCGCTTCGAAGCGCCATTTTTGGGCGGCGCGATTTTTTGACTCTTTATGACGAAAAAATTTGCACCAATTTTATAAACGGGGGCCATGGTATGAAATCTCCCGCGTACGCGCCCGGAAAAGGACTCCAGAACGACAAAAAATTATTTTTGGTGCCAACCTAGCCCGAAATTTTGGCGTTATTTAGCGACGCTCAGAACGTCTTTTTTCGCATATTCCGGAAAAACTCGCTGCGAGCGCGATTTGACAGACGCGCGTTTTCAGGTGAGTTGTGCCCTTGCGACGGTAAAATCGACGCGCCTCGCGCCGTCATGCGTTCATCAGTTAATGACGAATTTGCGCGAGAGGGGGACCGTAACACGGAGGCTAACCATGGCAGATAAGGATCCGCAAGATACGGAAATCTTGGCCGCGATTGGCGAAAATGGCATTGACCCGCAGCAACTTATCAACACGCTGCTGGGCGCCGAGTACCCGATGGCCGCCATTATCGAGGCTCTTCAGCGCGCTATCGAGCGCGGCAAAATCTCCCTGGCCAGCGATGGCATGGTGGTCGCGGTCAACCGAGAATTCGCTGACGCAGCCTGACGCGTCCTGGGGGGATTTGAGTGGCGGGTGAAGAAGAGTCGTCGTTAGAGACGGCCCGTAAAAGCCGATGCTATAGCGACGCAACCGCCTCTGGCCTTGACCAGCGGGACGAGTTCGCGCGCGACCGGGATCGGATTCTCTATTGCTCAGCGTTTCATCGTCTCGCGGGGATCACGCAGATCGTGCGCGCTGGCGAACTGGATATCTTCCACACGCGACAACAACACACATATAAAGTGGCGCAGATCGGGCGCCGCTTGGCGGAGCACCGCCTAAGTGAGCAGCCTGAAGCCGCTAAACTGCACGGCCTGCACCCAGAGGTGGTAGAAGCGGCGTGTCTGGCCCATGACCTTGGTCATCCGCCCTTTGGGCACGCGGCAGAGACGGAACTCGATCGCCTCGTGTGCGACCCCACAACCGTGGATGGTATTAAAGAGGACGCGGCCCCCGATGGCTATGAGGGCAATGCGCAGACCTTCCGTATCCTCACAAAGCTCGCGGTACGTTACAGCAAGGACAACCCTGGGCTTGATCTCACGCGCGCCACGCTCGCGGCTACGCTAAAATACCCGTGGCTGCGCGACCAATCCATCGACAAGAAGCGCTCCAAATGGTCCGCGTATGCCTCGGAAGAGGCTGACTTCAAATGGGCTCGTGCGCATTGCTCGGGAGAGTTCAAAACCGCCGAGGCGGAGCTGATGGATTGGGCTGACGACATCGCCTACTCGGTCCACGACCTCGAGGATTTCCACCGCGTCGGAATAATCCCATGGAGCGAAATCATTTCCGAAGATTCCCGGGAAACGATCATCAACGGTGTCGTCAAATCGTGGAAGAAAGATCCGAGCTACCCCGCGGATGGCCCTCGCCGAATGAAGGCGGCGCTGGAACGCATCATCCGCAAGCTCGTCATGTTTCCGACGGTCACTAAGGAAGTTTACAATGGTGCCCGCGAACAACGTCGGCAGCTTCGTAACTTCACCTCGCAGCTGATCGGAAACTATGTGCGTGCCGTGTCGCTCGCCAGCGATCTCGGAGCGGCGGCGGTCCTGATCCATGACGACGCGGTCGACGAGGTCCGGCTGCTTAAGTATTTCGCCCGCTATTATGTGATCGGACTGCCCGCGTTGCATGCTCAGCAGTATGGACAAAAGAAAATCATCCGCGACCTCTTCAAAATCTTCCTGTCGGAGGGGAAGGCGGGCAACCTCGCCCTGTTCCCGGCGCGGTTGCGGTATATCTGGGAAGATAATAGCGATGAAAAAGGCGCCCGACTGGCAGCTGATTGCGTCGCCTCACTAACGGAAAATGAAGCCTACCAGCTCCATCATCGGCTGACGGGCACGGAGAGCGGCTTGGTACTCGACCCGATCGTGCGCTGACTTCAGAGGCCCGGTGCCTCCACGAAATTGAAATCGTCGAAAATTGATATACTTCGTCCAGCCTTGTCCATGTGCTGGGAGGGTTCGATCTGGGGCGGACGATAGGCATTCCCCACTCCGTACTCGCGGTGCCTGCTAGAATATCTGGAGCCGAGCGCCCGATGCCCATCGGGTACCGACAGGGTAGCATCCTCAGCCGGTCTGCGCGTCCGGCGCTCCGACCTCTGCCGGTGCAAGAGCCTCCACCTCCTGCCCGCCTCCAAAGGCCACGATATTGTCGGGGAGGCCGATCAACACGAGCGGACACGGATTGCCAACGCCGCGTCGCACGCGCTCCTCAAGCTTGCGCCAATGCGTCGTGGCTTCGCCGAACTTGTCGGCGACGAACAGATCGACGAAGGCGTCCCGGAACGACCCTCCCCGCTTCTCGACCCGCTTGGCGACCGCGGTCTGCTGGCGCAGGGTGGGGCGGTAGCCCCACTCCTTCATTTCTTCTATCGCGTCGATGCCGCGTTCGTCTAGGAAACGGCGGACTAGTCCGCGCATCCCGTCCTGAAGGGACCGGCCGCGGGTCACGATGATGCCGACGGAGATTGCACCATCGGCATGGAGGCGCTTGTAGTTCTCCAGATCGCGATCATAGAACGGATCCTTGTTATTCCACTCGATTTCGAGCGCTATCGTGCCGCCCTCGAAGATGCGCACATGGTCGACCTCGTGCGACTGACTCTGAAGCTTGATGCCGTTGACGTGCTTCTCGACCTCGAACTTCGTCTTGCGCCAACCCCGCTCCGCGAGCGCGCGGCGCAGGCGTTGCGTGCCCTTTGCCTCGCCACCCCCGCCCGCGACGATCTCCTCGACCGGGATCGAGGCCGCAAGCAGCGCCTCCTCCAGCTCGCCACCCGCCTCAGGGAAGTCGAGACTGAGGATCGCGCGCGCATGCGACAGATATAGGAGATCGAACCCCCGCTCCTTCAGCTTCTCGAACACCATCACCCCCGAATCAATATCGGGATGACCATAGCAGTGCTCCTATCGACTCCGACACCCCACTCGATTAGCTGCTAGCGGATGAAGGGGGAAAGCGGGCGTGAGAATCGCAGAGATATATTCGCATCTCAATGGTCAGGAGTATCTCGAGGCGCGCAAGCCCGATCTCTGGGATGAGATCAAGCGAGTCATCGAAGGCGTCGATGCGTCGTCGTGCTTCACCAAGGTATCGAAGGAAGTGCGCAAGCAGGGCCGCACCGTCTATTCGCCGACTGCACTCAACGAAGCGTTCGTCACAGGCTTCGAGGCGTGCACCCCGCCGTGGAAGGAGCTGCGGGTCGGATACTGGGTCTGTTCCGATCCGGAGATCAACCGTCGGATCGCGGAGCTCGAACCGGTCGAACAGAAGAGGCTGATCGAGAAGGCGGGACTCATTCCGAGGAAGACAAGCAACCAGGTCGACTTCGTGAAGGACGGCGTCGCGGTCGAGGTTCAATTCGGCAAATATTCGTTCGTCGCCCACGATTTGTTCGTGAAGCACATGACCTTCTTCTCGATGGGTCGGATCAAGGTCGGGATCGAGATTCTCCCGATGAAGACCCTGAGCGACGAGATGTCCTCAGGGCCGACCTTCTACGAGAAGGACTTGAACAACCTGGTGCGACAGGGGCGGAGCACCCCGGCGGTCCCGCTCGTCCTGATCGGGGTCGACCTTTAAGCCGCCTTGCGGCAGTCGCGATGCCACGCGAGCGTATTGAACCATTCCCCGACGATAATGCCGGCAAGAATCCAACTGGCATAGCGGCGCAGCTTGGGAACGCTGACGGTCGGCTTCTTCTCATGTGCCGACTCCGCAACAGCGACGATATATTTTTCGATCGAGGATAGATGGCCCTGATCGACAATCTCGTCGATCGCCTCGTGAACCGACACTGCAAGTGCACCCAGCCTGTCGGTCACGGCATAGGGCCCGATGCCTTCGGCTTTGTGCGTCCAAGCAAGCTGAAGGGCATCGGGTGAAGTCCGCAGCAAATCCTGCTCCGCAGCGCGGAAAGCGGCAGCCGTCCGTTGCAGCACGGCGCCGAACAGACCGCCCTCGACAAGGTCATCAGTGACCGAGCCATCGAGTTCGAGCTCCCGGATATCCTTCGAGGGGCCGAAGAAAAAGCGCACGCGCCATTCTGCCGATCCTGTGCCAAAGTCGTTCGACAGGTCGAAGCGCATGCCGCTCTTGAATCGCAGATGAGGTAGCGCGGCGCGAAAGCCCCGGCCCGGCGGATAAGTCCGCCCCTCCTGATCGGGCGGAGTCGGCGCCGGAAGTTTGGACGGCAACGCAAGCACTTCGCCCGCAGCGTCGAAGCCCTCGAACCCGGCCTCAAGTTGCCCTGTGGCCGCCAACGCGAGCAGATGCGTGAAGGTCGGAGGAATGGCGTTGCCGATCATCTTCGCCTTCTCGGCGAAGGATTTGGCGAAAAATTGGTAGGTGATCGGGAACCCTTGGAGCGATGCGCGCTCGCGGATGGTCAGCCGCCGGAAATTACCCGGCGATCGCGGGTCCTCGATGACGATGCTCTCTCGCGACACGCGGGTGCAGGTCGCCGTGACGGTCCGCGCGGGCTGATCGAGCAGATCGGGGAACGCCATATTGTTGTAGACCGGGTGGTATTCCTTCGCCTCCCGGTTCATGCGCAGCTCCTCGCCGTTGAGCGGCGGCTCCGCCTGCGTCTCGGTCAGCTGCGCAGCCGGGAGACGGGTGCCCCAGACTGGATCTCGCACCTCACGCGCGGCGGCTAGGGCGGTCACGACATCGCCAAGTGTCCGCGACGGGATCGACGGTTGCAGCGCCCTGATCGCATCGAGCGGAATGTTGGTCGCTATGCAGCGCCGACGAGCCTGCGGTGCACCATAATCCGAGAAGTCGATGACCTCGATCTCGGCTCCGAGATTCCGGAAACGGTAGAGGGGATGGCCGGGATCGGCGAAGCCGTGGCGGAGGACCTCGGCAACGCGCGGGACATTCTCCATCGCCCAGAAACGGGGCCGACAATGCTCGACCACCTCGAAGAACCTGACGAGATCCTTCATCCCCTCCGCGATATTCCCGCGTCCGCCGCGGTTGGCATAGGAAAATTCGGTGCAGGGCGGGCTGCCGACGACTAGGTCGATCCCGTCGGGCAGGTCAGCAAATTCGAGCTTTCGGATGTCCACGGGAGCAAGATCACCGCCATGGTTTCCGTTATGAGTGTTGATGGCGGGCTTCCACCATTCATAGGATGCGACGACCTCAACGCCAGCGAGACGGAGACCAAGGCTCCACCCTCCGATTCCAGCGTAAAGATCGATTGCACGCATACGGACCCCTTCTCTCCCGTCGATCATTATACGGCTGAGACGTGAGTGACAAGATCCAAGTTCATCGCCCTGTCGCAATGTAGGCGGCGAACGAAATCAGCAATCTTGTGGCAGCCTGCCTATCTCCCGCCGCATAGCCGACTCCATGCGCTTACGTGTGGCGAACGACCGCTTTCGAGCTACCTTCTCAGCGGTCACGACGCAGACATCGGGCGCAAAGCGGTTTTGTGTTCGCTCTATCGTTCACCACCGTTGAAACGCCACCGCCTTTCGACATCGCGACAGCGCGCGCATCATATGATATTCGACCCCCTGTTCCCGGATGCCGATTTCTGCGGCGATTTCGCGGTAGGTCTGGCGGCGCAGCCGATTCATCAAGAAAATGCGCCGCGTGCGACGGGGCATTGCAAGAAGTGCGCGTCGTAAACCCCGCCGCAAATCCGATGCTTCTATCGCCAACGTCTGTTCTGGGCCGACTGGCGCGTCACGATCTTCGTCGAAAGGGAACAACCCCTTTCCCTTGCGTTTGCTCTGGCGGGCGCGCTCGATCACGAGATTGTGAGCAGCACGGAAGAGGTAGGCGCGGGGATTTTCGACCCGTTCGAATGCGCCGGTCCGCAACATGCGCGTGAATGCTTCTTGCGTGAGATCCGAGGCTTCCTCGCGGCCCACGCGACGCCTGAAGAAGTGGAATAGCTGCCGGTTCTCGAGGCGGTAGAATTGATCGAAGGAGGCGAACGGACCGGGGGTGGTCATGGCTGTTCCTCCCGATTGACTCGGGTGGGAAGCGGCGCATCCCGCGCGGCGCGGTAAAGGGTGATACCGGCCTCGATACGGTCGAGGATGAAAGTGTCGCCCTCGGACTTCGCCGCGCGGATGTCGGACTTCGCGTAAATTTCGACATCAACGGCACAGCGATTGCCCAGTTCGCGTTCGATCGTCGCCCGCGCGCGCTGCCAGCAAAGCTCGTCAGTGAAGAGCGGATGATTGACGACCACCCAAAATTCAAAATCGGAAAATTCGATCGTCCGGCTGTCTTCGTACCAGGATCGCCGCGCATAGGGACCGATCAGGATGATCCGCTTGATTGAGCCCGGTTCAGGCGCCTGAACCTGCGAGGGATCGAACAGGCCGCGCAGGATGCGGGTGATGCGCTCGATTTCGCGCTGCTTGCGCCGGATGAGATGGCCGACGCGCGCCATCACGACCTCGCGCGCGTAAACGTCGGTTGTTAGGGGTGTCATTTGCAGCTCGCACCGCGGCGGTCCGCGCGATTGCGCGCGGATGGGCAAGCGGTGTTCGCTGTAGTGCCGCCGGAGCGGCGATCAGCAACCGTCCGACCGCGGCCGGACCTACATGATGCCTGGCAGGATAATCCCCGGAATGGCCGCCAGTCGCTCCATTCCGTGAGACGGATTATGTCAGAATTCGGGAGTCCCCGCAAGCGGCCCGGGGCCAGCGCCTATCGGTGCGCCGCCGCCTCAAGCTCGGCGATCTTGTCCGAGCAGACCTGATGGACCACGCGGCCGAGTTCCTCGACCCGCTGGCCTAGCCAGGTCAATTCTTCTTCACTTATCCGGTAATGTTTTGAGTACCTTGCCTTCGTGTACGCTTCTTTGAGCTTCTGGAACATCGACCGCTCGCGATGGGTTTCCTCCGGCCAGATGCCGTAAAGGCGACGGTCAAGCCCTTCAGCAAGTGACCGCAAGAAAGCAATATTGTGGTTGTAGGGCGTGTACAGCGTCAGGGTCAAAAGTAGTCCCTGATACAAGCTCTCGGTCGCTTGGTGCAGAAGAAACGCCGCGCGCTTCCGATCACCCTCCGACAGATAGAAACGAAAGCCTTTGAGAAAGGCCGCGCCGTTCGGCATCCATTCCTCAAAGTAATCCCGCGCAGTATCTAGCGCCTGCTGTGGCGTTTTGGGCTTCGGCGTCGCGAGTTCGCTATCATCCGCCTCGTAAAGCGCGATCCCGTCCTTAGCGACCTCCATGAAGAAGACACGGCCATGTGAGAGCCCGTCATTCACCTCATGCAGGCTGTGGACGATGAAGTTGACCGGCGTGTGGAGCGTTTTCTCGATCGTGTAGGCGCGGATCAGCCTTTCCTCGGCCTTCGCCCAATAGGCCGCACGATCCGTCAGTTCCTTCTGGCTGACAATGACGAGGACGTCGTAGTCGGATTTGTACTGGTTCCCGGATAGCGGCGCATCGACCCAATCGCCTCGGGCATGGCTGCCGAACAAAATGACCTTGAGAATGCGTGCGCCCTTGCGTGGACCGGTTGCATTCTCGGTCGCGCCGCGAAACTCGTCGAAGATTGTCTCGACGACGCGCTCGAGCTCGCGCTGCTTGGCGGCAGGAAGGTGATCGACGTCTGTTCGCATGCTCATGGAATCTTCGATAAACTGTAGTGGTTTGGCAAGGACAATCGGGTAGCCGGTCTACAGCTTTGCCGAAGACCGTTTTTCGAAGAGGCAATTGGCAAGACCCTGAAACCCGGGCGGGCTCAGCAACCCGACCTCCAAGCATGTGCGAGGAAAATACATGGGCAGACCACCGAAACATGACCTATCGACTTGGACCGTGGTCGACGATTGGCCCGATCCAGTTCCCGTCACAGAGGTGGAAATTGCCGTGTTCGAACGCTGGTTCGGCGACGTGTTCGACGAACTTTTTGACCCGCCCGCTCCGCCTTCGATCACTCCCGAAACGAGCGCGCATGTGGAAGAGACGGATGCTGAGCCTCTGTGGTCTTGGCCCGACCTGCCATGAATTCGCGACTAAGGACGATATTCCATTGGATGTGACATTCAACCAGATGAGCGGCGCGATAGGGTCGCTGCTGTTGATCTGGTCCGGGATCGAAAAATCGGCCCGCGATGAGGTCACCCGCTTCTATGGATTTTTGCCGCCCAAGGCGCACGGCATCAAATCTGTTTTGCGGACATGGGAAAGCACCGTCAACGAGGCTCAACCGGCTGAAACGCTCTGCTCCTTGCTGGCGGCCACCCTCCGGTCCCAGCTCGAAGGACCGCTCGATGTTCGCAACGGGATTTGCCACGGGCTGATAGGAATCGCAGCGGCGGTTGATGACGCGCCTGCCAAGTTGCGCTGGGAGATGAACGACCGGCAGCACTCGATCACTTGGGACGAACTGCAGACGTCGCTTCGGTGGCTTTCAAAAATTCGCTTCGCGTTCTCGATGATCTCGAATCCGGCTTTGGGTCGCCTCGACTGCAGGGTGGTCGACAATATCGAGAACCGAGAATGGTGGCGGACCGAGTTTGGTCTGGAACTGCCGTAACCGTGACATTCTAAGAACGCTCTCGATCAGCTCTCCCCGGGCTGAGAGGTCAAAGGCCGAATGCGGCCAGGGATTTGGTTAATGCCGAGCCCGCTGCTTTTTGAGCGTCGGCCGCCGGCATCGCACTATTTGAGATTGCCGTTTGCACGGCTCCGGCCCGCTCATTGATCGCCGAGACAAGGTTCGCGCGGTCATTGGTGACGACAATCGCTGAATGCTTCGCGCGCGAGATGCCGACGTAGAAGCTTTTCTGATCGACCAGGTTGGTCGCTTTGCTGTCGGCATGGATGATGACATGATCGGCGGTGCGCCCCTGCGCGGCGAAGGCGGTGTCGACATAGGCATGGGCAATATGCCGATCGCGCGGGGCATCGAGGTCGAGAGTCTGTGTCTGACCGCGAGCGCAAAGCACCGTCGCGGTCCGTGCCTGCTCGTCGATCGCGGTCACTTCGCCGCGCGCGCCATTGATCCGCCCGGCGTCACGATCGTTGCGGGTAAAGCGGATGCTGTCGCCGGTCCTGAGGTCGATATTCTGGGGCGCGAACACCTGCACCTTGCCGGCACCCCATTGGCGAAGGCGCCAATCGACCTCACGCCCGTCCTCGGATTTGAGCGCAATGGCGGCCTTCGCCGGATCGACCGCCTCGACACGATAGGCTTCGCCCCGCGCGACACCCTTGTCGGCATAATCGCGGGTGAAGCGCACGACATCGCCGCAGTCGTAGCTCAGCGGGTCGCGCGCCTCGGCGCGGGTGAGCCCCTTGTTGACCAGGCTTTCCATCGTGACGGCAGGACCGGATAGCGCGCCCGCTCTGACCAGCGCCGCCCTGATGTCCGCCGTCAACGCATCGCGCCCCTCGCGCGATGGCTCGATGACGAGCGTTCGCGTCCGCGCCGCCTTGTCGAGTCTGGCATAGCGGTCGGCGATGGCGGCGAAGCGGCCAGTGCGATCGGCATGTTCGACGATCTCGCCGCCGCCGCGATCGAGCGCGGCGAGCGCCTTTTTGGCATCACCCTCGATCGACGCGAGCACGGCCTCCTTGGTTGCCGCGTTGCTCTGCCGGACGATCTCGCCGAGCATCGCGGTTTCCATGCCGGCGGTCTGGAGCTGCGCAAATGCCGCGCCCGCTTCGACCGATCCGAGCTGCTTCACATCGCCCACCAGGATGATGCGGGCGTCATGCTGCTCCGCCAAATCGAACAGCCGCGCGGTATCGCGCGCCGACAAAAGCGAAGCCTCGTCGACGATCCATGCGACCGGCTGGCCGGGAGCCGAACCCTCGGGCGCGAGTAGATGGCGCGCCACGGTATCGCCGCGCGTGCCGAGCGCTTCGCCGAGTGTCATCGCCGCCGATGCGGTCGGCGCCAGCGCGACCACCGACACGCCGCAGGCTTCGGCCTCGCGCGCGAAGGTTGCGAGCACCGTCGTCGTCTTGGCAGTGCCAGCATAGCCCTGCACCGCGGTGATCCGATTGCGACTGGTAAGGAGTTGCTCGGTCGCGGTCTTCTGGTCAGCGTTCCAGCCAAAGCCGGACCGCTCCGCCTGCGCCGCCGCACCGGCGACAGCCTTGGCGGCGGCGAGCGGAGAGGCGACCGGCGCGAGAACACCGCGCCCTTGCGCTTCGATCCGAAGCAGCGTCTTCTCGGCCGCGATATTCTGGCGGGTCGTGAATCCTGCAAACGCGGTGCCCCGGCGGTCGAGGAAAGTGCGGTCCATCAGCTCTCCCTCCTTCGCCGCACGCCCGATCGCTTCGCCGATCTCGGCATAGCCGACTTTCCCTAATCCAATCCGCCCCGCTTCCTCATGGAGCGCCACAACCGCGAACACCGATTGCCGCTCGCCAAGCTTGTCGGCGGCATGGGCGACGGCGCGATCGGCGATCGATGGATCGGGGATGTGAATGCCGCTCGCCGCCCTTGCCTCGGCCTCGCGCACCAAGGCCAGCCGCGCATCGGAATCGAACCCCGCCCGGTCGGCGGTCTCGCGCCAGTCGGCGACCAGCGCGCCATGGTCGGTCGCCATCTTGGCCTGCCGCGTATCGAGGGCGGCGACCTGCTTCTCAGCGGCGCTGGCCTCTTCGCGCGACGTGCCGCGCTCGCCGAGCGCCGCCTCAATCTCGGCGCTGCGCGTGCTGAATGCCGCCATCACCTCTGCCGAGACGCCGTTGATCTCGAACATCGACTCCTTGCCCGGTGCAATCTCATAGCCGAGCTCGCGGACCTTCAATGCCAGCTCCTGCCGATAGATGGCGCCGATCTGCTTCTGGAGCTGATAGATGGCGCGCGGTTCGAGGCTGCGCCACGAGCCGTCGTCATCCTGCGTCGCGTTCATGATGACATTATGGGTGTGAAGCTGCGGGTCCTGCGCCCGGCTGGTTCCATGCTGAAAGCTCGCGACAACGAGATTGCCGGTGGCCTCACGCGTCACGCTGCCGCCGTGCCGAAGGCGGGTCGCGGCCATATGCGCCTCGACATGGGCGAGCGCGGTCTTCACCGCCTGCCCATGTGCCTCGATCAACCGCCGATCGCCGGCGACCTCGGCCATGATCGACACCGACTTGGGCGCACTCAGCGTCACATCCCAGCCGGGCCGATGCTCAAGCTGACCATCACGAACCGTGCCGAGCTGCTGACCCGCGACTTTGCCGTCGAGTAGTTCCCGAAAGGTATCGCGGTCGACGTTGCCCGACAGCCCAAGCTCCTCGGCACCCTTGCCGTGCCATTCGGAGGGCGACAGCCCGCCCTCGGCATAATAATCGTCGGCCTCATAATAGCTGCTCGCCTGCGCCGAACTGGTCAGCGCCGATACCGACGCGACCATCAGATCGGCCCACCATCGTCAGCCGGCGGCGGCGCAGGTGGCTTCTTCCTTGATTTCGGCTTCTCGGTCGCTGGAGCGGAAGCCTCCTCAGGCTTCTCCGGCGCTGGCGCTTCAATGGATCGGTGCCAGAGGGTCGTCTCCGGGTTCGCGGCGACAAAGGCGGGCTGGCGCGGCTCGCCGCGTTTCTCGATGTGGTCGGCGGTCAGCGCGATGCGCGCGACCGGGAGCCCGTCCGGGAACAGCAAATAGCCCTGATAGCGCGCGAGGCGGAGTTCGCTTTCGTACACGGCGGGACGGGTCTTGCGCTGACGACCGAGCGTCATTCGCGGCTTGTCGTCGCCGTCGCCAAGCGCGCCGGTCATGGTCTGGACCTCGACCTCGCAGGTGCCGATTGTGTCGCTCGCCCAGCGCCGGGACTCGCCGTCGCCCATCTGAAGAAAGAGCTTGGTGTTGCAGCAGCCGAGCATGGATTCGGCAAGATCATCGCCGTAGCGATGGCGCATCTGGCCGACGCCTTGGAAGGTCAGCACGACCGCCGCCCCGAACTTGCGGCCCTCGGGCAGCAACCGCGTGAGGTTATCGACGCGGGGCAGGTCGGCAAGCTCGTCGAGCAGGAACCAGACGCGCCGATTCGGGGACGGAGCGAGGCCCAGCATGGCGCTCGCGGCGCATTCGAGCCAACAGGCGAGCAGAGGCTTCAACGCCGAAAATTGCTCTTCCTTTCGCGGGACGAAGATCCACGGCTTGGCGCCCTTCGTCTCGTCGAGGCCGGCGATGAAGTCGCGGAACGAAAAGACCTTCTCGCCTTCCTCGGGCATCCGAAGGAACTGGATAAGGTTCGCGGCCTTGGCGAGCATGAACAGCACGCTGCCGGTGGCGCGGTCAGCGTCGTCCGAAAAGGTGCGCGCTGACGACGTGTCCTTGAGCCAGGTCTTGAGCTTGTCCTTGTTCATCTTCTGCAGCGCTTCGAGCAGGTCGGGCAGCGTGCATTTCTTCTCCTTCCACAGCTCCCGGATCATGTTGGCGACGAGGATGCGGCTGGTTTCCAGCCAGACGTCGTCGTCCTGCTTCCCGGTCTCGGTAACGAGCTGCTGCGCGATGCGATCGGCATCGGCTGGGTGGGCGATCTCGGCGAAGGGCGACCAGTAGACGCAGCGGGCATCGAACGGGTTGAGGATGATGTCGCCGCACTCGGGCCGGAAGTAGTGGGCGATGAACTCGCCGCTGGTGTCATAGACCAGCGCGGCTTCGCCGCGCGCGGCGATCCCGTCGAGCATCTGGCGCAGCACCGTCGTCTTGCCGCTGCCCGTCGTGCCGACCAT
>Ga0065721_10005300_pt1 | contig 14644 bp, 13 predicted proteins | sample Mesricmetagenome_FD_59108 | JGI IMG/M metagenome (GOLD analysis project Ga0065721, IMG submission 59108) | Mesophilic microbial community from rice straw/compost enrichment Sample: eDNA_1 v2 (version 2) | ecosystem: Engineered > Solid waste > Grass > Composting > Bioreactor | place: USA: Davis... | reverse complement strand
AGGATGGTATCGAGCACCCGCGCGCAGAGCGCGTCGAAGTCGACCCGACCATCGAGGTTGGCGGAATATTCAAGCGTCAAGTGTGGCACGTTTCCTCCCTGCCGAGCTCAAGTCGCTTTCTCTATAATTATCATGTTAAATATGTTCCGGCCGGTGTCAACAGCATCAGGCTAGCCCCCGAAGCTGCCGATCTGGGTCGGCACATGGACATAGTTGCGGTCGAAATAGAGCAGTGCATGGCCGTCCTTGCGGCTGCGGATCTCGGCGACTTCACCGATCAGGATGTGATGCGTGCCGACGAGGTTTGCCTGCGTCAGCGAGCAATCGAAGGAAACGATTGCATCCGCGAGCGCCTGGTTGCCGGACCGCAACTCAATCCAGTCGGCGGCGGCATAACGAGCCGCCATGTTGGCTTCGCGCCCGGCGAAAACGGCAGCAAGATCCTTGTGCTCGCCGGTCAGCACGTTGACGCAGAAGCGGCGGTTCTCGAGAAACAACTGTGTCTGGGCCGAGCGGCTGTTCATGCAAACAAGCAGTGTCGGTGGGTCATCCGATACCGAACACATGGCAGTTGCCGTGAAGCCGCCGCGCCCTGCCGCTCCGTTCGTGGTGACCACGTTGACCGGTGCGCAGACCCGCGCCATGGCGTTTCGAAATTCGGTTTGGGAGACCTGTCCTGACATGGCTGCCCTCGTTATTCGGCTGCCGTGGAAAGGCCCGTGTCATTGTTGAGCGGCGGAAGCCAGGTGTCACTCGTCCAGCCATTCTCGTCATAGTCGGACATGCATTGGTCGACGAGCGCTTCCATCTGCTTCAGGCGGCCGCCGCGCTCGGCGCCTTTCAGCACCTGCAGACGAACCTCCTCAGGCGCACCGGCATAGTTCAATTCGTAGAGCGCATGGCGCCCGCCAAATTCGGTACCGGTCGCGTCCCACAACAGCTTCATGATCTTGATGCGCTCGACATGGCCCATGTCGTTCGAGCCGCGCACATATTGCGCAAGGTAGCGGTCGATCGCGGGGTTGGCGAAATCCCTGGCGGAGGAGGGAAGGTAGATGAGGCCTGACGCGACGGTGCGGCGGATGATGTCGATGACGCGCGGATAGGCGTCCGACATGAAGGTGCGGTAGGATAGTGCGGCTTCCAGGTTTGGCAGCACCGCGCCGCTTGCCCAGGGGATCGGGTTATAGGCCATGGCGTTGGCGAAGGACCAGAACTGGTGCCGGATGGCGATGACTTCGCCAAGCATCGCCTGGTTGCCGCGAAAGGCGTCGCCGCCGGTGGCCCGCAGCGCCTTGGCAAGCAGCCCCGCCAGAAAATCCAGCTTCACGCCGAAGCGGATGCAGCCCTGGAAGCAATAACCGTGCATGAAGCCGGAGGCTGGATGGAACGAGAGGATCTTGCCTGCATCCCGCAGCACAAGGACATCCTCCCAAGGTACGAAGACATCATCGAGCACCAGGATCGCGTCGTTTTCATCGAAGCGTGATGACAGCGGGTAATCGAACGGGTGGCCGAGGGTATTGGCCGCCTGTTCATAGGAAACGCGGCAGAACATCTTGATGCCGGGGGCATTCATCGGAACGATGAACATGACCGACAGCGACGGGTCCTCGGTCACCGTCGCCGAGCCCTGGGCGAGGAAGTTGTAGTGCGTCAGTGCCGAGGAGGTCGCGACGACCTTGGCGCCCGAGACATAGATGCCCGCATCGGTTTCGCGGGTGATATGGACGAAGACGTCCTTCACCGCGTCCGCAGGCTTGTGGCGGTCGATCGGCGGGTTGACGATCGCGTGGTTCATGAACAGCACGTTTTCCTGCGCGCGCTTGTGCCATGCGAGCGCGTTGTCCTTGAACGGCCCGTACCAATCGGCATTGGCGCCGAGCGTGTTCATCAGGGCCGCCTTGTAGTCGGCGGTGCGGCCCATCCAGCCGTAGGACATGCGCGCCCAATGAGTGATGGCCTCCTTCTGCGCGACAAGATCCTGCGGCGAGCGCGCGACGCGAAAGTATTTGTGGGTGTAACCGCCGGAGCCGGTGTCGGTCGGCGACGTCAGGATGTCCTTGGTCTTTTCGTCATGCAGCGCATCGTAAAGCCGCGCCAGCGACCGGACGGAATTGCGCATCGCCGGATGGGTGGTGACGTCGCTGACGCGTTCGCCGTTGATGTACACTTCGCGGCCGTCCCGCAGCGAGGCGATATATTCGGCACCCGTCAGGGGACGGCTTTTATCGGCGCGAAAGTCCTCGGTTTTCATCGCGAATCCTCCCAGATCAAGGACAGGCTAGAACGGAGGCTGGGAACGGGCTATGTACAGCCAAGCGAAATCGGTTGTACTTTTTCATGCCGACCACCCTGCAGTCCGTGCCAAGCTTCTTTGTCTACGGCGAGCCGGACCGGCCGCTCGACGTCGGTTTCATCCATGTCGAGACGGTAATGGCGCGCCGGCAGGTGCATTTCGGCAAGGTGGCCGCCCACAAGCACGGCCAGATGGCGCAGATCACCTTCTGGACCTCCGGTAGCGGCGCGTATTTCATCGAGGACCAGGTGATCCAATTCGAGGCGCCGGCGGTGAGCTTCATGCCAAGCGGTACCGTTCATGGCTTCAATATCGAGCCGGAAACGACGGATGCGATCGTGGTTTCAGTTGCCGATAGCGCGCTGCCGCTGGTGAAGCCCCTGGCAGCGCTCGACTTCGAGCGCCCGCTGTTCGAGTCCCGGCAAAAAGGCAGCCCGCTCTGGGAGAGATTGCGGGCGACGGTCCACCGGTTGCAGGTGGAATACCGTGAAGGTTATACCGCGTCCTTGCCTGCACTGATCGCGGTTGCTGCCAATGACATTGCGCGGCTTGCGAGGGGGAGCACAGAAAACCCGACGCCGGATCTCGACCTCGCCCGGAAGCTGAAATCGCTCGTCGACGTGCATTTTCGCGACAACTGGCCGCTCGATCGTTACCTCGAGACGCTGGGAACGACGCCGCACCTGCTGGCCAAGGCCTGCCACCAGGCTTACGGGCAGTCGGTGAAATCCTTCATCGATGATCGCCGGTTGCTGGAGGCCAAGCGCCTGCTGCTGTTCACGGTGCGGTCGGTCGAGGACATCACCTTCGAGCTCGGCTTTCACGACCCAGCCTATTTCTCGCGTTTCTTCCGCAAGCGGGTTGGCGAACCGCCGGGCGAATGGCGCGCGCGTCGCACGGAAAAACAAGCTTGAACGGCGCGCGAAACTTATCCGTCTTGTCGTTGCCCCGCAGATGGTCGATGTAACGCGGTGACGAGGAGTTGGTAGACAAACGATGTCGGACGGAAACGACAGCAGCAGGGATGAAGTCGGACACGGGGCTGGAACGGGTCCGCGTGCGGTGCGCTATTCCTTGCCGATCGCGCTGCTTCGAGCCCGCGAAGCGGTGATGAGCCATTTCCGGCCTATGCTTGCCGCGCATGGCGTCACCGAGCAGCAATGGCGGGTGATCCGTGTCCTGAAGGAGGCCGGGACGCTTGATGCCTCCGAAGTGGCCGAGCGCGCATTTATCCTGGCGCCGAGCCTGACGCGGATGATCCGCTCGCTCGAGGAGCGGAACTTCATCTCCAAGCACAAGGACAGCAGTGACGGGCGACGCGTGCTTCTGACGCTTGCGCCCGCCGGGGAAGCCATCATCAAGGATGTGCTGCCCGACAGCCAGGGGATCTATGACGCGCTCGAGGATAAGTTTGGCAAGGCGCGGCTTGGCGAATTGCTGGAACTTCTGGACGAGCTTGCTGCCTGGAGCCGTGACGATGAACCGGCTTGCGCTGAAGAGTGAAGGAAGCCCTTAGCGGGAGTGTAAAAGCACATGCGCACATGCGACATTGCTAAAGATGCGGCCGCAGAGTAACCTTTGCCTCTGGCTTTAATCTGCCAGCGCTCTAACTGGTTTTGCATACGTAGGGAGGCGGACATGCAGAATAAGCTTTGGGACCATCCGGTTCGGGCTGGGGACGACCTGATATTCAGTCCATTCCAGGCCCACCAGTTTGCCCGGTCCAAATGGCCCGACCGCAAGGACGCCCATTTTGCCAGCGCCTATGACGCCATTCTTGCAGCACTCGATGGCCGGGTGACGCCAGATGAGGCGCGGGTAAAGTTTGAAGCGGCGCTGAAGAGTGCCGAGTTGAACTGATCAGGTTTTCGAGGTTGCCGTTCGCAGCCGTGCCGGGACGACGGTGACATGGTTGCCGTCGGGTTGGCATTGTCGTGAAGAAGCCAGGAGCGTCACGTGGTTGAATGGCTGAATTCGCTCGGCATCAACTTCGACATCATTCCCCATCTGACGGCATTGCTGGTCGCCTATGCATTGGCGCTCCCGATCGGCTGGGACCGCGAGCGCAACGAACGTAGCGCCGGCCTGCGCACCTTTCCCTTGGTAGCAATCGCCACGTGCGGCTTTGTCCAGGCTGCCGAGCGCATCACCATGAGCGAGCCCGAGGCGACTGCGCGCATCGTCGAAGGGTTGATCACCGGCATGGGCTTCATCGGCGGTGGCGCCATTCTTGTGGTGAAAAACAGCGTGCGCGGCACGGCAACGGCGGCAAGCCTCTGGGCAACCGGAGCGATCGGGACTGCGGTCGGGCTTGGTGCATATGACACCGCCGTCGTGCTTTCCTTTGTCACCTTCCTCACGCTGCGGGTGATGAAGAACTTCAAGCCATCGCATCTGGAAGAAGACATCCGCGAAGACTGACGGCGCGACGTCAGGTGTTGCGACGCTGCGGCCAGACAGGCTGGGCAACGCTTTGCAGTGAGGCTGGATCGGCGCCATTGATGCTGGCGATCAGGGCTTTTGCGAGTTCCCGGCCTGCCTGGCGAATGTCTTCATAGGCCGTGTAGATCTCCGGGCGGATCCAGTTCAGGATATCGGTCGCCTGCTTGGATACAAGGTCCACATCGACGCCGAGCCTTTTTCCTGCCGCTTCGATTCCAGCCATCATCGCTATCGAGGAAGAGCCGCTGACGGAAATGATTCCGTCCGGCGGATCCGACGAGCGCATCATCCGCTCGACATAGGCGCGAACCTCTGTCAGCGGTGTTTCGCTGGTGATGCGGCCCATCGACACCTCATGAGCGCCGAAATCAGCAAGACCACGCTCGAAGCCGACGCGGCTGTGCACATAAAACGAAAAGCGGCTTTGCGGTGACAGAAGAGCGATGCGCTTGCGGCCCTTCTGCACGAGCTTCTCGACCGCCTGATAGGTGTAAGCTTCGTTGTCGTAGTCATGGAAGGGGTGAACGATGCCCATGTCGCTGCGTCCATGGGTGACGAAGGGAAGCTTGCGCTCAAACATAAGTCGCACACGCGGGTCTTCAGGCTCGATGCGCGAGATGATCACGCCATCGGCCGAACCGGTGTCGAGGATGTAGCGGACCGGGATCATCGCATCTTTTTCAAAGGAATGCGGCGTGACAACGAGGTGGTAGGGCGTGCCGGCCAGAACTTCGGTGATGCCGCGGACGATGTGGCTGGTGAAGCCCAGGATCTCGTCGTCGATGCTCAAGACCAGCGCGATGACATTGGTCTTTCCGGTGCGCAGGCGCACACCGGCGCGGTTCGGCTGGTAGCCGAGTTGCTGGGCGATCAGCCGCACGCGTTCCTTGGTTTCAGCGCCGATATCCGGCGCATCTTTCAGGGCTCGCGAGACAGTCGTGATGCCGAGCCCGGTCATGTAGGCGATCGTCTTCAGCGTCGGCCGTTCGTTCAGGGCCGCCGGCGTTACGCCTGCTTTTGATCTTCCTAAGTCGTCCATCATCACCGTCGCGCCGAAGCAGGAATCTATCTTGGCCAAAAACAGCCATACACCCTTTTTGCCGACGGTGTACATCATGGTCTGCATCTTTTCCTGTAACGATACAGATGCTTTCAGGGCAGCTTTTTCAGCCGATGGGTTCGTTTACAAACGTACGATTGTACAACGCAGGTGCGAAACCAAATTTCGCGCCCGCACAAAGTTGATGTGGGCTCTGGGTAAGGGAATGCGTGGAAAATAGCTAAAATAGTGTGGAGGCCGCGCCTGACAGTTAAGCTTCAGTGCTGTGTCTGCACAAACACAGGTTGTGTTTCTATGCCACTAGACGAAAGTCGAAAGAAAAGCAGTTGCCGGATCGTCCGTTTTGCCCTAGCCTTCCTACTGCAACGTTTCAGTGAGGGAGGAGACTCATGAATTTCCGTGCAATGGCGGCCGTACTTGCCGCAACCGTCGTGCTGCCATTGGGCGTCGCTCAAGCGACCGACCTCGAAGTAACCCATTGGTGGACATCCGGCGGCGAGGCTGCTGCCGTGAAGGAACTGGCGACGAAGTTCGATGCCAGCGGCAACAAGTGGATCGATGGCGCAATCGCCGGCGGCGGCAGCACCGCTCGCCCGATCATGATCAGCCGCATCACCGGCGGTGACCCGATGGGCGCCACCCAGTTCAACCACGGACGCCAGGCACAGGAACTAGTTGAAGCGGGCCTGATGCGCGACCTCACGGCCGTGGCCGAAAAGGGCAACTGGAAAGAAGTCATCAAGCCATCGAGCCTTCTCGACAGCTGCACCATCGACGGCAAGATTTATTGCGTTCCGGTCAACATCCACTCATGGCAGTGGCTGTGGCTGAACAACGAAGCTTTCGAGAAGGCCGGCGTGCCGGTGCCGAAGGACTGGAACGAGTTCGTCGCGGCCGGTCCGAAGCTGAAGGAAGCGGGCATCCATCCGCTGGCGCTTGGCGGTCAGGCGTGGCAGGCGAACGGCCTGTTCGACACGCTCTTGCTGGCGCTCGGCGGCAAGGAGTTGCATGAAGCGGTCTACGTCAAGAAGGACGCAGAGGCTGCTGCCGGTCCCGAAGTTGCCAAGGTTTTCGAGGCTGCGGCCCAGGCCCGCGAACTTTCCATGGGCACCAATGTCCAGGACTGGAACCAGGCGACGAACATGGTCATTACCGGCAAGGCCGCCGGCCAGGTCATGGGTGACTGGGCGCAGGGTGAATTCCAGATCGCCGGCAAGGTCGCCGGCAAGGATTATTCCTGCCTTCCGGGTCTTGGCGTCAGCCAGTACATCACCACCGGCGGTGACGCCTTCTACTTCCCGGTTCTGAAGAACGAAGAAGCGTCCAAGGCGCAGGATGCTTTGGCCGAAGTGCTCGTCGCGCCGGAAACGCAGGTCGCCTTCAACCTCAAGAAGGGCTCGCTGCCGATCCGTGGCGACATTGACCTGGGAACCGCCAACGACTGCATGAAGAAGGGTCTGGAGATCGTTGCCAAGGGCAATGCGCTGACCAGCACCGACCAGCTTCTGTCGCCTGACTCGCAGAGCCAGAAGCAGGACCTGATGACCGAGTTCTTCTCCAGCGCGTCGATGACGCCGGAGGCAGCTCAGAAGCGTTTCGTCGAAATCATCTCTTCGGCTGACTGATCCCCAAGCGACCGCACGGCCGGCGTCCCCGCGTGGGCGCCGGCCGTTGGAATTGGCTGCAGTCGGTGCGCCGGCCGTTTGCCGCGGCAGATCCGGGCAATCTTGCCGCGTTCGAGGAGAATCGAGACATGACAGCTCACGCGCATGCCAAGCGCCCCAACCAGCTTTTCCGCAATCTGACTGCCAAGATTGCCTCCATCCCGATGATCCTGATCGCACTCGGGATCTTTCTCGGAGGGTCCATCTGGACCGTCGTTTATTCCTTCACCAGTTCAAGGCTGTTGCCGCGCGCCACCTTCGTTGGCCTCGACCAGTTCGAGCGGCTTTGGGCGTCGTCCCGCTGGATCATCTCGATCCAGAATCTGGCGATCTACGGCATTCTTTCGTTGATCTTCAGCATGGTCATCGGCTTCGTGCTGGCCGCGCTGATGGACCAGAAGATCCGGTTTGAGAANGCCTTCCGCACCATCTTCCTTTANCCGTTNGCGCTGTCCTTCATCGTCACCGGCCTTGTCTGGCANTGGATCCTCAATCCGGAGTTCGGCATCCAGGGCATCGTCCGATCGCTCGGNTGGACAAGCTTCACCTTCGACCCGCTCTACAATGCCGANATCGTCATCTACGGCATCCTGATTGCCGGGCTGTGGCAGGGTACCGGGCTCGTGATGTGCCTGATGCTTGCAGGCCTCCGCGGCATCGANGAGGACATCTGGAAAGCCGCGCGCGTCGACGGCATNCCNATGTGGCGCACCTATCTCTTNATCGTCATCCCGATGATGCGGCCGGTCTTCATCACCACGCTGGTCATCATCGCGAGCGGCATCGTCAAGGTCTACGACCTCGTTGTCGCGCAGACGAGTGGCGGTCCCGGCACAGCGTCGGAAGTGCCCGCCAAGTACGTCTACGACTACATGTTCCAGGCCCAGAACCTCGGCCAGGGTTTTGCCGCATCGACCATGATGCTGCTGACGGTCGCCATCATCATCATTCCGTGGGCCTATCTCGAGTTCGGAGGGAAAAAGCGTGGCTAACATCTCGACCCTCAACACGGCCGCCGCCGGTTTCGATGCCGTCTCCGACCAGGTCGCCACCGGTCCGCGCGGTCGCAAGCCGAAGCGCACCTTTTCACCCCGCAACATCATGCTCTACGGCACGCTGATCGTTGCCGCGCTCTATTACCTGCTGCCGCTCTACGTGATGGTCGTCACATCGCTCAAGGGCATGCCTGAAGTGCGGATGGGCAACATCTTCTCGCCGCCGATGGAGATCACCTTCGAGCCCTGGGTGAAAGCCTGGGCGGAAGCCTGCACCGGCTTGAACTGCGATGGCCTGTCGCGCGGCTTCTGGAACTCTGTGCGCATCCTGGTGCCATCCGTCGTGGTGTCGATCGCGGTTGCCTCCGTCAGCGGTTACGCGCTTGCCAACTGGCGCTTCAAGGGATCGGAATTGTTCTTCTCGATCCTGATCATCGGCGCCTTCATTCCCTATCAGGTGATGCTCTACCCGGTGGTCATCGCGCTGCGCGAAATCGGCGTCTACGGCACGCTGACCGGCCTCGTCATCGTTCATACGATCTTCGGCATGCCGATCCTGACACTGCTGTTTCGCAACTACTTTGCGTCGCTGCCGGTGGAACTGTTCAAGGCGGCCCGCATCGATGGCGCCGGTTTCTGGCAGATCTATTTCCGAATCATGCTGCCGATGGCGCTGCCGATCTTCGTCGTTGCGATGATCCTGCAGGTCACCGGCATCTGGAACGACTTCCTGTTCGGCGTCGTGTTCACCCGACCGGATGTCTATCCGATGACCGTACAGCTCAACAACATCGTCAACTCCGTCCAGGGCGTGAAGGAATACAACGTCAACATGGCTGCTACGCTTCTGACCGGAGCGGTTCCCCTGATCGTCTATTTCGTTTCCGGCCGGCTTTTCGTTCGCGGCATCGCCGCCGGCGCAGTTAAAGGATAAGCCTGATGCACGACGTCGTGTCCATCAAGAAGAACAGCGTCTCCATCCGCGACCTGTCCCTCGCTTTCGGATCCGTGAAGGTCCTCGAAAACCTCAACCTCGATATTCGTGACGGCGAGTTCCTGGTGCTGCTGGGCTCCTCCGGTTGCGGCAAGTCCACGCTCTTGAACTGCATTGCCGGGCTGCTGGAGCCGACTGACGGGCAGATCTTCATCAAGGATCGCAACGTCACCTGGGAAGAGCCGAAGGATCGCGGCATCGGCATGGTGTTCCAGTCCTATGCGCTTTACCCGCAGATGTCGGTGGAGAAGAACCTTTCCTTCGGGCTTCGGGTCGCCAAGGTGCCGAAGGACGAGATCAACAAGCGCGTTGCACGTGCTGCCGGCATCCTGCAGATCGAGCCGTTGTTGAAGCGAAAGCCTGCCGAGCTTTCCGGCGGCCAGCGCCAGCGCGTGGCGATCGGGCGTGCGCTGGTGCGCGACGTCGATGTCTTCCTGTTCGACGAGCCGCTGTCAAACCTCGATGCCAAGCTGCGTTCGGAACTGCGCGTCGAGCTCAAGCGGCTGCACCAGTCGCTCAAGAACACGATGATCTACGTGACGCACGACCAGATCGAGGCACTGACGCTCGCTGACCGCATCGCCATCATGAAGAGCGGCGTGATCCAGCAGCTCGATGATCCGGTGACGATCTACAACCGGCCGAAGAACCAGTTTGTCGCGGGCTTCATCGGTTCGCCCTCGATGAACTTCCTGCCCGGCGAACTGGCGGAAGAGGGCGGCAAGACAGTGTTCCGCACCAATGGCATCAGCTTCTCGCTCGATGGTTACGAGGCCTCCGAGCCGCTGACGCCGGGGCGCAAGGTAACGCTCGGTGCGCGTCCGGAGCACATCAAGGTCGATAGCGACATTCAGGGCGGCGAAGTGCATGAGGCGATCGTCGATATCGAGGAACCCATGGGCGCCGACAACCTGCTGTGGCTGAAGCATGCTGGCCATGTCATGTCGGTTCGTATCGGTGGCGCACGGCGTTACGCGGTTGGCTCCAAGGTACGGCTTGCCTTTGATATGAGTATGGCCTCGCTGTTTGACGCGCAGACCGAAGAACGTCTCTGATGACCGGTCGCTCCAGATGACAGCAATTGATCTTGCGGGGTCCTGGCGGTTGGCAACCGCCGATGGATCACGCCGCGCCGACATTACAATTCCCGGTGACGTGCATAGCGCGTTGAAAGCGGCGGGGATCATCCCAGATCCGTATTTCGGACGCAACGAGAACCTCGTGCAATGGGTGGCGCATGAGGATTGGGTGGTGGAGCGGCAATTCACGCTCGAAGATGTCGATGGCAGCTGGTACCTCGACATTACCTATCTCGACACGGTCGCGACGATCTCGGTGAACGGCGTGCCGGTGCTGGAAGCCGACAATTGCTTCCGCCGCTATCGCCCGGATGTGACGAAGGCTCTGAAGCCCGGCGACAACACGATCCGCGTCCTGTTCCATTCGAGCGTAGCCGAGGCCGCCAAGAGGCAGGCTCGCCAGCCCTTCTACATTCCTTATTCAACCGCGAACTGCCCGATCCCGAACGGCAACATGTTGCGCAAGCCGCAATGCGATTTCGGCTGGGACTGGAATATCGCGCTGGCGCCCCTCGGGCTCTATGGCGAAATTTCGTTGAAGAAACTGCCGACGGCGCGCATCGAGCATGTCGTCACGACGCAGAAACATCAGGATGATGGTTCCGTCGACGTCACGGTTTCGGTCACGCTCCATGCACAGGACCAGGGCTTCCTGGCGCTGCATCTGTCGCTCGGCGGGGAGCGGGTGCGCCTCGATTGCGGAGTCGGCAAAGGCGAGACCACCATCTCTCATGTCTTCCATATCGACAACCCGAAGCTCTGGTGGCCGGCGGGAAGCGGCGAACAGCCGCTCTACGAACTGAGCGTCGAGACACCTTCCGAGACGGTGATGCGGCAGATCGGCCTTCGGATTGTCGAACTGCTGACCGATCCGGATGAGGCGGGCAGCCGCTTTGCATTCTGCATCAACGGGCGCGAGATCTTCTGCCGCGGCGCGAACTGGATTCCGGCGGACGCGCTTTTTTCGCTGACGAGCGCCGAGAAGACCGAGGATCTGCTGCGTTCGGCGGTCGATGCCAACATGAACATGATCCGCGTCTGGGGCGGCGGCTTCTACGAACAGGACTGGTTTTACGAGAGCTGCGACCGGCTTGGACTGATGGTCTGGCAGGACTTCCAGTTCGCCTGCAACCTTTACCCCTCCACCCCGGAATTCCTTGCGAATGTCGCCGAGGAGGTGGACTATCAGGTCCGGCGGCTCGTTTCGCATCCGTCGATCGTCCTCTGGTGCGGCGACAACGAGCTTGTGGGCGCGCTGAACTGGTTCAAGGAGTCGCTTGAGAACCGCGATCGATACCTCGTCTCCTACGACCGGCTGAACCGGGTAATCGAACAGGCGCTCGCCAAGGCGGCGCCCGATGCCATCTGGTGGCCGTCGAGTCCCGCCGCCGGGTATCTGGATTACGGTGACGCCTGGCACGCCGACGGCTCCGGCGACATGCACTACTGGTCCGTCTGGCATGAGAACAAGCCGTTCGATGATTACCGGTCCGTGCGGCCGCGCTTCTGTTCGGAATTCGGTTTCCAGTCCTATACCTCGCTTCCGGTCATCCAGACCTATGCCGAGCCGAAGGACATGAACATCGCCTCGCCGGTGATGGAGCATCACCAGAAGAATGCCGGCGGCAACGAGCGGATCGCCGGGACGATGTTCCGCAACTTCCGTTTCCCGAAGGACTTCCCAAACTTCGTTTACCTGAGCCAGGTGCAGCAGGCGGTGGCAATCAAGACGGCGGTCGACTATTGGCGGTCGCTCAAGCCGCATTGCATGGGCACACTTTACTGGCAGCTCAACGATACCTGGCCGGTCGCCTCCTGGTCGAGCCTCGATTACGGCGGCAGCTGGAAGGTGCTGCACTACCATGCCCGTCGTTTCTTCCAGCCGGTGTCGGTCATGGCCATCCCGTCCGAAGACGGCAGCGAGATCCGCTTCTCCGTCGTCAATGACACGGCAGACGATGTGACGGTGACGCTGAACCTATCTTTCCTGACGATGAATGGGGAACGGCAGTCACTGGAAACAGCGCACATCGTCGTCACGCCGGATGCTGCCGTTACCGCCTTGAGCCTGCCGGCGAGCCGTGTTCCCGAGCAGGCGTTGCTCGCCTGGAGCTTCACCGCTTCCAACGGCATGGGCGGCGACGGACACTACGTTCCCGGCACCTACAAAGCGCTTGAGCTTGAACCGTCGGGTCTGGAGCTTTCCGTCTCGCCCGGCGAGGACGGGAGCTTCGACCTTCTCGTGAAGGCGCAAGGCGTTGCGTTGTTCGTTCTCGTCGAGACCGATGTCCCCGGCCGCTACTCCGACAACGCCTTCGATCTCGCTGCAGGCGAAAGCCGCCTGATCCGCTTCACCCCCGCCGATCCCGCGGAAACGCTTCCGCAATTCCGCATCTATGACCTCTATTCCTGCCAGGCGGCAGGCTGACCTTTCCTTGGGAGGACCTCATGACGAAACTCGGTTTCCAACTTTACTGCGCCCGCAACTTCCCGCCGCTCGCCGACGTCCTCAAGAAGGTCGCTGCCGCCGGTTACACCGAGGTGGAAGGGTATGGCGGCATCTACGCCACGATGGACGAGCTTTCGCTGAAGACGCTGCGCGGAGAGCTCGATGCCAACGGCCTGACCATGCCGACCGGCCATTTCGGCTTCGACCTGTTGGAAAAGGAGCCGGAGCAGGCACTGCTGATCGCGAGGACACTCGGCGTCGAGGGGATCTATTGCCCGCATCTGGCGCCGGATGCCCGGCCGAAAGACGCCGCGGGCTGGGAGGCTTTTGGCAAACGCCTTCAGGAAGTCAGCAAGCGTTACGTGGATGCCGGCTACACCTTCGGATGGCACAACCATGATTTCGAGTTCAAGCAACTGCCGGATGGCTCGGTGCCGCAGGACCATGTCTTTGCCGGTGGGCCGGACCTGAAATGGGAGATGGACGTTGCCTGGGTGATCCGCGGCGGTGCCGACCCCTTCGCCTTCATCGAGAAGTACAAGGATCGCATCACCGCCGTGCACGTGAAGGACATCGCGCCGACCGGCGAGAACCTTGACGAGGACGGCTGGGCCGATGTTGGCCACGGCACCGTTGCCTGGAAGGACCTGCTCCAGGCGCTCCGCGCGACGCCCGCCAAGCATTACGTGCTCGAACATGACAACCCGAAGGACCTCGACCGGCTGCTGACGCGCTCGATCCAGTCCTTCCGCGCCTATTAATCCTGCATTCTCCGGAGTTTTTCATGTCCAAGGAACTTGGCGTCGGCATCATCGGATGCGGCAATATTTCCACGACCTATTTTCGACTGGCGCCGCTCTTCAAGGGATTGAAAGTCGTCGCCTGCGCAGACCTCAACGAGAAGGCGGCCGAAACGCGGGCCGAGGAATATGGCGTGAAGGCGCAGTCGATCAGCGATCTTCTTGCCAATGAGGAGGTGGATGTTGTCGTCAACCTCACCATCCCTGCAGCACACTTTGCCGTCTCGAAGGCGATCCTGGAGGCGGGCAAGCACGTTTATTCCGAAAAGCCGCTGGTCATCACGCTGGAGGAGGGCAAGGCGCTGCAGGCGCTGGCCCAGAAAAAGGGCCTGTCGGTCGGCTGTGCGCCGGATACCTTCCTCGGCGGTGCTCACCAGCTTGCCCGCAAGCATATCGATGAAGGTCGTGTTGGCCGCATCACGTCCGGCACCTGCCATGTGATGAGCCCCGGCATGGAGATGTGGCACCCGAACCCCGGATTCTTTTTCCTGGAAGGCGGTGGGCCGATCCTTGATCTTGGACCTTACTACATCGCCAACCTCATCAATTTCCTCGGCCCCGTGAAGCGGGTGGCGGCACTGACTTCCATGGCGAGCCCGACCCGCCTCGTCACCAGCGAACCGCTGAACGGGCAGGTCATTCCCGTGGAAACGCCGACGAACATCCACGCTCTCCTGGAATTCGTCAACGGCGCGACGATCACGCTCTCGGCAAGCTGGGATGTGTGGTCGCACCGGCACTCCAACATGGAGCTCTATGGCACGGAAGGTTCTATCTTCGTGCCTGATCCGAACTTCTTCGGCGGCAAGGTGGAAGCGAGCGGGCGCAACAAGGATATCCAGCCGCTGGAGCCCTGGGACCA
>Ga0065721_10051456_pt1 | contig 14646 bp, 13 predicted proteins | sample Mesricmetagenome_FD_59108 | JGI IMG/M metagenome (GOLD analysis project Ga0065721, IMG submission 59108) | Mesophilic microbial community from rice straw/compost enrichment Sample: eDNA_1 v2 (version 2) | ecosystem: Engineered > Solid waste > Grass > Composting > Bioreactor | place: USA: Davis... | reverse complement strand
TGCCGGACGACTGGATATGTCCGGATTGCGGGGCCAGCAAGCATCAGTTCGACATGAAGGTCGTCGGCTGACAGCGGATCAGCCGCCGCAGGGGATGGCAAGTTTGTCAACGAGAGGAGGAACAACATGCAGGCCGCGTCGTATTCAGAGAAGGAACCGAGCCGCTTTCGCCGCGGCCAATCCTGGAAAATCAACCTGTTCGGCAAGAATTCCGATGTCGCGACGCCGGAGCCCCAGGCGTTCCGCCTCGATCTCAATGCCCATCAGAAGCTCGATTCGCATTTCCATATCGTCGATCAGTTCCAGGTCTTCATCGCCGGGAGCGGCACGATCGGCCGGGACGAAGTGCGTCTCGTGACGGTCCACTATGCCGACCATCACACCGGTTACGGGCCGCTGATCGCCGGCGCCCAGGGCCTCTCCTATCTTACGCTGCGCAGCAAGACGGACGCCGGCCTCGTCTATCTGACCACTCCGGATATCCGCGAGAAACTGCGGCCGACCAAGCGGCGTCACCGCGTTTCCGAGCCGGTGACGCTTTCCATCGATCCTGTTCTGCGCGACCGTACGGAGATTTCCGTCGAGACGGTGATCGAGGAACAGCCGGACGATGACGGAATGAACGTCAAGGTCATCCGCCTCGGTCCGTCGATGACAACGCGGGCGCCCGATCCGAGCGGGTCCGGCGGCCAATTTCTCATCGTCCTGAACGGCAGCCTGATCTTCGAGGGTGCGATTTACACGCCGTTTTCGCTGATCTTCGTCCGTTCCAGCGATGACGCGCCCATGCTTCAGGCCGGCGAGGGCGGACTGGAGCTCATGGTGACCCAGTATCCGCGCGAGGACGACTGGATGAATTCGATCCAGGCGCCCTGAAAACAATCGGGAGGAAAATCTTGCGGCAGTTCGATCTCGATGCGGTCCGGAAGGAGATCGCGCCTTCCGGTACATTGAAATGCGCGCTCAATCACGGGAACGTCGTCCTTGTTCGCCGCGGGCCGACGGAAGACAGCCCGAGCGGTGTTTCCGTCGATCTGGCGAGGGTGCTGGCCGACCGGCTGAAGCTTCCGATCGCCTTCCGGCATTACGACAGGGCCGGCGCGGTTTCCGGCAGCGTCGATACAGGCGAATGGGACGTCTGCTTTCTGGCCATCGACCCTGAGCGCGCCGAGCGGATCGCCTATAGCGAACCCTATGTGCTGATCGAAGGAGCGTATCTCGTCCGCGCCGATGGCAAGGCGAAAACGCCGGAAGACGTGGACCGGCTTCAGCTGCGGATCGGGGCTGTCAAGGGCAGCGCTTACGAACTCCACCTGTCGCGGACCGGCAAAGGCGGCCGGCTCATGCGCTTCGACAGTTTCGCCGAAGCAACCGCAGCTCTCGATGCCGGTCAGCTCGACGGCCTTGCCGGCGTTCGGCAGGCGATGCAGAAGGTGGCGGCCGATCACCCCGCGTTCGATGTGATGGTCACGCCGTTCATGACCATTCCGCAGGCCCTCGGCGTCAGCTCGACAAGACCCCTCGCGGCACAGTTCGTCGCGGCATTCGTCGCGGAGATGAAGGCCAGCGGTCTTGTCCGTCAGTCCCTGGCCGGCAGTGGCCATTCAGACGTGATCGTGCCCGGCACCTGAGCCCCGTACCTCCTTGCTCGTTCATTAGCGTCGTTGAATTCAAACCGAGGACCGTTGAAGGGGACTCGCACATTCCGCGAGCCGCCCTACATAGACGGAGGTTTTTCATTTGTTCTCGTTTTGAATCTATGCGAGCATATGCCCGCAATCTGGAGGAAGTCCTGTTATGTCTCTGAAAACGAAGCTGCTGGGCATTGCTTTCGCGCTCGGTGTTTCGGCCACCATGGCCAATGCCCAGGTCGTCGTCTCTTCCAAGATCGATACCGAAGGCGGCGTGCTCGGCAATATCATCCTCGCCATGCTGAAGGCCAACAACATCGAGGCGACCGACCGTATCCAGCTCGGTGCGACGCCGGTGGTCCGCAAGGCGATCACCGCCGGCGAGATCGACATCTATCCGGAATATACGGGCAACGGGGCCTTCTTCTTCGAAAGGGGCGACGATCCGGCCTGGAAAAATCCGGAGCAGGCCTATGAAGCGGTCAAGAAGCTCGACTATGACGCCAACAAGATCGTCTGGCTGACGCCGTCCTCCGCCAACAACACCTGGGCGATCGCGCTGCGCAAGGATGTCGCGGAGGCCAACAATCTGAAGACGCTTACGGATTTCGGCAAATATGTTGCGGGCGGCGGCAAGATCGTGCTCGCGGCCTCTTCCGAATTCGTCAATTCCGCCGCGGCACTGCCGGCCTTCCAGACCACATACGGCTTTCAGCTGAAGCCGGAGCAGCTGATCACGCTGTCGGGCGGCGATACGGCCGCGACGATCGCGGCGGCGGCCAACCAGACCAACGGTGCGAATGCGGCCATGGTCTACGGCACCGACGGCGGCATCGCGCCTTCCGGTCTCGTGGTTCTGGAAGACGACAAGGGCGTACAGCCGGTCTACCAGCCCGCGCCGATCATCCGCGAAGAGGCGCTCAAGAAAAATCCGAATATCGAAAGCCTGCTGAAGCCGGTCTTCGAAAAACTCGATCTCGTGACATTGCAGGATCTCAATGGCCGCGTCCAGGTGGGCGGCGAGCCGGCCAAGGCGGTCGCCGAGGATTTCCTCAATAAGAACGGCTTCCTGAAGTAGTTCCGTTTCGGGCGGCTTTCGTGCCAACATGAGCCGGGTGCCTCGAAGCATCCGGCTTTTTCATCGGGATTTGGATACCGCGAGGCAGGGGAGCGGTTTGAGGATAAAGTTCGACAAGCTCGGCATCGTCATCGCCCTGATCGCGGCCTACGGGACTTTCTGGGCGGCCTTTGCGACGCTCAAGCCCAATCGCATATTGCAGGGAGAGGCGAGAGCGATCCTCGACGCCTTGCCGGCATGGGCAGGTTTCGGCCTGCTCGCTATCCTGTTCATGGCCGCAATCGCAGCACTCTTCCGAACTTCCCCATGGCTGAAGCTGATCGCGGCGGCCGCTGCACTGGCGGCCTTGACGCTTTCGATCGGTCTCGCCGCGGGCTTTCTGACACCCGACGGCAACAGCTATGCCCGCGTCTCTCCGGCCTCGGGCTTCTGGCTCCTGCTGTTTGCATCCGCGTTGCTGGCCGCCGATGCGATCACGCGGCTTGCGCCGCCGCCCTGGATGCGCGTGCTGTTCCTGATCCTTGCGGCGATTGGGGTCGGGGCAATCCTGATGTCGGGAAGCTGGGACGGGCTGTCGATCATGAAGGAATATGCCGGCCGCGCCGACGTCTTCTGGATCGAGGCGGGCCGGCACGTGACGCTGGCGCTCGGCTCGCTGTTCGCCGCCGTCGTGGTGGGATTGCCGCTCGGTATCCTCTGTCACCGGGTTGAATCGCTCCGGGCAGCGGTGCTCAATACATTGAACCTCATCCAGACGATCCCGTCGATCGCGCTGTTCGGCATCCTGATCGGGCCGCTGGCATGGATTTCTGCCACCGTGCCGGGTGCGGCGGCGATCGGCATTCACGGCATCGGCGTCGCGCCGGCTTTCGTGGCGCTCTTCCTCTACTCGCTTCTGCCGGTGGTCGCCAACACGGTCGTCGGTCTTGCCGGCGTGCCGCGCGAGGCAAACGACGCAGCCCGCGGCATCGGCTTGACCGATCGGCAGCGGCTCTTCCAGATCGAGTTTCCGCTAGCGCTGCCGGTCATCCTGACAGGCATACGCATCGTGCTCGTTCAGAACATCGGCATGGCGACGATCGCGGCGCTGATCGGCGGCGGGGGCTTCGGAGTCTTCGTCTTCCAGGGCATCGGGCAGACCGCCATGGATCTCGTGCTGCTCGGCGCAGTGCCGACCGTGGCGCTCGCCTTTGCCGCGGCTGTCGTGCTGGATGCCCTGGTCGAAATGAACACGCGCGGACCGAACGGAGCGAGCAGCAGATGATCGAGATCGACGGCATCACCAAGCGCTATGACGGCATAACCGTGGTCGACGATGTTTCGATGGTGATCGAGCCGCGGACGGTCACCGTGATTGTCGGCACGTCCGGCTCGGGCAAGACGACGCTCATCCGGATGATCAACCGGCTGGTGGAGCCGAGCGAGGGATCGATCAGGCTCGACGGCGAGGACAACCGTTCGATCCCCGGTTATGAACTGCGTCGCCGGATCGGTTACGCCATCCAGGGGCACGGGCTTTTCCCGCATCGCACGGTGGCGCAGAACATCGCCACCGTTCCAGGCTTGCTCGGCTGGCAGAAATCGCGCGTCGACGCCAAGGTCGAGGAGCTTTTGACGCTTTTCCAACTCGACCCGAAGACCTTCGGGCCGCGTTATCCGCACGAGCTTTCCGGCGGTCAGCAGCAGCGCGTCGGCGTCGCCCGGGCGCTTGCCGCCGAACCGAACGTGCTTTTGATGGACGAGCCTTTCGGAGCGCTCGACCCGATCATCCGCGCCAAGGCGCAGGAAGACCTGTTGGCGATTCAGAAGCATTTCGGCACGACGATCGTGCTCGTCACGCATGACATGAACGAAGCGTTCCATCTGGCTGATAACATTGCAGTTATGGACAAGGGAAAGGTGTTGCAATACGGTCCGCCCGCAGAACTCGTGCGGGCTCCGGCCACACCTTTCGTCGAGACACTGATCGGCGATGGCGAGCGGCCGTTCCGCCTGCTTTCGATCGCCAGGACCGGAGCGGCCGCAGAGCCCGGCGAGGCGGAGGGCGAGCCGATCCGCGAGGACAGGAGCCAGCAGGAGGCGCTCGCCGACCTGATCTGGACCGGGCGGAAGGCGTTGCCGGTCATCTCGGCCAGCGGCGCGCCCATGGGGCGGGTCACCCTCGAAACACTTCTCAAGCGCGGCGCGAGGCGCCGATGAAGGTCTGGGCGCCGACGATCCTTCGCGGCTTGCTGCTCGTTCTGCTGGTTGCTTTTCTGGTGTCGCCGGGGAGTTTCGAGCCGCTGCTGAAGCCGTTGGTGCAGCCGAACGCACCGGCCATCTACAATCAGGGAAGCCTTCTCGGTTTGACGCTCCAGCATTTAAGGACGGTCTTCATCGCAACTTTGGCCGCGACGATCATCGCTGTGCTGCTTGCAATCCTCGTCACAAGGCCGTTCGGCGCGGAATTCCTGGCGCTTTCCCGCAGCCTCGTGAATATCGGCCAGACCTTTCCGCCCGTTGCGGTGCTGGCGCTCGCCGTGCCGACCGTGGGCTTCGGCGAGAAGCCGACGCTGATAGCGCTTTTCCTCTATGGCCTGCTGCCGATCTTCGAGAATACGCTGACGGCGCTTACCAACTTGCCGCGCTCCGTGATGGAAGCGGCGCGCGGTTCCGGCATGACGCCGCTGCAGCGTCTCGTCCAGGTCGAACTGCCGCTTTCGCTGCCGGTGATCGTTGCCGGCATCCGGCTTTCCGTGGTCATCAGCCTTGCGACGGCAACGATCGGTTCGACGGTGGCGGCAAGGACGCTCGGCGAGGTGATCATCGCCGGGCTGCAATCGAACAATCTCGCCTTCATCCTACAGGGCGGCCTGATCGTCGGCGCGCTCGCGGTGCTGATCTATGACGGACTGTCAGCGATCGAAGCGATGCTGACCCGCCGGATCCGGACCTGATCAGCCGTGGCTCGAATCGGTCGGGATCGTGGGCTCCGCGTCCTGTTTCAGGTTGCCGCGATGGAAGATGAACAGACCGGCCAGCACGATGATCGCGGCGCCGGTCAATGTCTGGGCATCGGGAAAATCGCCGAAGAACACCCAGCCGAGAACGATCGCCCAGAGCAGCAGCGTATATTGCAGCGGCGCCAGCACCGAGGCCGGCGCAAGCTTCAGCGAGCGAGTGATCAGCAGATGCGCGGCACAGGATACGACGCCGAGCAGGAGCAGGGCCAGGAGTTCGCCGGTGTCGAAGGGGCTCCAGTTGCCGATCGTGAGGAACGCTCCGGCAATCAGGCAGGCGAGTGTCTGCCAGGTGACGAGCGTCGCGTCCGGCGTCGAGCGAAGCATGCGGTTGAGCACAAGCGTGAGCGCGAAGGACAGGCTGCCGACGAGGCCGAAAATCGACGGCCAGGACAGCATTTCGGAAGAGGGACGCAGCGCGATGACGACGCCGATGAAGCCGATCAGGACCGCGAGCCAGCGCCGCCAGCCGATGCGTTCACCGAGCAGGAAATGGGATAGCGCCGCGACATAGATCGGCCCGGCCATGTAGAAGGTCATGACATCGGCGAGCGGCAGATAGACGACAGCCGCGTAGAAGAGCCCGGTATCGGCTGTCGCGAGGATCACGCGCAGCACATGAAGCTGGGGCTTTTCGACCCTATACAGCGCCGAAGCCGGCTGGCGGCTAAGCATCGGCCCGAGCACGAAAAAGGCGCCGATCGAGCGGATCAGCAGGACCTGGCCAACGGAAAAACTCGCTACCAGCCATTTGCCCATGGCGTCGTTCAGCGCGAACATGAAGTCGCCGAGCAGCATCAGGAGGACGCCAACCAGGACTGCATTGCCGCCCACGGCGTAGGCCGCTCTTTTGTTCATGATGTTCGAGCGCTCCCGACTCTCTGCATTGAAAGCAGCGGCTTACCCTGCGAGCCGGCCGCCTTGCAAGGGCCTTGGTGCGCCGGTGGTTGTCGGAAAGCTGATCGGCAGGCCGCGCAGCACACGGACGGCGAGAAAGGCGAAGCACTCGGCTTCCACCGCATCGCCCCGCCAGCCGAATTCGTCGGCGGAAACAGCCTTCGCGCCGGCACGGCTTTCGAGCATCGCCATGATCGTCGGGTTATGCCTCCCGCCGCCGCTGACGATCAGCCGCTTCGGCCTGTGCGGCAAAAGGTCGAGCGCCTTGCCGACGGCCGATGCCGTGAAGGCGGAGAGGGTTGCGGCACCCGTAGCGTCGTCGAGGCCGTCGGCCATGGCGGCGGTGAAATCGAAGCGATCGAGCGATTTCGGATAGGGCGCGGTCAGGTAGGGATGCCGGAGCAGTGTGGCGAGGCGGTCTTCGTCGACCTTGCCGGAAGCGCCAAGCGCGCCGTTAATATCCATGTCGCCGAGGCCGCGTGCCTTCATGAAGTCGTTGAGCGGCGCATTGGCGGGGCCGGTATCGAAGGCGATCACAAGCTTCTTGCCGTCCCACCAGGTGATGTTGGCGACGCCGCCGAGATTGAGCACCGCCGTATCGCCGGACGTGTCGAGACTGCTGAGCAGCGCGGCATGATAGGCGGCGGCGAGCGGTGCGCCCTGACCGCCGGCGCGCACGTCCGCCGAGCGGAAGTCGTAGGCGACCTTGCAGCCGAGGATCGAAGCCATGAGTTTGCCGTCGCCGAGTTGGCGGGTGTCGCCGATCCTTTCCCCGGTCGGAGCGCGGTGCAATACCGTCTGGCCGTGGAAGCCGACGATGCCGACATCGGCCATGGTCAGCCCGCAGCTCTCGACGAGGTCTTTCACTGCCTGCGATTGGGCGCGGGTCAGCGCCTCTTCGGCTTCGCGAAAGATTGCCGGATCGGAGCCTTCGAAATTCCAGGCGCGGGCCTGTTTCAGCGTTTCCTCCAGAAGCGCGCGGATTTCCGGCGGATAAGGGGCCAGCGTATAGGCGCCGAATGTGTCGATCGTCTCGCCGTCGGTCTTCAGGAGCGCCACGTCGATATTGCCGTCGAGAACGGTTCCGGTCATCAGGCCGACGGCCCAGATTGGCTCCATCGTGAAATTCCTCAACTTTGATTGACGAGATCGCCGATCGCCTGGCGCAGCGCAAGGATGCCGCTGTCGAAATGGCGGGTCGGGTGAATGCGGTTGGTGAGCAGCGTCCAGGCGCGGGCCTTGTCGAAATCGATCCAGAGAGCGGTGCCGGTGAAGCCCGTATGACCGATCGTGCCGGGGCTGCAGGCGTTGCCGCCCCACCAGTCCGGATAAGGCTGCTCCCAGCCATGGGTGCGTTTGCCGGAAAGGGGCGTGCGCATCAGCGTGACGGCTTCCTTGGAGGCTCCCGTGCCGTCGAGCAGGCTTTCGGCGAAATCGAGAACCGAGGTTACGGTGCCGAACAGGCCCGCATGGCCCGAGCCCTGCAGCGCCGAGCAGTTGTCGTCATGCACCTCGCCCGACAGAACGCGGTGTCGCCAGGTGCAGTCCTCCGTCGCGGCGGAGTTTTCCGGATCGGCAGACCAGGCGAAACCGGGGCCGGGATCGAGGTCCCGCAGCGTCTTGCCGGTCAGTCGTTCCAGGGCGAAACCGAGCAGGATGAAGTTGATATCGGAATAGACCGGAGGACCGGCGCGCCATTCCCGCTGCAGGATGAAGGCACGCAAGAGCTCCGGATCGCGGCCATAGGTATAGATCGGCGCGACGGCCGGGAAAGGCGTCTGGTGGCCCAGGCACTGGCGGAAGGTGACTTTCCGCTCCCACGCATCGGCATCGTACTGACGCAGGTCCGGCAGGAGCGTGATGAGAGGCGCATCCAGGTCGATCACGCCTTCATCCGCCAGTCTCAGGATGCGCGTCGTGGTGAAGATCACCTTGGTCAGCGAGGCGAGGTCGAACCATGTGTCGAGCGCCATCGGCCGGATGATCGGAGTGATCTGCGCCGCTCCAACCACGCGCGTCATGCGGCCGTGTTTCAGGTCGATGATGCCGAACACGCCGCCCGGGATGCGCTTGTCCGCCACCGATTTCTGCAACGGTGCGAACGCCCGCTCGAAGGTGGCGGTCAATTCGGCATCGGCGGTGGTTCGGGTCCGGTCGTCCATGGTCCTGTTCCTCAGGCCTCCGCCCGCGCCCGGTGATCCGGTCCGAAATCCCGCCACTGCGGCTCCGGCGGTTCAAAACCGGGCGGGCGGACGAGGGACGGAACCTGGCGCGTATCGAGCTCGAAATGCTGGTTGCGGCGATCGATGCTCGGCACGGCGGAAATCAACCGCTTTGTATAGGAATGCTGCGGATTGGAAAGTACCGAAGCGGCATCGCCGATTTCGACGATCTGTCCCGCATAAAGCACGGCGATGCGATGGGCGATGCGCTCCACGACCGCCATGTCATGGGACACGAAGAGATAGGCGAGACCATATTCCTTCTGCAGATCGACCAGCAGTTCCAGCACTTTCGCCTGGACCGAGACGTCGAGCGCCGAGACCGCCTCGTCGAGGACGACGACCGACGGATTGAGCATCAGCGCACGGGCGATGCAGAGCCTCTGTCGCTGGCCGCCAGAGAACTGGTGCGGGTAGCGCTCCAGGCTATCCTCCGGCAGGCCGACCCGCTTCAGGAGCGCCTTCATCTTCTCGCGGGTTTCGGTAGTGATCCGGCCGCCGGCGGCGATGACGGGCTCGGCAAGGATGCTGTCGATCCGAAGCCGCGGATTGAGCGAGGCGTAGGGGTTCTGAAACACCATTTGCGTGGCTGGATCGGTCGCATCCGCGACGCTGCCGGCCCTCTCCGTTAAACCATGGGCCGAGAAACTGCCGCGGGTCGGGCGCACAAGACCAAGGATCGCGCGCGCCGTGGTGGATTTGCCCGAGCCGCTTTCGCCGACGATCGCCAGCGTCTCGCCCGGCATCAGGTCGAAGCCGACGTTTTCCACCGCATGGACCGAGCCTGGCGAACGGCCGAGCAGCCCGCCCGAAACCTTGAAGCGCACCGTCAGGCCGTCGACGCTCAGGGCAGGGGGCTTGGCCTTCTCCCGCCGGAAATCGGCGCGGGCGGCGCGGCCGGATTCGAAATGCGGCACGGCGCTCAACAGGTGACGGGTATATGGATGCTGCGGCCGATCGAGGACCTGGTCAAGCTGCCCCTGTTCCACCGCTTCGCCGGCCTGCATGACCATGATCTTGTCGGCAATGCCGGCGACGAGGCCGATGTCATGGGTGATGAAGATCATCGCCATGCCGGTCTCGTGCTTCAATTCGCCGAGCAATGCCATGATCTGCGCCTGAACGGTGACATCGAGGGCGGTGGTCGGTTCGTCCGCGATCAAAAGGCGCGGATTGCAGGCGAGCGCGGTCGCGATCATCACCCGCTGGAGCATGCCGCCGGAGAGCTGGTTCGGGCAGTATTTCAGTCGCCGGGCCGCATCGGGAATGCGCACGCGATCCAGCGCATCCCTGGCGGCGGCGGTCGCCTGCCGACCGGTCAGGCCCCGATGCAGGCGGAAGGATTCCTCGATCTGTGTACCGATGGTGAGCACCGGGTTGAGCGAGGTCATCGGCTCCTGGAAGATCATGCCGATCTCCGAGCCACGGATCTTTTCGAGTACCGGTTCGCCCGCTTGAGCGAGGTCGAGGATACTACCGTCGCGGCGCTTGAAGTCGATCGAGCCGCCGATGATGCGGCCGCCGCCGAAATCCACGAGGCGGTTGATCGAAAGTGCGGTCACGGACTTGCCCGAGCCGCTTTCGCCGACGATCGCCAGCGTCTCGCCGGCTGCGAGATCGAAGCTGACGCCTTTGACGATCTCGTTCTTCGACGGGTCTCGTCCGAAGCCGACGCGCAAATCGGAGACGGATAGAAGCGGAGTGGTCATGCCGGCCGGCTCCTCGTCTTAGGGTCGAGGATGTCGCGCAGCGCGTCACCAAGCAGGTTGAAGCCAAGGATGCTGATCATGATCGCCAGCGCGGGAAAGATCAGCAGCCAGGGCGCCGTCTCCATCAGGTTGCGGCTGTCCGCCAGCATCAGGCCGAGCGAAGAGGCCGGGGGTTGGGTGCCGAGGCCGAGGAAGGAGAGGCCGGCTTCCGTCAGCAGCGACCAGGCGAGCGCCAGCGTCACCTGCACCGTCAGCGGCGCGACAAGATTGAGAAGCAGATGACGGGTCAGGATATAACGCCGGCTCGAACCGAAGGTGCGGGCGGCATCGACGAATTCGCGCGACTTGATGGAGAGCGCCGGGCCGCGCACCACCCGCGTGAAGATCGGCGTGTAGACGATCGCGATCGCAGCCACGCTCGTCCAGGTGCCCGGACCGGCGACGGCGATGATGAGGAGTGCCAGCAGGATCGCCGGGAAGGCCAGCAGCACGTCCATGACGCGCATGACGAGCCCATCCCAGGCCCTGCCGAACCAGGCGGCGGTCAAGCCCAGCACCGTGCCGGCGATCGTGGCCAGCGCGACGGCGCAGAAGCCGACCAGGAAGGACTGGCCGATGCCTTTCATCAGGCGGCTTGCGACGTCGCGGCCAAAGAGGTCGGTACCCATCCAATAGGTCGCATTCGGCGCATGCAGCCGGTCGATGCGAAACTGCTGGAGCGGATTGTGCGGGGTGATGTCGAACATGCCGAGCAGGGCGATGATGATATAGACCACGACGATCGTACCGCCGATCCTGCCGCTGGCATGGGAAAAGATCGCACGCAGCATCGACATCAGCCGCCTTCTCCGAGACGGATGCGCGGGTCGAGCGCGGCATAAGCGAGATCGACGAGCAGATTGACCACCATGAAGTTGAAGGCGATGAAGAGGACGCAGCCCTGCACGAGCGCATAGTCGCGCTGCAGGATGGCGTCGAGGACGAGACGGCCGAGGCCCGGCAGGGCATAGATCTGTTCCACCAGAACCGCGCCCCCGAGCAGATAGCCGAATTCCACGCCGCTCAAGGTGACGACCGGGATCAACGCATTGGGAAGCGCATGGCGCCAGATGACGCTGCGTTTCGAGGCGCCCTTGGAGCGGGCGGTGCGGACGTAATCGTCGCTCAGCACGTCCAGCATGGCGGAGCGTGATATGCGGGTGACGGAGGCGGCGAAGGCAAAACCGAGCGTGATGGCCGGCAGGATCATCTGGCCGAGATTGCGCAGCGGATCCTCGAAGAACGGCGTGAATTCCCCCATGACCGGCAGGATGCCGAAGCCCGCCGACAGGGCGTAGATGATCAGCAGGCCGACGACGAAATTCGGGGTCGACTGGCCGATCATCGCGAAGATCCGGACGCCGAGGTCGGACATCTTCTCGTTACGGGTGGCGGCGAAGACGCCGGCCGGCAGGCCGACGAGAAGCGCGACGCACATGGACATCAGGGCAAGCTGAAGCGTCAGCGGGAAACGTTCCAGGATGACGCCGAGCACCGGCCGGCCGTAAGTGACGGAAATGCCGAGATCGCCCTGGAAGACGCCGGCGAGCCAGCGCCAGTATTGCACCAGAATCGGCTGATCGATGCCGAAATAGCCTGCCAGCGCATCCCTTTGTGCGGGCGTCAGGAGACCGGCCTCGGTTCCGAGCATCGCGGTAATCGCATCGCCCGGCACCATGCGGATCGTCACGAAGACGAGGATGGAAACCCCGAGCATGACGAGCGGAAATGTCAGCAGCCGGCGCGTCAGGTAACTCATGGATCAACCAACCTCGTATCCGTTACGTCACGCGATCGTCACTGCTGGATGCTGACGCTGCTCAATCCGAACAGGGAGCCTTCCGGCGTCGGTACGAAACCCTGAACGGTCTTCTGCTGGGCCGTATAGCTGTAGGACGTATAGAGCCAGACCCAGGGCGACACCTCGACGAGATGTTTCTCGAAGTCGGCGAAGATCGCCTTGCGCTTGGCGAGATCGGTTTCCTCGCGGCCCTTCTGCATCAGGCTGTCGAGCGTATCGTCGATATAGTTCGCGACCTTCTGAAGGTTGCCGGCCTTGGTCCAGTAGCGGTTGTACATGGAATAAGGATCGGCGCGGCCGCCGTTCAGAGCAACGGCCATGTCGAAATCGCCCTTCAGCCAGGCGTCGACATAGACGTTCAGTTCCATCATCTTGATGTCGAGCTTGACGCCGATTTCTGCAAGCTGCGACTGGATGACCTGCGCTTCGGCAGCAGCGGTCGCCGGTTCGCCGTTGGCGGCGATGACGGTTGCCGAGAAGCCGTCCGCAAAGCCCGCATCGGCCATCAGCTTCTTGGCCTTCTCCACGTCACGCTTGTAGCAGAAAAGGGTGCTGGCGTCGGTGGTGTAGCCCGGCATGGTCAGCGGGCCCGTCACCTTGCCTTCGCCGACGGACGCCGTGTCGAGAACGTCCTGACGGTCGATGGCGCAGGAGATCGCCTGGCGCACGGCGAGATTGTCCATCGGCTTGCGGGCAGGGTTCAGCTGCAGGACGTGATAGGCGAGAACCGGCGTGCGGTTCAGGATCAGGTTGGTCTCCTTCGGAACGAGGGTTGCGACCAGCGGGTCATTGAGCAGCGCGAAGTCGATCTGCTTCGTGCGCAGGGACGCAAGGATCGCGGTCTCGTCGGGCAGGACGCTGATGTCGATGCCGTCGACACCGATCTTGCCGCCGGCCCAATCCTTGTTGGCGGTCAGAACTTCCTTCGAATTCGGATCCCATTTTTCCAGCTTGAACGGGCCGGAGCCGAGCGCCTTCGTCCCGACCGAGCCGGCCGTGATTTCCGCTGCCGGCACGATCGCTGCATTGATGCTGGCCATGGCCGTCAGCAGCGGCACGTCAGGCCGGGAGAGCTTGAAGGTAACGGTCGTCTGGTCCGGGGTTTCGATGCTGGCGATCGAGCCGAAGTTGGCGCGTGCGGCAGCTGCCGTCTTCTCGTCGAGGATGCGTTCGAAGGACGCCTTCACGTCCGCCGGGGTTACGGGCTTGCCGTCCTGGAACTTGGCGTTAGGATTGAGTTTGAAGGTAAGCTGGGTCCCGTCAGCGGAGAACCCCCAGGAGGATGCGACCGCCGGGACGATCTGCAGGTCCTTGTCGAGACGCACCAGCGGTTCGTAAATCAGCTCCAGCAGGCGGATCGAGGAAAACGCGGTCTGCTTGTGGGGGTCGAGACCCGTCGCATCCTGCGACCAGGCCATGCGCAGCGTTGCAGCCGAGGCGGGGCCGGCCGCGACCGCGGCCCCGAGGGCAACGGCCAGTGCCAGGCCGGAAACAAGCCCGGAAACCTGCTTTGCCGAAAAATTCCTTCCCATTTTCAATTCTCCCTCTCTTCGAGATTCGTTGCCTTTTTAGCCCGACCATCCAAGCGGTCCGGGCGGTCATTCAGCAGCTTTACGCTGTCTTCCCATTTATTGCCTTCCGAAGGAAGCCTCCGGCATTGTCAAGCGCGGTGCGCGCCGCATCCACATCCATTCCGGTGAGCTGGATCAGGATCGCGGGCTTGACGTCGTTGCCGGTGAGGTCCAGCGCGCGGCGCGCTTCTTCCGCCGTGCAGCCCGTCGCCTGCATGACGATGCGTGCTGCCCGGGCGACGAGCTTCTGGTTGCTGGCGTGCAGATCGACCATCAGGTTCTGGTAGCTCTTGCCGATGCGGATCATGCTTGCCGTCGTCAGCATGTTGAGCACGAGTTTCTGCGCGGTGCCGGATTTCAATCGTGTCGAACCGGTGAGGATTTCCGGGCCGACGACCGGAGAAATGGCGATGTCGGCAATCGCGGCGATCACCGAATCGGGGTTGCAGGAGAGGGCGACCGTACCGGCTCCAAGCGACTTCGCGTAGTCGAGGGCGCCGATGACGTAGGGTGTACGGCCGCTGACTGCGATGCCGACGACGAGGTCATCCGCCGTCAGGCCGATATCGACAAGCGCCTGCCGGCCCTCTTCCGGATCGTCCTCGGCGCCTTCGACTGCGTGCTGCAGAGCGTGAGGCCCCCCGGCGATCAGGCCGACGACCATGCCTTCCGGCACGCTGAAGGTCGGCGGGCATTCGG
>Ga0065721_10005299_pt1 | contig 14646 bp, 14 predicted proteins | sample Mesricmetagenome_FD_59108 | JGI IMG/M metagenome (GOLD analysis project Ga0065721, IMG submission 59108) | Mesophilic microbial community from rice straw/compost enrichment Sample: eDNA_1 v2 (version 2) | ecosystem: Engineered > Solid waste > Grass > Composting > Bioreactor | place: USA: Davis... | reverse complement strand
CGTGTTTAGGCGTGTGCCCGGCGACGATGGTAGTGATGAAGAATCTCGCCGATGATGCCCCGGCGGAACGCCATCACGCACAATATGAAGATCAGGCCGATCACCATCGTGACGGATTCCCCCAAGACCTGGAACCATTCGATACCCGTCAAGTTGGCCAAGGTTCTTCCGAATTCACCTACCTTGTTTTCCAGGACCACCACGATCAGGGCCCCCAGCACGGGGCCGCAGAACGTACCCAGCCCACCAATGAGTGTCATGAGAATGACCAGCCCCGACATCTGCCAAGTCGCGTCGGACAAGGTCGCGGAAACGAACACCAGGGACTTGGTGGCGCCGGCGAGGCCCGCCAGTGTCGCCGATATCACAAACACAATCAGCTTGAAACGCGCTACGTCGTAGCCCAGCGAAATCGCCCTGGCTTCGTTCTCTCGCAGTGCCTTCAGAACCTGCCCAAAGGGAGAATTCACAGTGCGCCAGCAAACGAAGAAGCCGAGGATGAAGACGGCCATCACGAAATAGTACAGATTCAGGTCGTTGGCGAGATTAATTCCGAAAAGGTTGCCGCGAGGAATGCCTTGGAGGCCATCCTCTCCGTGCGTGAAGGGCGCCTGCAGGAAATAGAAGAAGATCATCTGCGCCATCGCCAGCGTGATCATCGCGAAGTAGATACCACTGCGCCGGATCGCCAGGGCTCCCATGACCAGCCCCAGGACGGCCGCCACAGCGGTTCCGAAAAGCACGCCAAGGAGGGTGGGGAAGCCCCAAACAGCCAATGCATGCCCGGTTGCATAGGCAGCTCCGCCAAGGAAGGCGGCATGGCCGAATGACAACAGGCCAGTGTAGGCCAGGAGCAGATTGAAAGCGCAGGCGAATAGTGCATAGCACATGATCTTCATCACGAAGATCGGGTAGGCGCCCAAGGCCGGCAGCAATGCGAGCAGGACGGCAATGAGAAGGTAGCTTGCCAACTGACGATTCATTTCTCTTTCCCGAAAAGGCCTGCGGGGCGCAGCAGAAGCACGATGACCATGATGATGAACACGACAGTGTTCGAGGCTTCGGGCCAGAACACCTTGGTGAGCCCTTCAATGACACCCAGGCCCAGGCCTGTGACGATGGATCCCAAGATGGAGCCCATGCCGCCGATCACCACGACGGCAAACACGACGATGATTAGGTTGGAACCCATTAGGGGCGAGACTTGCATGACCGGGGCTGCAAGCACGCCTGCAAAACCTGCCAGTCCCACTCCGAATCCATAGGTCAGGGTCACCATGCGTGGTACGTTCACGCCGAAGGCCTCCACCAATTTTGGATTCTCCGTCCCCGCTCGTAGCAGAGCACCAAGCCGGGTCTTCTCGATGAGATACCAGGTGATGAGGCAAACCGCTACGGATGCAATGACGACCCAGGCACGATAGATGGGCAGGTACATGAACCCGAGGTTGACGCCACCTTGCAGGAGTTTCGGCGCGGAATAGGGCTGGCCCGACACACCGAAGAAGCTGCGGAAAATGCCTTCCAAGAGCAGTGTGATGCCGAAGGTCAGTAGTAGCCCATAGAGGTGATCAAGCTTGTACAAATGGCGGATCAACGTTTTCTCGAGGAGAATGCCGAATATCCCCACCAGCACGGGCGACAGGATCAGCATGATCCAGTAATTCAGGCCGAAGTAGCTCAGGCCCATCCACGCAAGAAAGGCGCCAAGCATGTACAGGGCGCCGTGCGCGAAGTTGATGATGTTCAGTAAGCCGAATATCACGGCCAGCCCAAGCGACAAGACCGCATAGAACGAGCCGTTCACCAGGCCCAGAAGGACCTGGCCCAGGAGAGCCTGTATGGGAATACCGAAGAGGTCAGTCATATGCGTTGGTGATCCATGACGATGCGATGGAGAGAGCGCGAACGCGGGCGCCCCTGCCGGCTCGCGGCAAGGGCGCTGAGACAATGGCGCTTACTTCTTCACCAACTTGCAGGTGGACTCTTGGAGTGACCCGTAGACCTTGTCGCCCTGCAGGCGCTCCACGATCTTGTAGTAATCCCACGGGCCCTTCGATTCAGCGGGCGTCTTGACCTGGACCAGATACATGTCGTAGATCATGCGGCCGTCTTCGCGCACGTAGCCATCCTTCGCGAAGAAATCCTTGATGCGATTGGACTTCATCCATTTCATCATGGTGTCGGGGTCGTCGGTGCCCGTTTCCTTCACGCCGCGCAGATAGAAGCTGACGGCGGAGTAGTCGCCCGCCTGCAGGAAAGAGGGCATGCGCTTGTGCTTCTCATTGAAGCGCTGTGCCCACTTGCGTGACTCGTCGTCCATGTCCCAATACCAGCCCGAGGTGAGGTACATACCTTGAGTGGCGTCTAGCCCCAGCGCGTGTACGTCGTTGATGAATACCAGCAGGCCGGCCAGATTCATTCCAGGCGTGACGCCGAATTCGCGGGCGGCTTTGACAGAGTTGATGAAGTCGCCGCCTGCGTTGGCCAGGCCGAGAATCTTCGCACCCGAAGACTGAGCCTGGAGCATGTACGAAGAGAAATCGGTCGTGCTAAGCGGGGCACGCACGGCGTTGACAATCTTGCCACCCGCTTGCTTGACCACGTTCGAGGTATCCCGCTCCAGGGCGTGGCCAAAGGCGTAATCGGCGGTCAGGAAGAACCAGTCCTTGCCACCGGCGTTGACGACTGCCGATCCGGTTCCACGAGCCAAAGCGGTGGTGTCATAGGCGTAGTGGACGGTATAGGGCGAACATTGGGCATTCGTCAGGTCGGATGCGGCNGCACCGACGGAAATGAANGGTTTCTTTTTCTCGGCNGCCACCCCCGCCATGGCCAGTGCGGTACTNGAATTCGTACCCCCGATCAGNACGTCGATCTTGCCTTCATCAAACCATTCTCGGGCACGGGCGGATGCAATATCGGCCTTGTTCTGGTGATCGGCCACTACAAGCTCGATTTTCTTGCCGTTGATTTCTCCACCCATGTCGGCGATGGCCATGCGGATGGTCTCGCCTCCTGCGGGCCCATCGATGTCGGAATACACGCCCGACATGTCGGTGATGAAACCGATGCGGATGACGTCATCGGATATGCCCGCCGCATGAGATGGCGCCAGTGTTGCGAAACCGGCCAGGGCCATGAGGGCGGGTAGGGTACGAAGCTTCATCGAGTTGTCTCCTTTGTTATGCCGGGATCGCCGGCTGCACTTCGATTAGTGGGATGACTGAGTTTGCACGCCGAGGTGGCTTACACCCCGAGCAATGTATTGAGTGCGTCTTGTTTGGCTTCGAGTTCGGAAGCCTCGAACTGCTCGACGATTTGGCCGTGTTCGACTACATAGAATCGGTCGGCAAGGGGAGCGGCGAATCGGAAATTCTGTTCCACCATCACAATCGTGTAGCCCTTATGCTTCAACGTCGTGATCATGCGACCCAGAGCCTGCACAATGACAGGCGCGAGCCCTTCGGAAATTTCATCAAGGAGCAATAGATTGGCCCCGGTACGCAGGATGCGCGCGACCGCCAGCATCTGCTGCTCTCCTCCTGAGAGGCGGGTGCCCGGGGAATGCCTGCGCTCATACAAATTGGGGAACATATCGTAGATCTCGGCCAGGGACATACCTCCGCCCAGCGTGCCGATTGAAGGCGGCAGCAGCAGGTTCTCTTCGCATGTCAGGCTCGCAAAGATGCCGCGCTCTTCTGGGCAATATCCCACACCGAGATGCGCAATGCGATAGGTCGGCAAGCTGATGGCTTCGGTTCCTTGGATACGGACTGAACCTTTGCGTGAGCCGGTGAGCCCCAGGATGGCACGCAGCGTCGATGTGCGACCTGCGCCGTTTCGGCCGAGGAGCGTGACGACTTCCCCCTGGTCGACGCGGAAGTTGATGCCGTGCAATACATGCGACTCTCCGTACCAAGCCTGGAGATCTCGCACGTCCAATGCGGGAGTGCTCATCAGTGGGCTCCTTGGAGTTCGCCGACGGAGGTTCCCATGTAGGCCTCCATGACGGCTGGGTTGCGAGACACCTCTTGATAAACGCCTTCGGCCAGCACTGCTCCACGCGACAGGACTGTGATGGTGTCTGCAATTTGGGACACCACATTCATGTTGTGCTCCACCATCAGGATGCTGCGGCCTGTACTCACCTTCTTGATCAATTGCGTCACGCGGCTGACATCTTCATGACCCATTCCCTGCGTGGGTTCATCGAGCAGCATGAGTTCGGGCTCCATGGCCAGTGTGGTGGCGATTTCAAGCGCGCGCTTGCGTCCGTAGGGCAGGTTGACCGTGATTTCATCGGCGAAGGGGGCCAGATCGACTTCCTCGAGGAGCGCCATGGCGCGATCATTGAGGGAAGCCAGGATCTTGTCACTGCGCCAAAAGTGGAAAGAGACGCCTGTGGTGCGCTGCAAACCGATGCGCACATTCTCGAGCACAGTCAATTGTGGAAATACTGCCGAGATCTGGAAGGACCGAATGATGCCGCGCCGCGCAATCTGGGCGGGTGCTTCGTGTGTGATTTCGATACGGTTGAAATAGATCTGCCCGGCGGTGGGAGTAAGAAATTTCGTCAGCAGATTGAAGCAAGTTGTCTTGCCTGCTCCGTTCGGACCAATCAGCGCATGGATGGTACCGCGTCTCACCTTTAGATTGACATCATTGACGGCGATGAACCCGCGGAACTCCTTCACGAGATGTTTTGTCTCGAGTATGTAATCGGTCATTGCTGCCTCGTGGACGCTGCGTGGTTACATTTCGGTTCTGCAAGTATGTAAGCAGCAGGGTCGCCCCGCCATGCGGGTTTTACATAGGTCAGGAAAACCCGAAAAGGGTTATCGACACTACGCGGCGGGCGTCTTTTCTTTGTATTCGCACAGGTCCGATATGCCGCACTGGGGGCACTTCGGTTTCCTGGCCACGCACACATACCGGCCGTGCAGGATCAGCCAGTGGTGGGCGTCCATGAGGAATTCCTTTGGTACCACGCGCTCGAGTCGGCGCTCGACTTCCACGACATTCTTTCCCTTGGCGATTCCTGTGCGATTCGATACACGGAAAATATGCGTGTCGACCGCTATGGTCGGTTGGCCGAAGGCAGTGTTCAATACAACATTGGCGGTCTTGCGACCCACTCCGGGCAGTGCCTCGAGCGCTTCACGGTGTTCTGGCACTTTGCTCCCATACTGCTCAACGAGTATGCGACAAGTCGCAATGACGTTGCGTGCCTTGGTGCGATACAGCCCGATGGTCTTTATGTACTCCGCCAGACCTTCTTCACCCAGGTTCAGTAAAGTTTCCGGGGTGCCGAATTCAGGAAAGAACTTGCGCGTCGCAATATTCACCGAGCGGTCGGTTGCCTGAGCCGAGAGGATGACGGCAATCAACAACTGGAACGGCGTTTCGTATTCCAGCTCAGTGGCGGGGTTCGGATTGGCGGCCTGAAGGCGCTGGAAAATCGTGTAGCGCTTCTCTGCGTTCATTTCGACGGGTCGTCAGTGGCTTGGCGGCGGGCTCGCGCCTTGGCGAGTACATCGGCAATGAGCTTGGCTTTGTCGGATTCATTCGTGAGCGAACTTGCCAAGGGTGCCTTGTTGGCCAGGGTACGGGCCGCCGGTCCAGCCGTTTCGTGATGAAGCATCTGGAGACGCGTGCGGCGCGCCTCATGCCGCTGGCGGGCGGCGTCGGCGTCGCTTCGCGTCCATTCCCGCTTGGCGGGCACCATGGTGATGCAATCCACGGGGCAGGGCGCCACACAGAGCTCGCAACCGGTACAGAGATCCGCCACAACCGAGTGCATCAGTTTGTTGGCACCCACGATCGCATCCACCGGGCAGGCCTGGATGCACAGCGTACAGCCAATGCAGTGGGTCTCTTCGATCAGGGCAACATGCAAAGCGTCCGGCGTCACACCACAGGAAGGGTCGACCGGCTTGGGATCGCGCCCAAGTAGAGCAGCGAGGGCAGTGACGCCTGCTGCCCCGCCCGGTGGGCAGCGATTGAGGTCTGCCGTGCCTTGTGCCATCGCTTCTGCGTAGGGGCGACATCCGTCATAGCCGCATTTAGTGCATTGCGTCTGGGGCAAGACTGCATCGAGTCGATCGGCGAGGGACGTAGCGTTCATTCCGAATGAGAAAAGGGGCGTGCGCCCCTTCTCCTTGAAGTACACGCGGCGTATCAGGCGCGACGTATGAAATCAGTGATCAGCGGGCATATGATCTGGCGCCAACGACGGCCGGAGAATATACCGTAGTGACCGCATTTTTCGGCGGTGTAATGTTGCTTGCGCTCAGCCGGGACATTGTCGCAGAGCTTGAGCGCGGCACGGGTCTGACCCAGGCCGGAGATGTCGTCCAACTCGCCTTCAATGGTGAGGAGGGCCGTCTTGGTGATGGCAGACGGATTCACGATACGCCCGTCGATTTCCCAGGTCTTTCGCGGTAGGCGATGTTCCTGGAACACCATACGGATGGTATCGAGGTAGAACTCGGCCGGCAGGTCTAGGACGGCATTGTACTCATCGTAGAATTGGCGGTGCGCTTCCGCATCCTCTTCGTCTCCGCGCAGTAGATCGAGGTAGAAATCATAGTGTGACTTCAGGTGGCGATCCGGATTCATTGCCACGAAACCTGCATGTTGCAGGAAGCCGGGATACACTCGCCGACCCGCGCCCGGATAGCGGGCCGGGACGCGGTGGATGACGGTGTCCTCGAACCACGAATAGGGCTTTGTCGTTGCCAGCTTGTTGACTTGGGTAGGTGACTCTCGAGTGTCAATGGGACCACCCATCATGACCATGCTACGTGGCTGGCAGGGATCATCTTCCTCGGCCATGAGCGACACGGCCGCCAACACCGGAACGGTGGGCTGGCACACTGAAATCACGTGCGTATCGGGGCCCAGCCAACGCAGGAAATCCCGAACGTAGAAAACGTAGTCATTCAGATGGAATGGGCCCTCGGACTGGGGCACCATGCGCGCGTCGATCCAATCGGTGACGTAGACGTCGTGAGTGGGCAGAAGTGCTCGGACTGTATCGCGCAGCAGTGTGGCGTGGTGGCCTGACAGGGGGGCGACTAGTAAGACCCGAGGATCAGGTGTGCGTTCGGCGGGAACATCCCGCTCAAAATGGATCAGGGTGCAGAAGGGCTTGTGAAAGACCGCATGTGTTTTCACCGCGACGGTACGACCGCCCACCTCTGTGTGGTCGAGATTCCATTTAGGCTTTTCGTACTCCTTTCCAAGGCGATGAATCAGCTGATAGGTTGCCGCGATGTGCCGGGAGACCGGCGTATAGGCCCAAGGGCTATAGGGATGCGAGAAAAGCAGTGAGCTCGAATCAGTGAATTGCGCCAGTGGACTCAAGAAAGCCCGCTGCATCTCATGGAGGTCATACAGCATTTGTTATTTTTCCGTCACAGTTGTTACGGGAGCCCTGTAGCCTAAAGTCAGCCTGTTCCCAGGGAAACAGGCGAAATAGTACCAGCCTGATCGTGGAATACCGTGACAGGAATAGGCAAATACCCGAGAAGGAGGGGGTGTTCAGGTTTCGAGATATTGGCGCTTGTTCGGCTTTCCGTTCCACTCGTCCGCATCCGGCAAAGGCTCGCCCGAACGGTTGATCATGGAGAACACGGGCGTCAGTTCTGCGTTCAATGCGATGTAGTCCAGTTGATCCTTGGGAACATCCTCTTCCGCAAAGATCGCATTGGCGGGGCATTCGGGCACACAGACGGCACAGTCGATGCACTCGTCGGGGTCGATGACCAGGAAGTTGGGGCCTTCGCGGAAGCAGTCCACCGGACAGACATCAACGCAATCGGTGTACTTGCACTTGATACAGTTTTCGGTAACGACGTGGGTCATTTGAGCACTCCAGAATCAATTGAGGGATTTTACCTAATCCCGCACTGTTGCCCCCTAACAACCCTCGTGCCAGTCGGGTGAGTGGGTGCAGACTGCTGCAAAGCCCTCGGGCGCCCATAGCAGTGTGCTATGGTTACAAACTGGCCTGCTGGCTACGGATGTACTTCGCCCTTCGTGATCACTCCAATATACCCCCGATGATCATTACTTCCTTGCTGGACACCGACCTGTACAAGTTCACGATGATGCAGGTCGTTCTGCACCATTTCCCCGCAGCGCGAGTCGAATACCGATACAAGTGTCGGACGCCGAGAGTGAACTTGCTTCCATATCTCGATGAGATCCGGGATGAAATCCGTGCATTGTGCTCATTAAGGTTCACGGATGAAGAGCTTGCCTACCTACGCGGGCTGCGCTTCATGAAAAGTGACTTCATTGACTTCTTGGAGCTCTTCCACCTGCCCGAGCGTTGCATTGAAGTCTCCGAAGGCGAGAAAGAAGGTGAGATCGCCATTTCGGTAAAAGGGCCGTGGCTACATACGATCCTTTTCGAGATCCCTGTGCTGGCCATCGTTAACGAAGTCTACTTCCGCAATGTGTGCCGTGAACCTGATTGGGAAGAAGGGCGTCGGCGGCTACAGGAAAAAATGGCCCTGGTCACCAGGGATCCGAGCCTCGCCGATTTCAGGGTGGCGGATTATGGCACGCGCAGGCGTTTTTCAAAGCGTTGGCATGATGAAGTAGTGCGGACCATGAAGGCACAAATGGGCGCCCACTTCGCCGGTACCAGCAATGTCTGGTTCGCGATGCAACATGGCGTGACGCCGTTGGGCACCATGGCCCACGAATACTTGCAGGCCTGCCAAGCTTTGGGACCGCGTCTGAGGGATTCCCAGGTGTATGGGCTGGAAGTTTGGGCCAAGGAATATCGCGGTGACTTGGGGATTGCACTATCAGATACCTATGGTCTCGATGCTTTCCTGCGCGACTTCGACATGTATTTCTGTAAGCTATTTGACGGCGCACGCCATGATTCCGGCGACCCGTTCGTTTGGGGCGAACGGGTATTGGCTCACTTCGAGGCCAACCGGACCGATCCCCGTACCAAGACGTTGGTGTTCTCCGATGCGCTGACGATTCCCAGGGCGATTGCACTTGCCCGTCATTTCTCCGGCCGCTGCAAGATATCCTTCGGCATTGGGACCAATCTCACCAATGATCTGGGCCATGAGCCGCTGCAAATCGTCATGAAAATGATTCGATGCAACGGTCAGCCGGTTGCGAAGGTTTCCGACACACCGGAAAAGACCATGTGTGAGGATCCCGCGTATCTTGCTTATTTGCGCCAGGTATTTCAGTTGCCTCCCGCCTGAGGGGCGGCCTTGCCGATATAGAATTTATAGTCTTAATGAACTTTCATTCTGAGTGAAAGTTCGTCCCTTGCAACACGGAGAGTAAAGCATGCAAGAAATCGAACGCGTCAACGTTGAAAAGCGCCTGTCGGATATGGCCATCTATAACGGTGTGGCCTATCTCGCGGGCCAGGTGCCCGACGACGACAAGCTCGACATGGAAGGTCAGACAGCTCAAGTGCTGGCCACCATCGATCGTCTGCTCGCAACGGCCGGTACGGATAAATCCCGCATCCTGATGGCGACGGTCTATGTGGCCAACATGAAGGAATTCGATGCGATGAATCGTGCGTGGGATGCATGGGTGGCGCCGGGCAACGCACCTCCCCGTGCAACGGTCGAGGCTCGATTGGCCAACCCGAACTACAAGGTCGAAATTGTGGTGACGGCCGCGCTGAAGTAATCAGCTTTCGTGCGCTGGCAGCGCTGATTTACACCAACAATGCTGCCAGAGTACCACCCAGTGTCCGGGCCGGCTCGCACTGGGCCGCGTCCAAATGTTTTTCAGCCAGGATGGCTTCCGGTGTCTGTGCATCGGTGTTCGTAATGTAGACAGGCGCGACGGCCTGCAAGCGCCATCCAGTACAAATCCGTTCCACTTGTCGGGCCGCTCCCTGGCCATCGCTTCCGGCAGCAATTGCCACAGCGTAGGGTCGGCCATTGAGACGATCCAAGGCCGCGTAGTAGTGGCGATCAAAAAATTCTTTCATTTCGCCCGTCAGCGACCCGAGGTTCTCCGGTGCGCAGAACAGGAATCCCTGCGCGGACAGTACATCGTCGATGGTCGCCTCTGACGCCCTGCGTAGCACTACGTTGAGCTTGCCTTCAGCCTCGAGTTCGCGCAGGACATCCTGTGCACCGGCTCCGCCCGCTTCAGCCAGTTGGCGTGCGGCGCCCGTGCGCGAGTGCCAGACGATGAGAAGAGAGGGGAGGTAAGGATTTTCCGACATCAGAAGCTGCGCCATTGGACCGACTCTGACGGTAGTATAGGAGCTTGCCCGTGTGGCAGTAATCATCCAGGGTGTTTCCTTCAATCATGATCAGCCGTACTCCAACTGACACCACACCGTTCAATGACGATTGGCTCGAGCACGCCACGAAAGGTCTGGACCAGAGTGGTCGTGACCTGTTGCTTGCCGCGGTGAATCGTGGCGGCGAGGCGTTGGCGGGACGACTTGCCGATACGGGTGAGCCATTAGACATACATGCTGCCGGCGTCGCCGGTATTCTGGCCGACATTGGTGCGGACGCCGAGGCGCGGGCGGCAGCGGTCCTGACCATGTTGCCGACGGATCCCGGCAACACGAGCGCGGATCTTGAACTGCTGCGCAAGGAGTTCGGCGCATCAGTGGCCACCTTGGTACAAGGAGCGCGCAGTTTGCTGAGGTTAGGGGCGATCACGGGTACGGCCGTGCCTGAGCAGAACTTGCAGGGCCAGGACCAGAAGGAAATGCGTCGAAAGATGTTGCTGGCAATGGCTGCAGACCTGCGCATTGTCGTGTTGCGCCTGGCGTCCAGGTTGCAGTCCCTGCGCTGGCATGCCGCCAGCAAGACTCCGTACCCTGTCGCGTTCACGCGTGAGACGATGGAGCTCTATACGCCGCTCGCTAACCGGCTGGGGATCTGGCAACTGAAATGGGAGATGGAGGACCTGGCTTTCCGTTTTCTGGATCCTGACACTTATAAGTACATCGCGCGGCAGCTTGAGGAAAAACGGGTCGAACGCGAAGCCCTTATCGAGGCAGTCGTCAAACGGTTGCAGTCCGAGCTTGCCGCGGCACATATTGCCGGCAAGGTATATGGGCGGCCCAAGCACATCTACAGCATCTGGAACAAGATGCGAAACAAGAAGCTGGAGTTTCATCAGCTCTATGACTTGCGTGCCCTACGGGTGATTGTTGCCGACGAGCGCAGTTGCTATGCCGTCCTCGCACTGGTGCATTCAATTTGGGCGCCGGTGGCCAATGAGTTCGACGACTACATTTCCCGGCCGAAGCCGAATGGATATCGCTCGCTGCATACGGTTGTCGCGGACGAGCAGGGGCGCACCTTCGAGATCCAGATCCGCACCGAAGAAATGCATCGCTATGCCGAGTATGGGATGGCGGCACATTGGCTCTACAAGGAGTCGGGTCCGCGGGGCGGGCAGGTGGCCGCCACGTCCGGCTATGACCAGAAGCTGGCTTGGATGCGACAGTTGCTGTCCTGGGATGGAGAGTCCCCAGCACTCAGCGTGTCGACGCCCGCGCCGACCAAGCCTGCTGACGAGCGTATCTACGTGATGACGCCGCAAGCGCGGGTGATTGAACTGCCTGCGGGCGCGACACCTGTCGATTTCGCGTATCACTTGCACACAGACCTGGGCCATCGGTGTCGGGGGGCACGCGTCAACGGGCAGATGGTGCCGTTGTCCACCCCGCTGCATACGGGCGAGATTGTCGAAATCATCGCGGCCAAGTCCGGTGGCCCATCCCGCGATTGGTTGAACGCACAACTGGGTTTCCTGGCCAGCCCCCGTTCACGGGCCAAGGTGAGGGCGTGGTTCAATGCCATCGAGTTGCAGCAACGTATCGGTCATGGGCAGGGCTTGGTCGAAAAGGAGCTCCAGCGGCTGGGCAAGACGGCAGTGAACATGGAGCAGTTGGCGCAGCAGCTCGGCTTCGCGCATGCGGAAGACCTCTATGTCGCAGTCTCCAAGGAAGAGTTCTCGCTGCGTCAGATCGACTATTTGCTGAGCGGGCAGAAGGTACGCGATGAGCAGGAACCGGATGACGCTACACGGATACAGCAACTGGGCGCACGAATCTCGCCGACGACGATCGGAGGCAAGAGCGGGGTACTGGTTGTAGGGGTGGATTCCCTGCTAACGCAGCTGGCACGTTGCTGTCGCCCGGCGCCGCCCGACGAGATCAAGGGTTTTGTCACGAGGGGGCGGGGTGTATCGATCCACCGTAGCGATTGCGCGGCGTACGCATCGTTGGTCAGTCAGCAACCCGAGCGGGCGATCGAGGTCGAGTGGGGCGATACCGGCGACGCGTTGTACCCCATCGACATCAGCATCCATGCGCAGGAGCGCCCGAACCTCCTGCGTGACCTGTCGGATGTCTTCGCCAAGCTACGCTTGAATGTCATCAGTGTGAATACGCAAAGCAAGCGTTCCTTGACTCGCATGATATTTACCATCGAAGTAAGGAGTGGCGAGCAGATCACGCGTGCCATTACTGCCTTGAACGAATTGCAAGGTATCGAAGCGCAGCGCGTGTGATGCTGGGCGCAAGAAACCGCGGACCTGCGCGATGGGCTGTTAAAATGCCGGATTAAGCATCCGTGCCGAGAAACACGGGCCTTGGGGCCCGTGCAACATGAGAGTACAGATTTGGAACCATACAACCTACCTGACACCGATGGGCATTTTGGTCGGTTTGGCGGATCCTTCGTCGCCGAGACCCTGGTGCATGCACTGGATGAACTCAAGGCGGCGTATGAAAAATACCGCAACGACCCAGAGTTCCTGAAGGAGTTCCACGACGAGCTCAAACATTTCGTCGGGCGTCCCAGCCCGGTCTACCACGCGAAACGATGGTCCGATAAACTGGGTGGCGCGCAAATATGGTTCAAGCGCGAAGACCTCAACCATACCGGTGCACATAAGGTCAATAACTGCATCGGCCAGATCCTGCTGGCACGGCGATTGGGCAAGACACGCATCATTGCTGAAACCGGCGCGGGCCAGCATGGTGTCGCGACTGCTACGGTCGCTGCACGCTACGGCCTGGAATGTGTGGTGTACATGGGCAGCGAGGATGTGCGTCGCCAGGCGACTAACGTCTATCGCATGAAGCTCCTGGGCGCCACTGTGGTTCCCGTTGACTCCGGCTCGCGTACGCTCAAGGACGCGCTGAACGAAGCCATGCGCGACTGGGTGACAAATGTCGAAGATACCTTCTACATCATCGGCACCGTCGCCGGCCCGCACCCCTATCCCATGATGGTGCGGGACTTCCAATCAGTGATCGGTGAGGAATGCCTCACCCAGATGCCCGAAACCGCCGGCCGTCAGCCGGATTACATCGTTGCGGCGGTCGGTGGCGGATCCAACGCCATGGGCATTTTCTATCCGTATATCAATTACTCGGACGTGCAGTTGGTGGGTGTCGAGGCGGCGGGCAGCGGGCTGGATACACAGGCGCATGCGGCTTCACTGAATCGAGGCCAGGTCGGCGTATTGCACGGCAATCGTACCTATGTGCTCCAGGATGAGAACGGCCAGGTCATAGAGACACACTCCGTCTCTGCGGGGCTCGACTATCCGGGCGTTGGCCCCGAGCACGCGTGGTTGAAGGAGTGCGGTCGCGCTGCCTATGCCGCCATCACGGACGAAGAGGCGCTCAAGGCGTTCCATGATTGCTGTCGTTTCGAAGGCATCATGCCGGCACTCGAGTCGTCGCATGCGATTGCGCAGGCAGTGAAGATGGCGCCCACGCTCGGGCGTGACAAAATCATTCTGGTCAACCTGTCGGGCCGCGGCGACAAGGACATGCATACTGTCGCCGAGTACGGCGGCATTAAGTTGTGACGGAAGGTCGTTGCGCGATGAATGTATCCAATGAGCGGCTGAAGGCCGCCTTTACTCGGCTGGCCGGGCGTACTGCCCTGATTCCCTACATTGCAGCGGGGGACCCCTCGCCGGATGCCACGCCCCGCCTGATGCACGAGTTGGTGCGCGCAGGGGCCGATATCATTGAACTGGGTGTCCCTTTTTCCGACCCCATGGCAGATGGCCCGGTTATCCAGCGTGCGGCGGAACGCGCGATCGCTTTGGGCACGGGCCTGAGGCAAGTACTGGAAATGGTCGCACGCTTCCGTGAGGAAGACGAAAATACGCCGGTGGTGTTGATGGGGTATGCCAACCCGATCGAGCGCATGGGCCAGCAAGCCTTCGTGGATGCCGCTGCCGCGGCAGGCGTGGATGGCTTACTGGTGGTGGATTATCCGCCAGAGGAATCCGTTGAGTTCTCCGCCATGCTCGGTGAGAAGCGTATCGATCCGATCTTTCTCCTGGCGCCGACATCCACCGAACAACGCATGCAAGCCGTGGCGCAAGTCGCGCGTGGCTATGTGTATTATGTGTCGCTGAAGGGGGTGACGGGCGCTGGCCACCTCGACACCGAGGATGTGGCCCGCCGCCTCGACCTCATCCGTCGTCACGTAAAGATCCCGGTCGGGGTGGGGTTCGGCATCCGAGACCCCGAAAGTGCCCGCAAGCTGTCGGAATGCGCAGACGCCGTTGTCATTGGCAGCAAGATTATCGAAACCATGGAAGCAGCAGTGCAAGCGGCCAAGACCGAAGGGTTATCCGGCCGCG
>Ga0065721_10051455_pt1 | contig 14662 bp, 10 predicted proteins | sample Mesricmetagenome_FD_59108 | JGI IMG/M metagenome (GOLD analysis project Ga0065721, IMG submission 59108) | Mesophilic microbial community from rice straw/compost enrichment Sample: eDNA_1 v2 (version 2) | ecosystem: Engineered > Solid waste > Grass > Composting > Bioreactor | place: USA: Davis... | reverse complement strand
GCCACCGACCCTGGCGCGTGACCCGCCGGTCGAGGAGACTTGCTCAATGACCAGACGCGCAGTGTCCAGCGAGCAGGCGCCGGCCGCCCTCGGCCCGTACAGCCAGGCGATCGTGGCCAACGGCCTCGTCTTCTGCTCCGGGATGGCCGGCATCGACCCGGCGGGCACCATCCCGGACGGGATCGAGGCTCAGACCGAGCAGGCGCTCACCAACCTCGCGCACGTGCTCGAGGCCGCGGGCGCGTCAATGGCCGATGTGGTCAAGACCACGATCTTCTACGCCGACGTCGAGGACTTCGGCCGCCTGAACGAGGTGTACGCGCGGCACATGCCCGACCCGCCGCCGGCCCGCTCGGCCCCGGCCCACGTGCGGCTGCCACACGGTCTGCTCGTCTCGATCGAGGCCATCGCGGTGCTTCCCTAGAACTCGAACAGGTCGCCCGACAGGTACTTGTAGCCGCTGTCGCAGATCACCGTGGCGACCGTCTTGCCCGGACCCAGCCGCTGCGCGACGCGCAGCGCGACGACGACGTTCGCGGCCGCCGACTTGCCCCCGAAGACGCCCTCCTCGCGGGCGAGCCGGCGGGCCATCGCGTACGCCTCCTCGTTCTCGACGGCCTCGATCGCGTCGACCAGGTCGCGGCGGAACAGCGGGCCCGGGGGCCCGTCGCCGATCCCGTCGATCTTGTGCACGCCCTTCGGGGCGCCGGACACGTGCCGGTAGCTCGCGGGCTCGGTCACGACGGCGAGCAGGTCGGGGTTGTGCTCCTTGAGCACGGAGGCGGACCCCGAGAAGCAGCCGCCGGAGCCGCACGCCATCACGAACGCGTCCACCTCGCCCTGGGTCTGCGCGACGAGCTCGCGCCCCAGGTTCATGTAGCCGCGCGGGTTGTCGGGGTTGACCATCTGGTCGGTGTAGAACGTCCCGGGCTGCTCGGCCAGCTCCCGCACGCGCGCGATCAACTGCACGAACAGCTCGGGGTAGGTGGCCTTGCCGTGCTCGCCGCGGATGATGTCCAGGTCGGCGCCGAAGGCGGCGATCGCCTTGAGCTTCTCGTCGGCGAACGCGTCGGACGTGACGATCGTGCAGTCGTAGCCCTTGATCGAGGCGATCATCGCCAGCGCGGTGCCCGTGCTGCCGCCGCTCATCTCGACGATCCGGTGGCCCGGCTGCAGGCGCCCGTCGGCCTCGGCGCGCTCGATCATCGAGAGCGCGCTGCGATCCTTGGAGCTGCCGGACGGGTTCATGCTCTCGAGCTTCACGAGCACGCGCGCGCTGCCGGGCGGCACGATCGTCGTGAGCTCCACGAGCGGCGTGTTGCCGATCGAGTCGAGCAGGCTGAAGCGCATCTCAGCCCTCCTTGAGGAACGGGGTCAGCGTGTCCGGGTCCAGCGCGGAGATGCCGCCGTCGGCGAGCAGGTTGGCGCCCGTGACGTAGGACGCCTCGTCGGAGGCCAAGAACAGGATGCAGGCCGCGATCTCGTCCGGGTGCGCGGGGCGCTTCTGCATCCCGCCCTGGCCGAACGCGGCCTTGAACTCCTCCTCGGTCTTGCCCAGCGCGGCCGCGCGACGGGCATGGAACTCGGTGAACACCGGCCCCGGGGAGATCGCGTTCACGCGGATGCCGTCGGGTGCGTGGTCGTACGCCAGCGCGCGCGTGAGCCCGACGACCGCCGTCTTGGTCGTGTCGTACTCGATCATGTTGCCGCCCGCCACGAGCGCGCGGATCGACGACAGGTTCACGATCGCGCCGCCACCGCTGTCGCGCATCACCGGGACCGCGGCCTTGGCACAGAACGCGTACCCCTTGAGGTTGACGCCCAGGATCGCGTCCCAGGTCTGCTCCGTGGTCGCCAGGACGGTGCCGTAGTGGCGGATGCCCGCGTTGTTGACCAGCACGTGCAGCGCCCCGAAGCGCTCCGCGGTGGCGGCGATGAACGCCTCGCACCCGGCCTCTTCATCCACGCGCGCGTCGACGAACAGCGCGTCGGCCCCGGCCGCGGTCAGCTCGGCCTCCAGAGCCCGCCCGCGCTCGACGTCGATGTCGGCGAACGCGACACGCGCGCCTTCGGCGGCGAACCGTCGCACGGTGGCGCCGCCGATCCCACCGGCGCCGCCGGTGATGGCGGCGACCTTGTCCTTGAGTCGCATCAGAGTGCTCCGTTTTCCGCTGTCACTGAGGGTGGCGACGGTCCGTCGCACATCTTCTACGATACCCCCTGATCGTATACTTCTCGCCCTCTATCATCGCGCCGGCTGACGATGACGAAACCGCGGCCCCCCATCGAAGAGATCGCCGCGCGCTTCGAAGCTGATGCGCTCAGCGGCCCGGACTACGCGGCCGCCGTACTCCGGGAGGCGATCGTGGTCGGCACCCTGCCCGGAGGCCTCTCGATCCGCCAGGACGAGCTGGCGCGGACGCTGAACATCAGCAAGGTGCCGCTGCGCGAGGCGCTCCGCGAGCTCCAGGCCGAAGGCCTCGTGAGCTTCATCCGCAATCGCGGCTTCATCGTCACGCCGCAGTCGAAGGCCGAGATGGACGAGGTGTTCGCCGTACGCCTCGTGATCGAGCCGCTGGCGGCCCGCCTGAGCATGCCGATGATCACCCGGCCCGCCATCGAACTGGCCGAGCGGGCGATCGAACGCATGTCGGCGATCACGGACCCGTCCTGGCTGTGCCGGCTGAACCTCGAGTTCCACATGGCGCTGTACGAGCCGGCCCAGACGCCGCACCTGGTGAAGATGATCCGGCACGCGCACCACGTCTCGCACCGCTACGTGCACAAGGCGATCTTCGACAAGGGCCTCTCGCTGCTGGAGCAGGCCGAGCATCGCCAGATCGTCGAGGCGTTCTCCGAGCGCGATGTGGCGCGCGCCGAAACGCTCCTGCGGGAGCACTCCGAGCGCGCGCACACGGCGCTGTCCTCCGTGCTGTTCTGACGGCGCCTACCGCCGCATGTGCTCGGCGATCACCTCGGTGATCTCGTCCAGCACCTCAGGGTCGTCGATCGCCGCCGGCATCTTCCACTCGAGCCCGTCCGCGATCTTCTGCATGGTCGCGCGCAGCACCTTGCCCGAGCGCGTCTTGGGCAGGCGGCGCACACCGATCGCGACCTTGAACGAGGCCACCGGGCCGATGCGCTCGCGGACCATCGCGATCAGCTCCGCCTCGATCTCCTCCGGGCTGCGGGTCGTGTCGTCGTTGAGCACGTAGAAGCCGATCGGCGACTGGCCCTTGAGCTCGTCCGCCACCCCCACGACCGCGCACTCGGCGACGTCCGGATGGCTGCCGATGACCTCCTCGAACGCGCCCGTCGACAGGCGGTGGCCGGCCACGTTGATGATGTCGTCGGTGCGGGCCATGATCGAGACGTAGCCGTCCTCGTCCATGACGCCGGCGTCGGACGTCGCGTAGAACCCCTCGAACTCCTCGAGGTACGCGGACCGGAAGCGATCCTCGGCGTTCCACAGGGTCGGCAGCGCGCCCGGGGGCAGCGGCAGCCGCACCACGATGTTGCCGAGCGTGCCGGCCGGGACGGGATGCCCCTCGTCGTCCAGGATGCGGATGTCGTACCCCGGCATCGGCACCCCGGGGGAGCCGGGCTTGATCGGCAGCAGCTCGATGCCGACCGGGTTGCCGGCGATCGGCCACCCCGTCTCGGTCTGCCACCAGTGGTCGACGACCGGGATCTGGAGCCGCTCCTGCGCCCAGGCGATCGTCGCCGGGTCCGCCCGCTCCCCGGCCAGGAACAACGTCCGCAGCCCCGAGAGGTCGTAGTCCGCGATCAGCTTGCCGTTCGGATCGGCCTTGCGGATGGCGCGCAGCGCGGTCGGCGCGGTGAACAGCGCGACCACGTCGTGCTCGGAGATCACGCGCCAGAACGCGCCCGCGTCGGGGGTGCCGATCGGCTTGCCCTCGTAGAGCACCGTCGCGCACCCGTGCAGCAGCGGTGCGTAACAGATGTAGGAGTGCCCCACCACCCAGCCGACGTCGGACGCCGCCCAGAACGTCTCCCCCGGCTGCACGTCGTAGTGGAACCGCATCGACCACTCGAGCGCGACCATGTGGCCGCCCGTGTCGCGCACCACGCCCTTCGGCTGACCCGTGGTGCCGGACGTGTAGAGGATGTACAGCGGGTCGGTGGCCTCGACCGGCACGCACTCGGTGCGCGCCCCGCGGGCCAGCGCGGCGCCGACGAGCTCGTCGTAGTCGTGGTCGCGCCCCGCGACGAGGTCGCAGCGGCACGCGTCGCGCTGCAGGATCAGGCACGCCGCCGGCTTGACCTCGACCTGGTCGAGCGCGGCGTCCAGCATCGGCTTGTACGGCACGATCCGCGCGGTCTCGATCCCGCACGACGCGGCGACGACCAGCTTCGGCTCGGCGTCGCGGATGCGCACCGCCAGCTCCTGCGCCGCGAAACCGCCGAAGACCACGGAGTGGATCGCGCCCAGCCGCGCGCAGGCGAGCATCGCGAACACGGCCTGCGGAACCGCCGGCATGTAGATCACGACGCGGTCGCCGCGCTGCACCCCGAGGTCGCGCATGGTCGCGGCGAGTGCGTTGACCTGTTCCAGCAGCTCCGCGTACGTGTAGATGCGCTGGGTCCCGGTCACCGGGCTGTCGTGGATCAGCGCCGTGCGTTCGCCGTGGCCGGCCGCGACGTGCCGGTCGACGCAGTTGTGGCAGGTGTTCGTCGTCGCGCCCGCGAACCAGCGGCCGTACGCGCCCTGCTCGGGCGCGAACACGCGGCTCGCCGGCGTGAACCAGTCGATCGCCTCGGCGGCCTCGGCCCAGAACGCCTCTGGGTCAGCGCGCCAGGCCTCGTACGTCTCGCGATAGCTCATCTCGGCTCCGGATGCTCGACAGGTCCGCCGGCCTTCTCCCACGCGGAGAAGCCGTCCTTGAGGTGCGCCGCCTCAAAGCCCATGTCCTGGAGTGTGGCGACCGTCAGCGCCGAGCGCCAGCCGGAGGCGCAGTGGAAGACGAAGGTCTTGTCGTCCTGCCCGAAGATGTCCTTGAAGTACGGGCTCTCGGGGTCGACCCAGAACTCGACCATGCCGCGCGGCGCGTGGAAGCTCCCCGGGATGTATCCGGTCCGCTGCCGCTCGCGCGGGTCACGGATGTCGACGATCACCACGTCCGGATCGTCGACCATGGCGAGCGCATCGGCCGTCTCGATCTCCTTGATCCGTGCCCGCGCGGCCGCCACCAGCTCGGCCGAGGACACCTTGAGCTTGCCCATGCGTCTTCCTCCGTCGTATCGGATCGTATAAGTTTGTGGTAGATCGTAGACTCTCGTCGATGGATCTCGACCGCTTCCCCCGTGTTGCGCTCGCCCATCTGCCCACGCCGCTGGAGCCGCTGGACACCCTCTCGGCGCTGCTCGGCGGCCCACGGATCTGGGTCAAGCGCGATGACTGCACCGGCCTCTCCACCGGCGGCAACAAGGCGCGGAAACTCGAGTTCCTGCTCGCCGACGCGCGCGAGCAGGGCGCCGACACGGTGATCACCGCCGGTGCCACCCAGTCCAACCATGCGCGTCAGACGGCCGCCGCCTGCGCGAAGCTGGGGATGCGCTGCGCCATCGTGCTGGAGGATCGCGCAGGCAGCGACGATCCCGCGTTCACCCGCAACGGCAACGTGCTGCTCGACCATCTGCACGGCGCCGAGGTGTCGGTCGTGCCCGGCGGCACCGATCTCGCGCTCGCCACCGAGGACGTGGCCCGCCGGGTGCGGGACCGCGGCCGGACCCCGTACCTGATCCCCGTCGGCGGGTCCAACGCGATCGGCGGGCTCGGGTACGCGCTGGCCGCCGCGGAAGTGCGCGCGCAGTGCCGGGCGCTCGAGTTGGAGCTCGATCAGATCGTGCTCGCCACCGGCAGCGGCGGCACCCAGGCCGGGCTGCTCGCCGGCCTCGCGCGGACAGGCCCGCGGATCCCCGTCCTCGGGTTCACGGTCAAGCTCGGCGCCGCCGAGCAACACGCCGTGGTCGAGGCGCTCACGGCCGAGCTCGACGCGCTCCTCGACGACGGCGCCGGCGTGGACCGCCGGTCGATCACGGTGGACGACGGCCAGGTCGGCCCCGGCTACGGCGTGCCGACCGCGGCGATGGCGGAAGCGCTGCGGCTGCTGGCGCGCTGCGAAGGGCTCCTGCTCGACCCCGTCTACTCGGGCAAGGCGTTCGCCGGGCTGATCGCGGGCGTCCGCGACGGCCGCTTCAGCACGGCCAGGAACGTGCTCTTCTGGCACACCGGCGGCAGCGCGGCGCTGTTCGGCTACGCCAACCTGCTCTGACCGTCGATCGAGTCGCGCGATCTTCCGGAGCGTGGTGGCGGCCGGGGAACCGGCTGGCGGGGTCGTGCGGTACTACGTCGGCGACGACCCGGAGACCGGCGTCACCAAGCAGTGGTACCGGCGCAGCGTGGACGTGGCGCCGCGGGCGCCGCGCGGAATCGTGACGATCCCGCGCAGCGCCACACGTGGTTTACGGCTGCGTCGTGGACAGCGTGAACGTCAGCGTCTTGCCGTACGCGCCGGTACGGAGCGCGTCGGTCGCGTTGATGAGCTGGCTGAAGCCCACGGTGACGACGTCGTTGGACGCCGGCCCGTCGTACGTGAGCAGGGTCGTCGGCGCGGCCGAGGACCCGACGTCGGCGTACGACGTGGTGGTGTTGGCGGCGTTGCGGCCGCGGGCCTGCAGCGTCTGCGGCAGCGCGAACGCGCCGTTGACGAGCTTGCCCGTGTTGGTGGTGCTGGGATCGGCGACGCTCAGCGTCGCGTCACCGGCGGTCGAGGTCACGGTCGCCGTGGTCGACGCCAGGTACGTCTGCGTGACGCCCGGCGTGAACGCGCCGAACGCCGCCGGGGCGCCGAGCGTCAGGCTCAGCGTCGCGGGGACGGACCCGCCGACGGTGCCCGGCGTGCTCGTCGACTCGGCGAGCAGCTCCGACGACACCGCGGACACGTTGCCCTTGTAGTCCTTCGCGATCCACTTGAGCGTCGTGCCCGCGGGAAGCTCCAGCGGCAGCGGCAGCGCACGCGGCCGCGGCGGGACCCACTCGGTCGACTCCGTGGTCGGGGTCGAGCCGTCGGTCGTGTAGTAGATCGAGGCCGCCTCGTTGCTGACGAACTTGACCGTGTACTCGGCGTGGTTCGCGTCGGCCTCGAGCTCCTTGTCGAGCGTGACGACCGGGGCCTCCGTGTCCTTCTCGTAGTCGTACGCGGACTGCAGGAGCCCGTAGTTGCCGGCCGCGAACTCCATGCCCTGGTGGACGCCCTCGTTGGCGAAGTTCGGCTGCTGGCTCGTGCCGATCTCGAAGTCGTAGCCGATGATGCCCTGGTTGTAGTAGGCCTCGTCCGCCGAGTTGCCCGCGGCCGAGTAGAGGACGTCGATCACGGGGCCGGTCTGCTGCGGCGCGATCGTCGTGTCGCGGTAGCCCTTGATCGCGTTGATCACGTGGCTCGCCGTCTGGTCGAAGAAGTTCAGCGTCCCGTACGGCGGGTACGGCAGCGCCACGCGCTGCGGGGTGTACGCGCCGGGCGGCCACATGAACAGGTTGCCCGAGGAGTGGATGTTGTTCGCGAACTTGATGTTCGGGAAGTTCGTCTGGACCCACACCTCGTTGCGGGTCTCGGGCTCGGAGAACTCGAACGGGCCGGAGTAGTTGCTGCCGGCGCAGCCCGAGCTCGTGGCGCCCTGGTAGCCGTCGAAGACGGAGCCGACGCTGAAGTTGCGGTTGATGTTGACGCCGAAGCTGTTGCGGTACATCGGATCCACGGTGTTCTGCGGGTACATCACCGTGTCCTCGCACCAGCGCGACATGTTCGTGCGCCGCGGCGAGTCGTAGATCGAGTGCGTCGCGCCGTCGGCGTTGATGAACGGCTGGATGAAGATGTCGAGGTTGTCGACGTACGCCGTCGTCGCCGGGTCGGTGCCGTAGTTGCGCACAAGGCGCTCCATCGTCTCCAGGCACACGCCCGACGTCGCGATCTCGCCGCCGTGCTCCTGGCAGTACAGGTAGACGCCGGCCTTCTGGCCCTGCGGCTTGCCCTTGTCGTTGCCGATCCGCAGCACCCACTGGTCCTGCGGGCCGCGCTTGATGTAGGACGGGGCGCGGAGCATGTCGCTCAGCGGGGAGACGACGCTCGGAACGACGACGCCATTCGGGGTGGCCGTGCGGTAGTGGCTCGCGGTCACGAGCTCAGAGGCCGCCGGGCTGCCGTTGATGGCGTTGATGACGTCCTGCGCCGTGCTGACGATCGCGCCGCTCGCGTCCGTGCCCAGGCGGACCGTGATCGCCCGGTCGGCGACGGTGACCCCGATCGCCGAGCTCGCGGCGCCGGGGTCGACGAGCTGGACCGTGATGCCGTTGCCGCCCTCGTGGCCCCACGCCTTCGAGCGCACCAGGACCGCGCGCGACGCGTTGGCGCCGGTGAGCGCCGTCGTGCTGCCGGTCGGCGCCTGGTAGGTCTGGCCCGTCGACGCGTCGGTGACGGTGTTGAACGTCACGTAGGAGGCGTTCTGGTAGCCGATGACCGTGGCGGCCTTGTTCATGTAGCCCCAGGTCTTCTCGGGCGCCTTGACCGCCTTGGCGATGTTCGGGAACTCCTCGGCCAGGGCCTGGACGCGCTCGTAGCCCTCCTGGGCCATGTAGTAGCGGGTGTTGAAGTTCGAGACGAAGTTGGCGGGCAGGCCGGGCGCGTTGGTGTCGGCCCAGTACTTGATCTTGAGCGTGTCGACGTCGCCGTTCGGGGCCGCGATCTTGATCGAGGCCGGCGTCGCGAGCCCGTCGCCCTTGGCGCCCACCCGGTAGCGGGTGATGTGGTACTGGTAGTAATCCGGGTTGACGTCGGTGTCGAGGAACGCGCTCAGGTTCCCGCTGCCGAGCTGGTTGCCCGCCGCGTCATACCAGGACGCCACGAGCTGCGGACCGGTGTAGGAGCAGCCGGTGCCCGCCGTCGGGTTGGTGCACGTGACCTGCGCCTGGGTCGTGTTCGCCTCGATCGAGAGGTAGCGGCCCGCGCTGTTCTCGTAGTAGTCGGCGCGCTGGGCCCGCACCGTGCCGGGCGCCGCGTTCTTGTCGACCTTCTTCTTGAGCGCGAGTTTGGCCGCGCGCTCCTCGGCGATCGACGCTTCGCGCTCGGCGCGGATGCGGTCGATGTTGTACTTGTCGTGCACGACGCCGACGTTCTCGAAGCCGTGCGCGCGGACCCACGCGAGCTGCTCGTCGGTCGTCCACGCCTGCACGATCACGCTGCCGTCGGCCTGCTTCTCGACCCCGTCGCCCATGTCGAGGCCGAGTGCCTCGAACTCGACGTACTGATCGTCGCTGGGCACGCGGAACTGCAACAGTGCCGGGTCATCCGGCCCCGCGAGCGCCGCGCTCGGTGTCAACAGCATCGCAGCGGCTATCGCGGCTGCGCCCATCCACGGCTTCATAAGCCGACCCCCTCATGGTTGACCCGCGCGATCCTGAAGCCTGCTGAGCAAAAAGCAAGCGCGCGAGTGGATGAGATACCTCAACGGCCAGGAGACCGCGCAGGCGCGCTGGACCTGGCATCTGCGAGCATCCGCGCGTGACCACGGACGCAGGCGACCGCCGCCGATGGCGGGCGATGCCCTTCATCGCGCTGGGCGTGGCGATGATCATCGTCGACGCGACGATCATCAACGTCGCGATCCCGACGATCATCCGGGACCTCGACACGACCGCCACGGCGGCGGAGTGGGTCAACTCGATCTACTCGCTGGTGTTCGCCGCCCTGCTGATCACGCTCGGCCGGATCGGCGACATGGTGGGGCGGCGGCGGATGTTCGCCATCGGAACGGTCTGGTTCGTGCTCGCGAGCCTCGTGGCCGCGACCGCGTCCTCCAGCGGGGTGCTGATCTTCGGCCGGTTCCTGCAGGGGATCGGCGGGGCGATGATCCTGCCCGCGACGCTCTCGACGGTCAACAGCCTGTTCGTCGGCCGCGAGCGGGCGATCGCGTTCGCGATCTGGGGCTCGACGATCGGGGGCATGGCCGCGGTGGGGCCGTTTCTCGGTGGCCTGTTGACCACGGAGCTCTCGTGGCGGTGGGCGTTCCTGATCAACGTGCCGCTGGGGATCGCGATCCTGATCGGGCTCTTCACGGTGGTGCCGGAGACCTCCGACCCCAAGACCCGCCGGGGCATCGACATCCCCGGCCAGCTCACCTTGATCCTCGGGTTGTCCGCGCTCGTCTTCGGGCTCATCGAGGGCCAGAACTACGGGTGGTGGACGTCGACGCAGCGGCTCGACCTGCTGGGCTGGCCCGAGGGCACGATCTCGCCGGTCGTGGTCGCGCTGATCGTCGCGCTGGCGTCGCTGGCGGCGTTCGTGCTGATCGAGCGGGCGCGGCTGCGAGCCGGGCGGCTGGTGGTCGTCGACCTGCGGCTGTTCGCGATCGGGAGCTTCAGCCTCGGCAACGTCGCGGCGCTGATCGTCGCGCTCGGCGAGTTCGGCCTGCTGTTCGCGCTGCCGCTGTACCTGCAGGGCGCGCTCGGGCTCAGCGCCGTCGCCACCGGCGCGGTCCTGATCCCGCTGGCGGTCGGCACGTTGCTGGCCGGCGGCGTGACCGCGCAGCTCGCCCCGCGCCTGGGCCCGCGCGGGGTGGTCCAGCTCGGGCTCACGCTCGAGGTCGTCGGCATCGGGGTGCTCGGCCTGACCGTCGGCCCGGACACGTCCGTGATCGCGCTCATCCCGTGGCTGTTCGCGTACGGCGTCGGCGTCGGGTTCGCCACCGCGCAGCTCACCGGCGTCATCCTCACCGACGTGCCGGTCGCGGCCAGCGGGCAGGGCTCGGGCATCCAGAGCACCTTCCGCCAGGTCGGCTCGGCGCTCGGCATCGCGATCCTCGGCACGATCCTGCTGACGACGCTCGGGTCGCAGCTGCGCGACGAGCTGCGCGCCGTGCCCGACCTCCCGGCCCAACACCAGGAGGCCATCCGCGAGGCGGTGCGCGCCAGCGGCGGCATCGCGATCGACGGCCTGCGCGACCAGCCCAACAGCGGGCCGGTCGTCGCCGCGTCCGAGCGGGCGCTCTCGGACGCGACGAGCATGGTGGCCTTCACCGCCGCGGCCTTCGTCCTCATCGGCCTGCTGGTCACGGCGGGGCTCCCGAACCCCCGGGACGACTCCCCGTAGCCGGGGCGCTGCGACCCGCGCAGCGCCCCGCACGGACTACGGCTGGGTCGTGGACAACGTGAACGTCAGCGTCTTGCTGTACGTCCCCGTCCGCAGCGGATCGTCGGCCTTGATCAGCTGCTTGAACGAGACGTCCACGCTGTCGTTGGACACCGGCGCGTCCCACGCCGTCCTCGACAGCGACACCTGCAGCGGCTCGGCGAGCGAGAACGCCCCGTTGACCAGGTGCCCCGGCTCAGAGACGCTCAGCGCCGCGTCACCGGCGGAGCTGATCACGTTCGCCGTCGTCGACGCGGTGTACTCGCGCTCCACGCCCGGGACGAACGCGCCGAACGACGCGTCCGTGCCCAGCGACAGCGACAACGTCGCCGCCACCGTGCCGCCGACCGAGCCCTCCACGTGCGTCGCCTTCAGGAACTTGAAGAACGCGCGGTGCTGCACGCCGGTCTTGGTCGTGAACACGAACTCACGGCACGTCTCGCCCCAGTCGCTGCTGGTCAGCCACGGGTACGTGTAGGTCCCCGAGGCGTCCACCGACAGCGCCTTGCCGGCCCGGGTCACCGCGGGCACCGGGACGGGCCGCGGCGTGATGGCGGCCTGGCCGGGCGTCTCTGTCCGCAGCGTCTGGCAGTTCACCTGACGCGAGTACGGGTTGTTGGCGGTCGCGATGTCGAGGCCGCTCAACCCGGGATCGACCTTGAACCGCAACGGCACCTCGGTCCCGGAGATCACCTCGTTGAGCTCCGTCCCGGACTCGGCGTTCTCGAACCCGCGCGCGCAGTCCGGATGCGTGTCGAACGCCTCCGTGTTGTCGTCGCGGTTCGTCGTGCCCTGGACGGCGCTGTAGCCGAAGCCGCGGCGGGCGAACGTCGCCCACAGCGTGCAGCGGTCGGCCGGGCCCTCGTTGCGCGCCTCGGCCGCGGCGATGATCGCCCGCGTCGCCACGAGCAGGCCCGGGTTGCAGCCCTGCATCTTCAGGCCGTCCATCACGTACTGCAGCGCGCGGTTGTTGCCGCCCGTGTTCCACGCCTGGTAGAGCTCGCGGTTGAAGCCGTACTTCTCGATCAGGTCCCAGTTGAGGTCCCACAGCAGCGCGGCCCAGCCGTGGCCGAGACCGTGCGGCAGCGCCAGCGAGGCCCGGTTCAGCCACCCCTGCGTCTTGATCGAGTCGTACGTGAACGGCTGGATCTCCATGTTGCGCGAGTACGGGCGCGGGCGGATGCCAGCGCCGTTGCGGTCGGCCTGGAACAGCGCGTACGGGCCCATGCCGCGACCCTTCTCCGGGTCGTCGACGGTCGGGTCCATCGTGAAGGTCAGCGCGAGGTAGTCGCTCCAGCCCTCACCGGCCTGCTCGTTGCCGCCGAGGCAGCTGTTGCCGACGCCGCCGGTCAGGCGCGTGGAGATGCCGTGGCCGTACTCGTGGATGATGATGCCGTTCTCGAGGTCACCGTCGCGGATGCCGCTGTGCGCCGGGTTCTTCTTCAGCGTGCCGGTCTTCGGGCCCTCGGCGATCGCGGCCTTCAGCGCCGTGCCGTCGGCCTGCGTGACGGCGACGGCCGGGATCGTGACCGGCGGGTCGGTGATCGTGCCGTTGACGATCGGCGCCGCGCCGGTGCCGTTGTGGGCGACGACGAGCGCCCTGGCGCCCTTGGCCTGCGCCAGCTGCGCACGCACCAGGTACGCGCACTGCGCGGCGGCGGTGCCGCCGTCGACGACCGCGATCCAGTCGCCCTCCGGCAGCTCCTCCGGGTACTGGGCGTCCTGGCAGCCGAGCCCGGCGTACACGAACGTGCCGGCCAGCCCGGCGTTGGTCACGGGCGGGCCGAAGCGCGCCCAGGTGGCGTTGAACGTCGCGCCGCCGTCCACGGCCACGAGGTTCTGCGCGCCGACCTGGTTGCCCGGCCACAGGTACATCTGCATCCGCGGCGTGCCGCCGTCGTTGGTCGGCGGGCTGAAGTTGGCGTTGTTGGTGCCGTTGCCGTCGGCGGCCTCCGCGCGCACGTAGTCCGTGCCCGTGCCGCCGCGGCCGTAGTTGTTGGTCTGGAAGTTGCCCGAGGCCTCGTCGAACCCGTAGCGGTAGGCGAGGTCGTGGACCATGTTGTTGGTGTAGAAGAGGTTGGCGACGTTCGCGTCCCGGTACGCCTGCGAGTGCTCGCTGAAGTCGATCGGGAAGTCGAAGTTCAGCGTCGGCCCGCCGTCCGGGCTGCTGTTGGGATCCGGGGCGTTGTTGGCGTCCTGGTCCATGTACGCGTGCACGTTGTTGCCGCGCGTGATCGTCCACTCGGGGCCGGCGACGCCGTCGTCGTCGTGCCAGCCGTAGGGCGACGCGAGCTGGTCGGCCGGGTTGGCCACCGCGGCGCGGTCGGAGTCGTTCGGGCTCTCCGACGGGAACGGGAAGACGTTGTAGCTCGACCCGTCGTTCACCGCGGCCTGCGGGCGGAGCACGAACGCCGGCGGCGCGAAGTTCTTGCTCAGCTGCGTCTCGCGTGCCAGCGCGGCGCCCGTGTCGTGGACGTCGTCGTGGATGACGAGATCGTCGGCGGCGAGCAGCGTGCCGTCGCTCGCGTCGACGGTCGCGGCCCAGCGCTCGTTCTCGGACGCGGCGTCGATCTCCAGCCGCCACGCGAGCTCCAGGCTCCCGTTCTGATCGGCGTGCCAGCCCAGCGTCGCGGGAATCGGCGAGGCGGAGATGCCACCGCCGTTGAGCGTCGCCTCACGGGCGCCCTTGGCCTGCGTCACGCGCAGCCCGCTCGGCTCGTCGAGCTTGAGCGCGCGCGCCGCGGCCTCGACCGCGTCGGGCGCATCGAGCCGGGTCGTCGTCGAGCCCGCGCGCAGCCCCTTGATCAGGTGGCCGCCGGCGAAGATCACCTTGCCGTGGCGGTCGACGTTGACCGTGATCTGGCTGCCGAACACGTCGTAGCCCGCGTGCCGCTGCACGAGGCTGACGTGCGTGACCCCGGTGGCCGAGGTCGTGTAGCTGTGCTGCACCGACAACTGCGCGACGTCGGCCGCGGTCACCCCGTAGTCGGCCGCGTTCGCGCTCACGTGTTGGCGGGCGATGTCCTCGGTGGACGCCGCCCACGCCGGCGCTGTCGCCCCAAGGGCAAGCGCCGCCACCAGGACCGATACCGGTCCCTTGACAGTGTGCTGCAAGGCCTCTCCTGTTCCCTGCACTCCCCGGCGCCGCACCCCTCAGAGCGGCTACCGGCCATTGGTCCTTCTCCCAACGTTCAGGAACCTATGAGAAGTCGGGGAGTGAGTGCTAGGGGGCGATGTCCGTGCGCGGACCCGGGCATGTCCGTGCGCGGACCCGAGCACCGGAATCGGCGCGCTTCGGGGGTGTCGCCGGCCCGTGCGACACCCCGCGCGCGAGCGGTCAGCCCTCGACGGTGCCGCTGACGGTGGTCGTCGCCGAGACCGAGGTCACGGGCGGCGGCGTGTAGCCGGCGGGAGCGGCGGCGACGGCCTTGAACCACAGGTCGACGGCCTCGAGGTAG
>Ga0065721_10006762_pt1 | contig 14663 bp, 13 predicted proteins | sample Mesricmetagenome_FD_59108 | JGI IMG/M metagenome (GOLD analysis project Ga0065721, IMG submission 59108) | Mesophilic microbial community from rice straw/compost enrichment Sample: eDNA_1 v2 (version 2) | ecosystem: Engineered > Solid waste > Grass > Composting > Bioreactor | place: USA: Davis... | reverse complement strand
AGGGCATAGATGACGGCGATGCACGAGCTTTCCGTCGCCGTGAAGATGCCCGAGCGCACGCCGCCGAAGATGATGGCGATGAGCAGGAGGCCCGGAATCGAGATGAGGAAATAGCGCAGCGCCCTGCCGAAACCCGGGAAAGGCTCGGTGGGATAACCGCGCCGGCGCGCCACGATATAGGCGGTGACCATGAGCGCCGCAGCGAGCAGCAGGCCCGGGATGATGCCGGCGGTGAAGAGATCGGCAATGGAGATGCGCCCGCCGCCCGAGAGCGAGTAGATGATCATGTTGTGGCTGGGCGGCAGCAAGAGCGCGATGAGCGCGGCCATGGAGGTGACGTTGACGGCATAGTCGGCGCCGTAGCCGCGCGCCTTCATCTGCGGAATCATGATGCCGCCGACCGCCGCCGCCTCGGCGACGGCCGAGCCCGAGATGCCGCCGAAGAGCGTCGAGGCGGCAACGTTCACCTGCCCCAACCCCCCGCGCACATGGCCGATGACGGAGCCGGCGAAGGCGATGATCCGCTCGGCGATGCCGCCGCGCATCATCAGATCGCCGGCGAAGATGAAGAAGGGAATGGCCATCAGCGTGAAGGCCGATACGCCCGAATTGAGCTGCTGGAAAACGACGATCGGCGGGCGGCCGAGATAGAGGATGGTCACGAAGCTCGCGATGCCAAGGCAGAAGGCGATGGGCGTGCCGACCACCATCAGGAGCGTGAAGACGCCGAAGAGAAGCCAGTATTCCATCGTGTCCTAGGCCTCGGTGACGCTGGGTTCGACGACGGGATCGTCCACCGGCTCGCCAGCAAGGCGCAGGGCCAGACGCTCGAGCGAGAAGAGGCACATGAGGACACCCGAGATGACGATGGGCAGGTACGTGAAGGCCTGCGGCAGACCGAGCACCGGAATGCGGGTGCCGAGATAGCGGAGGGCGAGTTCGCCCCCGTACCAAACCATGCCGAAGGCGAAGGCGAAGATGGCGATGTCGCTGATGGCGCGCAGCCACGGCTTGGCGCCGGCGGGCAGCATGTAGAGCAGCACGTCGAATCCCATGTGGAAGTTCTCGCGCACACCGACGGCCGCGCCAAGGAAGATGAACCAGCTCATGATCATGATCGCGCCGGCCTCGGTCCAGGGCGGGGACGAATTGACGATGAAGCGCATGTAGACCTGGTAGGCGACGATGGCGGTCATCGCGACGAGTCCGACGCCGGCGACGTAAAGCGCGGCGGTCGAGAGCGCCCGCAGCAGGCGGCTGATCGACAGGAGCCGTTCTCTCATGAGGCAAAATCTCCCGCTTGGCGCCCGGGGCCGGTCGAGCGACCGGCCCGGGCGCGCGCATCAGCCCTCGGTTTCCTGGATGCGCTTGACCAGATCCTGCAGCTTGGGATCGGTCACGTACTTCTCGTAGACCGGCCCCATGGCATCGATGAAAGGCTGCTTGTCCACTTCGTTGATGACGGCCCCCATCGCCTCGACGGCTTCCCTCGAGGCCGCCTCCTGCGCCTGCCAGAGCTCGCGCTGGTGCGCGACCGATTCCTTGGCCGCTTCGCGGAAGAGCGCCTGGTCCTCGGGAGTGAGGCCATCCCAGACGATCTTGGAGATGACCAGCACCTCGGGCACCATCAGGTGCTCGTCGAGCGAATAATACTTGGCGACCTCGGCGTGGCCGGCGGTATCGAAGCTCGGATAATTGTTCTCGGCCCCGTCGATGACGCCGGTCTGGATACCCGAGTAGACCTCGCCGTAAGGCATGGGCGTGGCGTTGCCGCCGAGCGCCGCCACCATGTCGACGAAAACGTCCGACTGCATGACGCGCAGCTTGAGGCCCTCGACGTCGGCCGGCGAGTTGATCGGCCGCTGGCTGTTGTAGAAGGAGCGGGCGCCGGCGTCGTAGTAGGCGAGCGCAACGACGTCCACCGCCTCGAACGCGGCGAGGATCTCCTCCCCGATCGGGCCGTCGAGCACATTGTGGAAATGCTCGGTCGAACGGAAGATATATGGCAGCTGCAGGACCGTGGCCTCGGGCACCTGGGTGCCGAAGGCTCCTACCGAGATGCGGTTCATATCGATGACGCCGAACTGCGTCTGCTCGATGGTGTCGGCCTCCTGGCCGAGCTGGGCTGAGTGGAACACCTCGACGCTGTAGCGCCCGTCGGTCTTCTGCGAGAGCAGCTCGCCGAAATACTTGACCGCTTCGACGGTCGGATAGCCGTCGGGGTGCGTATCGGACGAGCGAAGCACTGTCTGAGCATGTGCGCCCGTCACCGAAAGGGCCGTGGCAACGAGCGCGGCCGCCGCCATCTTCGGCAGATGAAACATGACATTCCTCCCATGTGTCGCCACCGCGCCCGACCTCCTCCTGGCTCGGACGGTGCGGCCTGGTGCGCCCCGAAACGGCGCCGTGGCCACGGCCTTGGGGACCGTCGCCGTGCGGAAATCTGGTATGGAAGAACAAAGCAAGTCAACATACAAACAGACAGGATTTGTATGATGACTTTAGCGCCGGCGGCCTCAGGCGATGCTCGCGCCGCGCTCGGCGAGAAGCTCGCGCAGCACCGAGCGGTGGCACCGCGCTTCGCTCGCGCAGTAGCAGCCGACGGCAAGGTCGGTGGTGTGCGAGAGCGCGGCAAGGAGTTCGAGGGCCTGGGCAGCGGCGGGCTCCTTCATCTCGGCCTTGAACTTGCGCACGAACGCCGCCCACGCCTTGTCATCCTCGGCCTTTTGCGCCTCCGCCACCAATTCGGCACTGGGGGAAAGCAGCGGCAGCCAGACATCGTAGTAGTCGCGGCTGGCGAACTCGGCCTTCGGCACGCCGCGCGGCGGACGGCGCACGGTGCCGAGGCGCAGCCCCTCTCCTTTCGCGCGCGGGGAACCGAGGCGTACGATATGGACGCTCATTGCCGTGCCTCCTGCAGGTGCCGGGCAAAGAAGGCGAGGACCGAGGCGCGCATGGCGGGCGTCTCGCGATGACCGACACCCTCCTCGCGGATGAGGACGAAGTTCTCCGGCGCACCGGCCGCTTCGTAACTACGCCGCGTGTCCTCCTCGGCCCGCACGACCGACTCCGGCGGGGTCAGCGGATCCTCGGTGCCCACGTGCACGAGTTGCGGACGCGGGGCGACGAGGCCGGCGATGGCGCCGGTCGTCATGGCCGAGAGGAGGCCCGGAACGGTGAGATAGTGCCCATGCCTGTCATGCGAGCCGAGTTCCACGAGCGTGGCGAAATCGGCATAGCAGCAGAGGTGCGCGATGGCCGCCGGACGCGGATCGAGTGCCGCCAGCCAATAGGCGAGCGTTGCGCCCATCGATAGGCCCGTGACACCGATGCGGGCGGCATCGACATCGGGACGTGCGGCAAGCCAGCCGAGGGCGCCGGACTGCTCGGAAAGCATCTGGCCGAAGAGCGTTCGGCCATACCAGAGCGCGGTCTTGACCGCGGTGCTCTCGGTGACGGTCGAGCGCTCACCGAAGGTCGGCATGTCGATGGCGAGCACGACATAGCCGGCCCGGGCGAAGGCGATGCCCGGCGGATCGGGAATCTCCGGGCGGCCGGCGAGCAGCTCGCTCGCCCCGATCTCGTAGCGCCCGCCATGGGCATGGGCGTAGAGCACCGCCGGATGCGGCCCCTGCCCCGCCGGGCGCATGAGGATGCCGCGCACCGGCGTGCCGTCGGGCAGGTGGAAGACGAGATTCTCGCGGACCACGCCGTCGACCTCAGTCTCGTCCGTTGCCGCAAGCGTCAGCTCGAGGGGCGCGAAGCCCACCAGGTCCCGGAAGCGCTCCCGTATTCCGCTCATGCCGAATCCTCCCTGCGCCCGCAGATTGCTGCAGTTCGGCGGACGTTGCTAGAGCTCGTCAGGCTTTGTCGGCGTCGGCGGATCTCTGGGAGGGAACGAGGGTGGCCGTTGTGTGAGCCACCGATGGACCCCCACCCCGGCCCTCCCATCGAGAGAAGGGGGAGGCCTTCAGGGCGACGCAGTGTATGGCTGCTATTCGGCCTCGTCGAGCGTCAGGCGCCGCAGCCGATCTTCGAGCGGCTTGACGATCGGCGCGAAGGGCATGCCCTCCGCCCGCATGGCGCGGAACGAGGCGATCTCCTCGTGGACGGCCGCCAGGGCTTCCGCCTTCTGCGCGTCGGTAAGCTGCGGAAGCGCCTCTATGCCCTGCTTCAGGCCGGAGAAGGTCGCCTCGACCTCCGCATCCGAGAGGATCGCCATGAACCCCTTCATGGTTTCGCCGAGCGCCCGATCCCAGGTCTCGGCGGTGAAGCCGGCCCTGGCGATCCATCCGTCGCCGTACGAGTCTTCCTCGAACCAGTAGTCGGCAACCTCCTCGTCATAGGCGAAGTCGCCGAGTTGCGGCTCGAGCGCCTCGATGAGGTCGACGACGGTGGTCGCCTCCTCGAGCGTGAGCGCGCTGGCCTGGGTCGGCAACAGGACTGCGCCAAGGGCGACGGCAGCGAAGGCCAGCGGCGCCCCGGCCGTTTTCACCATGCGCCTAGGCATTGCACTCTGCCATCGCCGATCGAGACTGGCTGCCGGCCTGCGCTTGGACCACGGTGCTGCCGATCGACGCGGCCGAGCCGAGGATCGCACCGCCCCGCCCACCGAACCCACCGATACCGCCGGCGACCGAGAGCGCACTGCCGAGGACGGCGGCATTGGTCTGTGCCTCCATCGCCTTCTGCGCGGCTTCCTCGCAATCAACGCCGGCAGTCTTGGCTTGCGCCGACTGGACGGTGCCGGACGTATGATTGCAGCCCGCCACCAAAAGGCAGGCGAGTAAAACACCTATCGTTCTCAAGATTCCCCCAAACCGAATGGAATGCATATCGCTTCTGGCAGCCGATCCGGCCGCCACTACAATATTGCCTCTACGATGACTTCGGACGGGGGAACAGTGTCTACGAATTATGCCATCAGGTCCAATGCGATTTTTTTCCAGCGCTTGCGCATAACTTGCAGGCGCCTCGACCTCGCAGAGCTCCAGGACCGACACGCCTCCCGGTAGAGGATTGGGGCTAGGCGGGCGCGAGCTCCCGGGTCGAGCCGCGAACGATCAGCGTCGGCTGGAAGAGATGGATGCGGCCGGTCGGGGGGTTCTTGCTCGAAATCTCTTCCAGCAGCACCTCGATGGAGCGCACGGTCATCTCGGCGACCGGCACGCGCACGACCGTCAGCGGCGGATCGAGGAGGTCCGCGAAGTCGAAATCGTCGACACCCACGAAGGAGACGTCGGCCGGCGCTTTCAGCCCCAGTTCGCGCAGCGCATGCAGCGCCCCCATGGTCATCATGTTGTTGAATGAGACGAGGGCGGTCGGCGGGGAGGCGCCCGTCATCGCCGCGACCGTGCTGGCATGGGCCGTCTGCTCGTCGAAGTCGCCCTTGAGCAGCAGCTCCGGCTCGACGGCAAGGCCGGCGCGGCGATGCGCCTCGAGGTAGCCTGCCAGGCGATCCTCGCTGGTTATGAGGTCGGGAATGCCCGTGAGGACGCCGATGCGGCGATGCCCCAGGCGGATGAGGTGCTCGGTCGCCATCCGGGTCGCCGCGACATTGTCGAGCTTCAAGACATCATGCTGCAGGCCCTCGACATACATGTCGAGCAGGACCGTCGGCACGTGCAGTTCCTTCTTCAGCCGCTCCCCGTGCTCGGCGTCCGAGCGGGTCGGGATGATGATGAGGCCGGCCACACGCTGCTGGCGCAGCATGCGCAGGATATGGTTCTCGCGCTCCGAATCCTGGCCGGTGGAGAACGCCATCGAAAGATAGCCGGCGCTGAGGCAGACGTTCTCGATGATCCGCGCCACCGCCGAGAAGTGCGGATTGCTGATGTTGGGGACGATGAGGCCGATGAGGCGCGACTGCCCGCTTCTGAGGCTCTGCGCGGCCCCGTGTGGCACGTAACCGATCTCGCGCACCGCCTGCTCGACCTTGGCGATCACCTCCTCGCTGACCGGCGCAGAGCGGTTGAGGGCGGCCGAAGCCGTTGAGATGGCCACACCCGCCCGTTTCGCGACGTCCCTGATGGTAGCCAACCGCCCCTCTTTTCGTTTTGCGTCCCGACCCTCTTGCCAAGACCCCTCGCTGATGCTGTTATACGAAACGTTTCGCGCAAGCAATTCCGATGCAACGGTGCTGACAGAGGATCAGGGGCCGCCGCTTTACCGGACACCTAATGCGAAACGTTTCGACCGGAAGTCCGGCGAAGCTGCACGCACCGAACGGTGCAAGGGAGGATGGACACATGAACAAGCTTTCACGGCGCAGCATGCTGCTGTCGTCGGCGGCGCTCGCCGCCGGCATCGGGCTCGGCCGGGCCTTTGCCCAGTCGGACGTATCGGCGACGCTCCGCCTGCAGACCTTCGGCGGCGACGCCGAGCTCGCCGGCGTCGAGAGCGCGGTCGCCCGCTTCAACGAGCGCTACCCGAACGTGACCGTCGAGATCGCCATCGACCCGATCTCGGGCGGCTGGGGCGAATACGTGACCAAGGTCTTCAGCCAGTTCAATTCGGGCCAGGCCGCCGACGTCTACGGCACCGCCATCGAGACGTTCCAGAACTTCTCCTCGCGCGGCCTCTGGCTGCCGCTCAACGACTTCGTCGCCGCCAACAGCGGCTTTTCCGACTTCGCGCCGAGCCTTTTCGAGCAGGGTTCCTACAAGGGGGAGATCCACTACATCCCCATCGGCTGGAACAACATCATGATCAACTACAACCGCGACCTCTTCGACGCGGCGGGCGCGCCCTACCCGCAGAACGGCCGCTGGACGTGGGACGAGTTCCGCGATGTGGCCAAGGCCCTGACCGTGCGCGACGCCTCGGGCAACGTCACCCAGTTCGGCTACGAGGTGCCCAACCAAAACTTCTTCGTCCAGCCCTGGTTCTTCTCGAACGGCACCAGCATCCTCAACGCGGACTGGACGGCCTCCAACATGCTCGATCCGCGCGTGACGGAATCGCTGCAGTTCCTCTACGACCTCATCCACGTGGACGGCGTCTCGCCGATCCCCGGCATCGACACCATGGACAACCAGTTCATGGCCGGCCAGGTCGCCATGATCAGCCGCGGGCACTGGATCGTGCAGACCGCCAAGGCCAATAACCTCAACATGGACGTCGCCATTCCGCCGAGCAAGGAGAGCGAGACCACGGTCATCGGCTTTGGCGCCTATGCCATCAACAAGGCGACAGCCAATGTCGACCTGGCCAAGGAGCTGGTGCTGGAGCTGACGAGCGAGGAGACCCAGCGCGAGCAGGGCGAGCGCGGCGGCGGCGTGCCCGGCCGTCGCTCGGCGGCCTCGACCGAGGCGTTCCTCGCCTTCCCGCCCAGCGCCGCGCTCTACTACGAGACGCTGCCCAACACGCTTCCCGTGCCCTCGCCCGCCAACTTCCAGGACGTGGAGCGCATCTTCATCCGCAACTATACCGCGATGATGGCCGGCGAGATCTCGATCGCCGATGGCGTCAAGCAGGCGGACGTGGAGCTCAACGAGTCCTTCGCGCGCCTGCGCCAGCAGATGGGCGGCTGAGCCCGACCGGACCGCCGCGGCCGGATCCCCGTCGATCCGGCCGCCTCCCCTTGCCTCGACCAACGCAGTCCGCCATGAGCATCAGCGCCGCCGGCCTTGCCCGGAACCGACCGTCCGAACTCGCGCGCGCCCAGGCCCGCGCCGGCTATCTCTTCGTCATTCCGGCGGGCGTCCTCTACCTGACGTTCACGCTGGCCCCGGTGGTTCTCACCGCCGTCCTCGCCTTCTCCTACTACGACCCGATGATGGGCTCGCAATGGGTGGGGTTCGATAATTTCGTGCGCTTCTTCACCGACCGGCGCTCACTGCAGATCTTCTGGAACACGCTGCGCTTCACCTTCTTTGCGGTGACGTTCAACGTCTCGATCGGGCTGATCCTGGCCCTGGCGCTCAACCGCGCCATGCCGTCCTGGCTACTTTATTTCTTCCGCCTGAGCTTCTTCCTGCCGGTCATCATCGCGGCCGCGTTCGTCTCGATCGTTTGGACCTATTTCTTTGCCGACGACCTCGGTGTCATCAACTACTACCTGCGCCTCATCGGCCTGCCGGGCGTGCGCTGGCTCACCGACGCCAACCAGGCGATGACCTCGATCATCATCATGGACGTCTGGAAGAACACCGGCTTCTTCATGATCATCTTCATCGCGGCGCTGCAGAGCGTNCCCAGGCCCATCGNCGAGGCCGCNATCATGGACGGGACGCCCGCCTGGCGGCAGTTCTTGCGCATCACCCTGCCCTACATNTCGCCGGTCGTCTTCTTCTGCATCGTCTACGCCTCGATCGGCGCGCTGCAGGTCTATGAATCGATCGTCATCCTGACCAAGGGCGGGCCGGGCGACGCCACCCGCTCGCTCTCCATCCTCATCGTCGAGGAAGGTTTCGGCAGCTTCCAGATCGGCTACGCGGCGGCGATCTCGGTGGTGATGACGGTCATCATCCTCGTCATCACCGCCATTCAGCAGGCGCTCTCGCGCAAATGGGTGCAGCAATGAGCATGATGACCACGCACGCCGCCAAGCGCTGGGTGGACCGGGCGATCATCGCCTGCCTCGTGATGCTGGCCATCGGCATGCTCCTGCCGTTCCTCTGGCTCTTTTCCATGTCGTTCCGGTCGGTCGGCGACGCCTACCAGATGCCGCCGAGCTTCCTGCCGCCGAGCCTCGATTTCTCGAACTACGCGGCCGTACTCGCCTCGCGCGTGCCGTTCATCGAGATCTACACGAACTCGGTGCTGATCGCCCTCGTCGTCACCCTCGGCCAGCTGGTGACCTGCACGCTCGCCGCCTTCGCCTTCGCGCGGCTCAACTTTGCCGGCCGCAACGCCATGTTCTTCATCCTGCTGGTCGGGCTGATGTTCCCGGCGCAGGTGACGATCATCCCCATCTATCTCGGCTATGCGCGCGCCGGGCTCCTCAATCAGCCGCTGGGGCTGGCGCTCATGTACCTGACCTCGAGCTTCGGCATTTTCCTCATGCGCCAGTTCATGCTCAGCCAGCCCAAGGCGCTCGAGGAAGCCGCCCTGATGGATGGGGCAGGCTACTTCAAGATCTTCCGGCGCATCTCCCTGCCGCAGCTGCGTCCCGCTCTCTCGGCGCTCGGCATCATCACCTTCACCCAGACCTGGAACTACTATTTCCAGGCGCGGGTGCTCCTCAACCGCGAGGACGCCATGACGCTGCCCGTCGCCATGGACGTGATGCGCGGCTACATGGCCGCCGGCAACCTCTCGGTGGTGATGGCCGCCATGAGCATGTCGATCCTGCCGGTCGTGCTGCTCTTCCTCTTCGCCCAGAAGTTCGTGATCGAAGGCATCACGATGTCGGGCATCAAGAACTAACCCCTTCCAAGGACCAATCTCCGCCATGCTCTGGGACGATCTCGCCTCCATAGACCCGCGCTTCCACTTCACCGGCGAGCGCACCCGCTATCTCGCCTTTCCGCTCGGCGGCATCGGCTCGGGCGGGTTCGCCATCTCGGGCTCCGGGCGCCTCATCGACTGGTCGATCCGCAATCGGCCGGGCCTGCAGAGCTACAACGGCTATTCGCACTTCGCCATCAAGGCGGAAGCCGACGGAAAGCTCGTCGATGCGCGCGTGCTCAACGGACCCTACGACCTCAACCCTTCCGGGTCGCCAGGCATGCGCAGGATGTTCGACGGGTTTGGCCATGGGGCCAACCGGCAGACGCTAGTCGGCGTGCCGCACTTCCGCTCCGTCGAAGTCTTCGGGCGCTTCCCTACCGCCGACTTCGTCTTTGAAGACGAGCGCTTCCCCGGTGCGGTGCGCCTCACCGCCTTCTCGCCCTTCATTCCGCATGAGGACCGCGATTCCTCTCTGCCCGTCGGCATGTTCGCCTTCGAGGTCGCCAACACCGGCAACGAGCCGCTGACCTATACGCTCGCCGGAACGCTCGGCAACCACGGCGCCAACAGCGGCACCCATACGTTCAGGCAGGAGAACGGCATCAGCGCCCTTGTCCTCACCTCCTCGGAGACCGACCTGCCCCCGACGCAGCGCGGGAATCTCACCATCGCCACCGACGCCGAGGATGTCGACCACACCGACCACCACTTCCGCGGTCAGTGGTTCGACGATCTCGCCGTCTATTGGAAGGAGTTCGCCCGCCCCGGCCGCCTGCCTCACCGGCACTACGACAAGCCGCGCCTCTCGCGCCATATGAGCCTGCAGCCCGAGCACGGCACGCTCGGGGCGCGCTTCACCCTAGCACCCNGCGAGCGGCGGACCGTCCGCTTCNTCATCTCCTGGAGCTTCCCGCTCGGCGANATCTACTGGGCCAAGCGCGCCAAGCCCNATGGCGCCATTCCCGACGGACCGACGCCGAGCTGGAAGAACTACTATGCCACGCAATGGCAGGACTCCCGCGCCAGCGCCACGGAGGCCCTGACCCGCTGGGACGAGCTCGCCGCACGCACCTTCGCCTTCCGCGACGCCCTCTTCGGTGGTACCCTGCCCGCCGAGATCAAGGACGCTGCAAGCTCGACCCTGGCGCTGCTGCGCACCGCGACCGTCATCCGCCTCGAGAATGGCGAACTCTGGGCCTGGGAAGGCCAGCACACCGCCGATGGCTCCTGCGAGGGCTCGTGCACGCATGTGTGGAACTATCAGCAGGCGCTCTCGCACCTCTTCCCGGCCCTGGAACGGTCGCTGCGCGAGACCGAGTTCGCCTATAACCAGCTGCCCTCCGGCGGCTTGACCTTCCGCCAGAAGCTGCCGCTCGGCTCCGGCTTCGACATCATCGGCCCCTGCGCCGACGGGCACTTCGGCGCCATCGTCAAGACCTGCCGCGACTGGCGGCTCTCGGGCGACATGGATTGGCTGGCCCGGCAATGGCCGGCGGTCAGGCGCGCCATCGAATACGCCTGGTCGCCGGAAAATCCCGACCGCTGGGACCCCGAGCGCACCGGCATCCTCTCCGGGCGCCAGCACCAGACGCTTGACATGGAGCTCTTCGGCCCCAATGCCTGGCTCGGCACCATGTATGTGGCCGCGCTCCTCGCCACCGCGCAGATGGCGCAGGCTATGGGCGACGCAGATCTTGCCGCGGAAGCCAAGCGTATGGGCGAGGCCGGCGCGCGCTACATCGACGAGGAGCTCTTCAACGGCCGCTGGTTCATCCAGAAGATCGACCTTTCCGACAAGAGCGTCCTCGAGCCGTTCGATACGGGCCGCGCGGCGGGCGTTCTTGCCGACGGGTTCATGGAGACCTACTGGTCCGACGAGCTCGGCGAGATCAAGTACCAGATGGGCGAAGGGTGCATTTCCGACCAGATTCTCGGCCAGTGGCACGCGGAGGTCGCCGGCCTCGGCCTCTTCCTCGACGAGGACAAGGTCGGCACGGCGCTCCGCTCGGTCTACGCCAACAACTTCCGTTCGAGCCTTGCCGACCACTTCAATCCCTGCCGCAACTACGCTTTCGAGGACGAGGGCGGGCTGCTGATCGCGACCTACCCGGAGGGCGTGCGCCAGCCGATGGTGGCAGCCCCCTATGCCGAGGAGGTGTGGACCGGCATCGAATACATGTCCGCCTCGCACATGATCATGCACGGCCTTCTCGAGGAGGGACTGACGGTGGTGCGCGCGGCGCGGGACCGTCATGACGGGTCGCAGCGCAATCCATGGAACGACATCGAATGCGGCTCCTACTATGCCCGCTCTATGTCGGCCTGGCAGCTCGTCAACGCCATGTCGGGCCTCTCGGCCGATTTTGTTACCGGCACGCTGAGCTTTGCACCCAAGGGCGAAGGCGATTTCGACTTCTTCTGGTCCGCCGGCAAGGGCTTCGGCCGGCTGGTGCGCAAGGATGGACGGCTCTCTATTGTCGTAAGCGGCGGGCGGCTGGCGGTCGACCGGGTGGTGATTGACGGGCGCGATTACGGACCCGTCACGCTTGCCGCTGGCGAGAACCGCGGGCTAGAGGGTTGATCATGGCCGGTATCTCCCTCAACGCGGTGACCAAGAGCTTCCAGGGCCTAGAGGTCATCCACGGGATCGACCTCGACATCCCCGACGGCTCGTTCACCGTCTTCGTCGGACCCTCGGGCTGCGGGAAATCGACGCTCCTGCGCATGATGGCCGGGCTCGAGGACGTGACCAGCGGCGAAATCGCCATCGACGGCGAGCGCTGCGACCACCTCCTGCCCTCGGCGCGCGGCATGGCCATGGTCTTCCAGTCCTATGCGCTCTATCCGCACATGAGCGTTGCCGACAACCTGCGCTTTGGCCTCGAGAACCAGCGCACCGACAGGGCCGAGATCGCCCGGCGGGTCGAGCGGGCGGCGAACATCCTGCAGATCGAGCACCTGCTGGAGCGCCGCCCGCACCAGCTCTCCGGCGGCCAGAGCCAGCGCGTCGCCATCGGGCGGGCCATCGTCAAGGAGCCCAAGGCCTTCCTTTTCGACGAGCCGCTTTCCAACCTCGACGCGGAGCTGCGCGTCAGGATGCGCGGCGAGCTCATCGCGCTGCACCAGCGCCTCGGCTCCACCATGGTCTACGTCACGCACGACCAGGTGGAGGCCATGACCATGGCCGACCGCATCGTGGTGCTCAACGCCGGCCGCATCGAGCAGGTGGGCTCGCCCGTCGAGCTCTATGCGCGTCCCCAGAACGAGTTCGTCGCCCGCTTCCTCGGCGCGCCGGCGATGAACATGCTGAAAGGGACCTATGACGCGTCGGCGCGCGCCGTGCGCCTGGGCACAGGCGACGTCGTTCCGACCGGCACCCGGCAGCTGCCGCTGGCAGACGGCGCCCCCGTCACCCTCGGCATCCGCCCCGAGCACCTCGAGGTCGGCTGCGGCTCGCTGCGCGCCGAAATCGGTACCAGCGAAGTGCTCGGCGCCAGCACCATCCTCCATGCCAGGCTCGCCAACGGCGAGACCATCTCGATCAGCCTGCGCGGCATACGCGCCGTGGGCGCCGGCGAGACCGTCCCGCTCGGCATTCCCGACGCGTTCCTCCACCTCTTCGACGGAGAGGGCCAGGCGGTCGGCGCGCTGCCGGACTGGCAGGAGAGCTACCTGATCCGCTAGAGCCTGTCGGGCTCTATAGGAATCGACGGCTCCTTCGCCCCCTCCCCTCGAGGAGGGAATGAGGGTGGGGGTGGTTCGTGGTTCGGTGGTCCACTGATGGACCCCCACCCCGGCCCCTCCCCTCGAGGGGGAGGGAGCCCCCGGCTCGTGCTTCCGTCAAAGCATGAAATGTCTAGGCCGTGAGCCGGGGCGTGCCGCCGAGGGCACGGGTCAGCTCCGCGGCGGTCTCGACGAGGAGGCGCCCGAGCTTCGGGATGCGGTCCGGCGTCATCCGCGCCGGCAGGCCCGAAACGGAGATGGCGCAGACCACTTCGGCCTGGCTGTCGTAGACGGGGGCCGCGACGCACCGCAGGCCCGGCAGGAACTCCTCGTCGTCGACGCTGTAGCCGTTGGCCCGCGCGTCGGCGAGCTCGCGCTCCAGCGCATCGCGCGAGGTCAGGGTCTTGTTGGTGATCTTGCGCATGGCCCGCCGGCGCAGCAGCGCGCTCACGTCGTCGGGCGAGTAGCAGGAGAGCACGGCCTTGCCCATGCCGGACGCCGTCATCGGCGTGCGCCCGCCGACGCGCGAGATGGCGCGCGTGATCTCGCGGCTGGTGATCTGGTTGACGAGGACGATCTCGCCGTCCTCAACCACGCCGAGATTGGCGGTTTCGCGCGTCTGGTCGCGCAGGCGCCGCAGGAACGGCAATGCCGGAGCAACGAAGGTGCGGTCGCGCACGAACGCCGAGCCGACCACATAGGCCTGCGGGCCGATGCGCCAGAGGCTGTCGGCAGCGGAAAAGTGCACGAAACGTCGCTGCTCGAGCGTCGTCAGCAGCCGATGGACCGTGGTCAGCGACAAGCCGGTCGTGCGCGAGAGATCCGTCAGCCTCTGGCCACCACCCTCCGCTCCCAGCACCTCCAGCAAGTTCATGGCCCGATCGACCGACTGCACGCGTCCGTTCAGATCCTTGTCCACCCGCCTCTCCTCCTGCGGCAACTCGACAGAACCCCATTCATCGCGCTATGGTAGCGCTACCAAGAGTCGTCGTCAACGACGCCATCTGCTTGATGCAGTGCTCGGCGTGACGCACAAAGACGACGCAGGGCATGGCGGCACCGGAGCGCATACCGCTTCACGGGCCGGGTTGAACGGGGGAACGTATGGCCAAGCGCAGAACGACGGGGCAACCGACCATCGCGGATGTCGCGGCGCGCGCAGGGGTGGGGGCGATCACCGTCTCGCGCGCGCTGCGCCAGCCCGAGAAAGTCTCCCCAGCTTTGCGCAAGACCATCGAGGAGGCGGTTCGCGAGCTGAACTACGTGCCCGACCTCAATGCGCGCGCCCTCGCTTCCCGCCGCACCGACGTCGTGGCGGTGCTGGTGCCGTCGCTGACCCAGAACATCTTCTCGGACGTGCTGCGCGGCATCTATGACGGGGTCGAGGACAGCGGGCTGCGCATCGAGATCACCAACACCCGCTACGACAACGACATCGAGGAAGCCCAGCTCACCACGATCCTGCGGCACCAGCCCGCCGCCGTGATCGTCTCGGGCACCGAGCAGACGCCCGCCTCGCGCCGGATGCTGGAAAAGGCGGGTTGCCC
>Ga0065721_10051454_pt1 | contig 14670 bp, 12 predicted proteins | sample Mesricmetagenome_FD_59108 | JGI IMG/M metagenome (GOLD analysis project Ga0065721, IMG submission 59108) | Mesophilic microbial community from rice straw/compost enrichment Sample: eDNA_1 v2 (version 2) | ecosystem: Engineered > Solid waste > Grass > Composting > Bioreactor | place: USA: Davis... | reverse complement strand
CCACCACGGGGCGCGTGGCGCCCCGCCGGCCCTTCGAGTTTTCGGTCTCGGCGCGCGTGCTGGGGCAGACGCCGCGCGTAGACGCCTCGGTGCAGAGCCAAGGCCGCCTGACCTTCGATCCCGCCGCGAAGCTCGTGTCGGTCAAAGGACTGGACTTCAAGGCGATGGGCGTCCTGCCGTCGATCCGCGCGACGGCGCTGACCGCGCGCGGCGAGATCGCGTACGACGGCCTGCGTGAATCCATCGACGCGTCGGGTGTATCGGTCTCTTTCCAGGGCGATGTCGCGGGTACGCGGCCGCTGACGGGTGTCGATGCACGCTTGGAGGTCCCCCGGCTGATGGCGGGACTGTCGGAAGGCCAGCTGCAGGTGGAGAAACTCTCTCTGTCTTCGCAGGGAAAGTTCGGCCCCGATGCGTTCGAGCTCTCACTTTCGGCGCCGACGTTGAACGTTTCCCCCGACCAGGCGCGCGGCGAGGCCGTCACGGCGAGGTTGCGCATGAGCGGGGAGCGTACCGTAGACGCGCGGCTGGAGCTATCGGGCGTCTCGGGCAATGCCGACAAACTGGGCATGAGCCGCGTCGCCGTGGACGGAGAGATCCGGGACGGGGAACGGGTGATCAAGCTCTCCGCCGCCTCCCCGCTGGAGGCCAGCCTGCGCCGCAAGGCGGCGTCGCTGACTGAGGCGGAAGGGCGGGTCGATATCAGCGACCCCGCCTTGCCTGCCGGGCCAATGCAGATTCCCTTCACGGGCAGAGTGCGGGCAGACCTGGAGAAGGAGCTGGTTTCCGCCCGCATCGACGCAACGCTCGAGGGCGGTCAATTTCGCGCCACGACCGAGGTCGCGGAGTTCGACGAACCGCGCGTGACGTTCAGCCTGTCCGCCGACACGCTCGACCTCGATAAGCTTGTCCCGGCACGCAAGGCCGATGCCACGCGCCGGAGCGGCTCGACGGGGGCAGGCCAGGTTTCGGCCGACCAGCCCGTCGACCTGTCGATGTTGGAAGGCGTCACGGCCAATGGCACCATCAAGATCGGTAGCCTCGTCGTCCGCGGCTTGAAGGCGAGCAATGTGTCGGCCTCGGTCCGGGTCGCCAAGGGCCGGGCCGACGTCAGCGGGCTGAAAGCGTCGCTGTATGGCGGAACCTTGTCGGGCAGCCTGTTTGCAGACGCGGCCTCGCATCGCATCGGCTTTGCCCCGACGCTGGCCAATGTGTCCCTGGGGCCATTGCTGTCCGACGTGGCACAAGAGGGCAGGCTGAGCGGGCGCGGCACGGTCGCGGTCAACGTGACGGCGACGGGCAAGAGCGTGGAGGCCATGAAGCGCGGCCTGAACGGCACGGTGAACCTGTCCCTGCGCGACGGGGCCATTAAGGGTGTGAACATCGCCCAATCGCTGCGCGAGTTCCGCTCCCTGCTCTCGCAGCGCAAGGACGATACGCAGCAGCACCACGGGGCGTTGCAGACAGACTTCTCGGAGATGCAGGCGCGCGTGGTGTTCGCCGGAGGCATCGGCACCGTGCGCGACCTCAGCGTCAAGGCGCCACTCTTGCGCGTTGCCGCAGGCGAGCCAGCCAAGCTCGACGTCCCCGCGCAGCGCGTGGACCTGGTGGCGTTGGTCACGGTAGTCAACACCAGCACGGGACAGGACGGCAAGGATCTGGCCGAACTCCACAACGTGACCGTGCCCCTGCACATATCCGGGCCTTTCGACGCCCCGTCCTATACGATTCAATGGAGCCAGGTCGCGGGCAGCGTCCTCAAGAACTTTCTTCAAGAAACGATCCAGGAAGGCTTGGGCAAAGCGGAGCCCGTGGACAGGCTGCGCGATCGCCTGAAAGGAATATTCAAATGAAGCAAACCCGTCGCCGCCCGGATTCTTCGAACCGGATAGCCCTCCACCGTCCGGCAGTCTCGTCCAGCCGGGACTGCCGGCGTTCGCCTCTCCCTTTTTCGACCCTGTTCGTCCAGGCCGGGGAGCGGTGATCGATGTCTATCGCAATTTCCGGGCTGTACATCTATCCCATCAAGTCTTGCGGTGGCATTTCGCTCGAGCGATCGGCTATTGGCATGGCCGGGCTGCATAACGACCGCCGCTGGATGGTGGTCGATGAGCAAGGCGTGTTCCTGACGCAGCGCAGCCATCCAGCCATGGCCCGCATACGGACGGACCTGCGCGACGGCTACCTCGTCGTGACTACCCCGGGCCAGCCCCGGCTCGACATTCCCGTCGACGTGGTGGAGGACGACGATTCCGTCCGGCGCCGCGTCAAGGTTTGGCGCGACGAAGTCGATGCCGTGGACGAAGGAGATCTGGCCGCGCAGTGGTTTGGCGCGCTGCTGGGCACGCCGTGTCGGCTGGTCAAGGTGCATCCGGAATCGCAGCGTGTCGCCAGTGTGGCGCGAATCGAAAACTGGCTGGCGCGCCACCCCGCTGCCGCGGACTTCCCGCGACATCACATCTTTGCATTTGCCGACGGCTACCCTGTGCTGGTAACGAACGAGGCCTCGCTCGCCGAGTTGAATGACAGGCTAGAGGCCAAGGGACAGCCGGCCGTGGGCATGGAGCGCTTCCGCCCCAACGTGGTCCTCAGCGAACTCGGCGCCTTCGACGAGGACTACACCGTGCTGATCACGGTGGGCGACGTCCGCATGGCGCTGGTCAAGCCCTGCGTGCGCTGCGAAATTCCGAACACTGATCAGCTCACCGGAGCCCGCTCGACCGAACCGATGGCCACGCTGGCGACGTTCCGCAGCGGGCCCGATGGTGGCGTTACTTTCGGCATGAACGCCATCGTCAGCGCCCCGCCGGGCGCGGCGATCGCGGTCGGAGACAGGGCGGAAGTGGTGCTCGATTTCTAATCGCTTTATTCGGGCTTGATGTTTCTTTCTTTGGCGATGCGGGACCAGGTGGAGATTTCCTTGCGTAGGAAATCCGCAAATTCTTGCCGGGTTCCGCCCACCACGTCGACGACATCCTGCCTCAACCGTTGAGCGATGTCCGGCCGCTTGATGAATGCGTTTACCGCATCATTCAGGCGAGCGGTGATGTCGTCCGGCGTATTTGCCGGAGCGAAAATTCCGTACCAGTTGACAGTTTCGAAGCCGGGCAGCCCCGACTCGGCGACGGTCGGGATGTCAGGCAGTGCCGGGCTGCGGGCTTTTCCAGTCAGCGCAACGGCACGCAGCTTGCCCGACTTGACCAATGGGATGGAGCTGCTGGGGTTGTCGAAGAGATAGTGGACGGTGCCGCCGACAAGGTCGCTGATGATGGCGCCGGTCCCCTTGTACGGGACGGGGGTCGTGGTGATGCCGGCCATGGCGGAAAACAGTTCGTTCGACATCGAGCTGGTGCCCGTGGTCCCTACCGTGGCGACAAGGAGCGAACCCGGCCGCTCACGGCTGACGCGCAGCATCTCTTGTATCGTCTTGGCAGGAGCAGAGGGCGAGGCTACCAGCAGCATGGGATTCTCTGCGATCCGTACCACGGGTACCAGGTCTTTGAGCGGATCGTAGGGAAGGTTGCTGTATAGGGCTGCGACGATCGAATACGGGGCCGTGGTGAGCAGCAGCGTTTGTCCATCCGCACGCGATTTGACCACGGCCTCTGTGCCGATGATGGTATTGGCGCCGGCACGGTTTTCCACGACGAAGCGTTCGTTGAACGTCTGCGAGAAATGGTCCGCCAACAGGCGCGCAATTTGGTCTGTCGTGCCGCCAGGAGGGAAGGGGACCACTATTTTGACCACGCCCTTGGGCCAACCCGAGTCTTGGGCGATGGCATGCCCGGCTGGATAAACGGCAGCACCGAGCGCAGCGACGAGTGAAGTCAGAACTTGGCAGAGCTTATGCATGGTGATCTCTTAGACGGGGAAATAGGGCCAGGGCGTTGTTGCGCGCGATTGCTGCCTGCGCAGGAGCATCGAGGCGTGGGCTTGTGGTCAGGGCGTCCACCGTGCGGGCCGTGACTTCAGCGGGGGCGTAAGGCCAATCGCTGCCGAACAGAATATGGTCTTGGGGAGCGATTTCCGTCAGCGCGCCGAGCGTAGCGGGGCCGGCCGAAATGGCAGTATCGAAATAAAAGGTGCCAATCCGCCGCAAAATTTCCTCGGGCGTCAAGTCTGCGAAGCGGGGGTCGATGAACGGTGCCATGGATTGGCGCCAGGCAATGTAGGGCAGGGTGCCGCCGGCATGCGCGAGAATGAACTTGATGCGTGGGAACCGCTGCAGCGCGCCGCTGAACACCAGGTTCATCGCCGCTCGGGTCGTATCGAATAGGAATTCGGCCATCCAGCCCGGCCAGCCAAGCGTCAGGTTCCGGCTAGACGGATGGAAATTGGGATGGATGAATACGACCGCTTCGCGATCATTCAGCACATCCATCACTGGATCGAAATATGCGTCGCCAAGAAAGCGTTCGCCGTAGCTCGCCAGCAGGCACACGCCGTCTGCGCCTAATGTCGAAAGCGCGTAATCGATCTCCGTGCAGGCGTCGTCCACATTCGGTAGCGGTACGGTGACGAAGGCCCCGAAACGGCGCGGCCACCGTGCGACGACTTCTGCATGAAATTCATTGCAGGCACGTGCCAATTCGCGAGCTTGGGCATCATCCCCGAAATGAACGCCGGGTTGCGAGACGGAAAGAATGCTCGTTTGGATGTCGTGCCGGTCCATCAGCTCAAGGGCCTGTTCTGGCGACCAGCTAGGGAAGCCCGAGGTGATGGTTGGACCACGTCCCGCCGCGACGACCGCTTCTTTGAAGCAGGGCGGCAGGGAATGGGCATGAACGTCTATCCGGGAAGCGGACATGGGTTGCTCCATAGTGGAGACTCGGTCCGGCATCCGATCGCCTAGCTGGCCCAAGAAGCGCGAGCGTAAGCGCCATAGGCAGCAGCCTCCTGGACGTTGTCTCCGTATTTTGTTTTCTATCTAGTACGTCCACGCCACTATAAACACTGGGGTTAAATTAGGTAACCGAATGTTGCTTATTTAGCGGATAAATTTTTCTTATGACTATGGCCAATATCGACCTGCACGCGCTCCGGTTGTTGGACGAAATTTACAAAACCGGCAGCTTTTCGCGTGCCGCTGATCGATTGGGGCTGACACAACCCGCCGTTAGTTTGGCGTTGGCGAAGTTACGCGCGCATTTCAACGATGCCATGTTCGTGCGCGTGGGTAACGTCATGCGGCCGACGCCGCAGATGGAGGGGCTGATCGAAAACGTGCGCCTGGCGATCAAGCAGCTTGAATCCACGCTGAGCTATCGCCTCGAATTCGACCCGCTCACGACCGAGCGCACGTTCAAGGTCGCGATGACCGACATCGGTCAAATCATCATTCTGCCCCGCTTGCTCAATGCGCTGCGCGTTCGGGCTCCGCGGGCGAGACTGGAATTCATCAACATCACTGAGCGCATTGCCCAGCAGCTGGAGTCCGGCGAAGTAGACCTAGCCATAGGCTTTGTTGCGCAGTTGAGCGACGTCTTCTATCAACAGACGCTGTTCGAAGAGCGTTTCGTCTGTCTAGCGCGCACCGGGCATCCTCGTATTCGCGACGCGTTGACCCTGGAGGACTTCGAGTCGGAGTCTCACGTGTTCGTACAAACGTCGGGCACAGGCCATCTCTTGGTGGATAGAACCATCGAAACTCTGGGCATCAAGCGTCGGATAGCGGTACGAATCCCGAATTTCCTCGGGCTGGCGACGGTCATTGGCAGCACGGACCTGCTGTGTACCGTGCCCAAGCGGGCAGGTGTGGCGATGGCCCAAATGGGGGCGGTGACCGCGTGGCCCGTGCCGTTCAAGCTGCCTTCGTACGCTGTCCGGCAACATTGGCACGAGCGTCAGGCCAGGGACCCAGGGAATCGTTGGCTTCGGGAACTGCACCTCGAGATCTTCGGCGAGGATCGAGCGCCGGAATGAGGGTAGGGGCTAGAACACCGCCGGGAGGGATGTCGAGCCCGCCGTGCGCTTCGGCGGCTATTCCCCCGCTTCCTGCCCCGTCAGTCGCCGGTACTTGGCCATGAGCTGTTCCTGGTTTTCCCGCCAGTCGGGATTGAACTCGATGCACTCCACAGGGCATACCACTTTGCACTGTGGTTCAGCATGATGGCCGACGCATTCGGTGCAGCGGGCGGGATCGATTTCATAGATCTCTGCGCCCATGTAAATGGCGTCGTTGGGGCACTCGGGCTCACAGACGTCGCAATTGATGCATTCGTCGGTAATCAATAGAGCCATCGAAACTTCCTTGCTGCGGGCGGGCTCAGTTTCCGCCCTTCCCACCCATTTGCGCCACCTTGGCATGCAGCCAACGCTCGACCGAGGGGAATACGAATTTGCTGACGTCGCCGCCTAATTGTGCGATCTCGCGCACGATCGTGCCGGAAATGAACTGGTACTGGTCGGATGGCGTTAGGAACATGGTTTCGACATCGGGAAGCAGGTATCGGTTCATTCCTGCCATCTGAAATTCGTACTCGAAATCCGAGACGGCGCGCAAACCCCGGACGATGACGCGGGCATTCTGCTCCCGCACGAAATCCTTCAGCAGGCCGGAAAAGCTTTCCACTTGGACGTTGGGGTAATGGCCCAGGACCTCCCGGGCGATCTCGACGCGCTCGTTGACGGTGAAGAAAGGGGCTTTGTTGCGGCTCACCGCCACGCCGACCACCACCTTGTCGAACAGGCCGGCCGCACGGCGGACCAAGTCTTCGTGGCCGCGGGTCATCGGGTCGAAGGTGCCGGGATATACGGCAATGATCATGCGTAGGCTCCGTGTGTTCTAGTGATTCGCTTCCACTGGCGGGCTGCCTGCCCTTCGCCATGGGCATAGGGAAAAGATCGGCTACGCCGCGGCTGCGATTTTTTTCATGCGGCGCATAGCGGCCGTCGGGATCCGTTCTTCGGATGGTGAGATTATTTCCTTATTTGCGCGGCGCAGCAAATTACCCATTGCGCATATCAGACGTTTCGGCCCCCTGCGTGCCGGACTCTAGGCAAAAGAGATGAAAATGCACCGATCCCGCCCTGTCTTGCCGGAGCAGTTCGGTGCCAGGCGGGGCCTCCACGGGCGCTTCCGCTTCGACATAAAGCATCCCTTCGGCGGTGAGCATGCGCAGCGCCAGGGGGACGATGCGCTCGAGCCAGCCTTGCCCGAAGGGCGGATCCAACAGGATGAGGTCGAAACGGGGCAGCGTTCCCTGTGCCAGCGCTGTTTCGGCATTGCCCACGAGAATGCGCACGTTGTCCGCGCCCAACCGGGTCCGCACCGCTTCCAGCCCGGCGGCCGCCCGGCGGTCGGCCTCGATGAGAATGGCTTCTTTCACCCCGCGCGATGCAGCCTCGAAACCGAGCGCCCCCGTGCCGGCAAAGGCGTCGAGCACGGTCTTGCCGGCGAAATCCCCCTGCCACAGGTGATGCAGCCAGTTGAAAACGGTCTCCCGCACCCGATCGGGAGTCGGCCGCAGTCCGGGCAGATTGAGCACGGGAAGGGGGGTACGCTTGAATCGGCCGCCGATGATGCGGACCTTGTGCGGGGCGGTTCGCGCGCGGGGAGAAGGAGGGCGTGATGAGGACATGGCTAGGGACCGGTAGAATCCCAGATTCTATATGCGGGCGACCGGCGCTTGCCGGACGGAAGCGCCCGGCCGCGGCGCGCGCCGCAGGCAGTTTTCAGCAGACAGGTTTCCATGTTCAGTTTCTTTAAGCGAAAAAACCAGACTCCGCCGCCCGAACCGGAGCGTTCCCCCGGCGCCGAGCCGGGTAGCGAGCGGCAGGACGAGGCCGCCCGGCCTGATGGTGGCAGCACGGTCGAACCCGATCGCACTGCGCCCGCAAGCGAGGCGGCTCCGGGCGGGGCTGTCGAACCGACGGCGCCGGCCAGCCTAGAGGCGCCGGTTCCGGGTCCGTCCGTCCCGCCGTCGCCCCCGCCGGAAGCGGTGCCCGCGCCCCCCGCGGCGCCTACGAAAGCCTCCTGGCTGTCCCGCCTCAAGAGCGGCTTGTCTCGCACGAGCCAGACCCTGACTTCCCTGTTCGTCGGCGTGAAGGTCGACGAGGCGTTGTTTGAAGAGCTCGAAACGGCGCTCATCATGGCCGACACTGGGGTGGATGCCGCCGAGTCGCTGCTCAAGCAGCTGCGCGAACGGGTCAAGCAGGAGCGCATCGAAGATGGCGACCGGGTGCGGCAGGTATTGCGCGATTTGCTGGCGGACCACCTGCGTCCGCTAGAGCGCCGTTTCGATCTCGAGCGGCCGGGGCCCATCGTCACTATGATCGCTGGCGTAAATGGTGCCGGAAAAACGACGTCCATCGGTAAACTGGCCCGTACCTTCCAGCTGCAGGGGCGGCGCGTGCTGCTGGCGGCCGGGGATACGTTCCGTGCCGCGGCGCGCGAGCAATTGGTGGAGTGGGGCAAGCGTAACGACGTCACCGTGATCGCGCAGGAAGGAGGCGATCCTGCCGCAGTCGCCTTCGATGCGGTCAAGTCGGGGCAGGCGCGCGGCATGGGCGTAGTGATGGTCGACACCGCCGGCCGCTTGCCCACGCAACTGCACCTGATGGAAGAGGTCAAGAAGATCAAGCGCGTGATCGCCAAGGCCGATCCTTCTGCGCCGCATGAAGTTTTGCTCGTGATAGACGGCAACACCGGGCAGAATGCGCTCGCCCAGATCAAGGCCTTCGACGACGCCCTCGGGTTGACCGGCCTCATCGTGACCAAACTCGACGGCACGGCCAAAGGCGGCATCCTGGCCGCCGTGGCGGCGGGCGCCCAGGGCGTGCGGCCGGTGCCGGTGTATTGGATAGGCGTAGGCGAGGGTATCGACGACCTGCAGCCTTTCGTCGCGGACGAGTTCGCCAGCGCCTTGCTCGGCAGTTGAAAGACCCCGGCCACCGCGAGTGGGGCGGTCGGCCGGGGCACTTCGCTTTCCTGCGTTTCCCTTCGGTGCCGGTCCGGCACCACCTCCCGCTTACCGATGTTCTCCGCAGCGCCGATGGCCATTGCGGCAACCGGCTGCGCACCGCGTCTCGTGGACCCTTTGAATATTTGTATCTAAGTTTATTCTTGGAAAACGAAAGTTTTCGGGTAATTACGCAGTAACAAGTTCGCCAAAACTAGTTGAAAAACCGCCTTACCGCTCTATACACTCGGGAAAACAACAAAACTTGGTATCTAAGTATTTTGATGCCATGAGAGTCAACCTGCATAGAGGAGGCCTGGGATGGAAACGGCGGAAGGCAATGAATTCTTGACCCGCGTCGGCAAAGGCACGCCCATGGGCGAGCTGCTGCGCCGGTACTGGCATCCCATCTGTGCCGCCGCAGACATGGACGGCAAATGGACGCGGCCGGTGAAGTTGTTGGGGGAGCGGTTGATCTTGTTCCGCAACCGCCAGGGGCAGTTGGGGCTGATTGCTGAGCAATGCCCGCACCGGCGTGCATCGTTTCTGCACGGGATCCCGACCCAGGCCGGAATCCGCTGCCCGTATCACGGGTGGGAGTTCGATCCCCAGGGCAAGTGCATCGACCAGCCCAATGAAGTAGACAATCGCGTTTTCCGGGAGAAGGTGGGCATAGACGCGTATCCCGTGCAGGAGCTGGGCGGGCTGCTATTCGCGTATCTGGGCCCCAAGCCTGCGCCGCTCCTGCCTCGTTTCGACGGGCTCGTGGTGCCGGGAACGATACGCATGCTCGGACGGGTGGAGTTGCCGGTGAACTGGTTGCAGATCATGGAGAACTCACTGGACCCCATCCATACCGAATGGCTGCATGGGCATCACTACGAATTCCTCAAAGAGCAGGAGGGCGTGAAGGTGGCCATCAGCGCCCATCACGTCAAGATCGATTTCCGCGAATTCGAATTCGGCATTACCAAGCACCGGCTGCTGGAGGGGCATTCCGAAGACGGCGACGATTGGCGGATCGGCCATCCGGTGGTGTTCCCGAACATACTGGCGGTGGGCAATGGCGATGAGCAGTCCCGCTATTACTCGTTTCAGATCCGGGTACCCATGGATGACGAGCATACGCTGCATCTTTGGTACAACGCGTATGTTCCTCCTTCCGGCGCGGACGTGCCCCCGCGCTTGCTGGAGAAGGTTCATACATACGAAGTGCCCTATAAGGATGAACGCGGGGAATTCATCGTTGACAACGTCGACGGCCAGGACATGATGGCCTGGGTCACGCAAGGCGCCATCGCCGACCGTACGCTGGAAAACCTGGGCGCCTCGGACAAGGGAATAACCGTCTACCGCCGGATGCTGCGCCGGGAGTACAAGAAGATCGAGCAGGGGCTGGACCCGATAGGCGTCATCCGGGACCCCGCCCGCAATGTTTGCATCGACCTGCCAAACGAAAGGAAGAAACATCACAACAGCGACGGGTTTTCCAGCTTCATGTTGCGCACGCATGCCCGCTATTCGCCCATCGCTCAGGACCTCGTAGAGATTTTCGAGGGCAGGCGGGCCAAGGAACCGCAGCGCGAGACGATCGAGGCATGACATGGCCGACGCACACTTTCCTCAACCGCAGAGCTGCGAGCAGGCCCGCCAGCTCCTGATCGACGCCGGGCGCATATTGGAAGCCTCCGGGCAGGGCGACCTGACCCGGGGTCACATTTCCGTGCGGGTGCCCGGCGACCCGACACACTTCTACATGAAGCCCCATAGCCACGGGTTTGACGAGATGACGCACGAGAACATCGTCATCTGCAACCTGGACGGCGAAAAAGTGGGCGGGGGCGGGCGCCGCCACAGTGAGGTCTACATCCATTCCGAGATCTACAAGGTACGGCCGGACGTGATGAGCGTGATTCATGCGCATCCGACCCATGCGGTCGCGCTCTCGGCCACCGGCCGGCCGTTGCGCCCCATCAGCCAGCCGGGCGTCACCTTCCGGGACGGCGTTCCCGTCTATACCGGAACGATAGAGCTGATCCGCAGCCAGGCGATGGGCGCAGGCGTGGCGCAGGCGCTGGGCCCGCATAAAGCGGTGCTCCTGCGCAATCACGGCGTGGCCGTCGTGGGGCGGGGGGTCGAAGAATCGACGATCCTCGCGATCCTGCTTGAAAACGCCTGCCAGATCCAGTTACTGGCCGACGCTGCAGGAGGAAAAGGCGAAGAGTTCGACGCCGCCACCATCGAGCGCCTGTACGAAACGATCACCAAACCCGAGCAGTTCATCATTAACTTCGAATACCTACGTCGCCGCTACGCCGGCGCGAGATGACCGCATCGACACGTGCCGCATCGCCGGGAATGGAGGTCCGGCCATGTGTCCACGTGGGTTGGCCGTTTGACGACATGGCGGCAATGAACCGCCAGTACAAGGAGGAGGCAGACATGAAGAACGTGCTGTTCACGGTGGTCGCGCGCGCATTGGTCATGACGGGGTTGGCCTGTAGTCCGGCCGTGGCGCAGGACAGGGTCGAGGAACTGGCCACTTATCAAGGGCCGGATCGCCAGGCTCGCCTGATCGAGGCAGCGAAGAAAGAAAACGGCATTACCATCTATCACGCCTATCCCGCGCTGACCAACGTCATGGCAGCGTTTACCAAGAAGTACGGCATCAAGACGCGTCCGTGGCGGGCTGGCTCGGAAGCCGTGCTGCAGCGATTGACCACGGAGGCGCGCGGCAACCGCTTTGAAGTCGACATCGTGCAGAACAACGCCCCGGAAAACGAAGCAGCACACCGGGAAAAGCTGCTTCAGGCGGTTCGTACGCCGCTGACGGACGATCTCATTCCGCAGGCCGTTCCCGCGCACCGAGAGTGGGTGGGCATTACGCTGGACGTCTGGGTGGCGGCCTATAACACCACCAAGGTCAAGGAAAGCGAGCTGCCCAAGCGCTATGAGGATTTACAGGATCCACGCTGGAAGGGGCGGCTGGGCATCGAGGCGAATAATCACGGCTGGTACGGGACCCTCTTGTCAGAGCTCGGAGAGCAGCGCGGGCGGGAAATTTTCAACAATATCGTGGCGACCAATGGCATCTCTGCACGCAAAGGCCATTCCTTGCTGACCACGATGGTGGGGTCGGGCGAGGTGCCGCTCGCATTGACCGTATACAACTGGAATCCCGAACAGCTTGCGGCCAAGGGCGCCCCCATCAAGGGATTGCCCATCGATCCCGTCATTGCCCAACCCAGCACCGTCGCGTTGATGAAGAAAGCGCCCAATCCGGCCTCGGCCATCCTGTTCTATGAGTTTGTCATCAGCGAAGCAGGGCAGCGCATCATGCAGGGAATGAGTTACGTGACGACCCACAAGCGTCTCGAACACCCGTTGCGCAATGCCTCGCTGAAGTTCGTTGATCCCGTCAAGGCGCTGGACATGCAGGCTGTTTGGCTTGCCGATTTCGAAAAGACCATCCTCAAGAAGTGAACGGCCATGGGCACGACATGGGATGCGCGCATGGGAGAGCTGCGCAGCGCCGGGCCGTCCGGTAACGGGTGGCGGTTCTTGAATACACAGTGGCTGGTCATTGGCGTATGCCTGGCAGCCGTCGCCTATCTGGCCCTGATGCCGCTGGGTTTTCTCGTCTGGCAGAGCTTCTTGACGCCGGACTCCGCCGAGGCGGCGGCGCGGTACACGCTCGGCAACTACGCCACCGCCTACGGGTCGGCCGAGACCCTGCGCCTGCTGGGCAATTCCCTGGTGTTTGCCGGGGGAACCGCCGCCTTCGCGTTCTTGGTGGGTGGTTCGCTGGCATGGATGAACGAGCGCACGAATACCCCGTTCAAGCGCTTGTTTTTCGCCTTGTCCATCGTTCCGCTCATCATTCCCGGGATCATGTTCACGATTTCGTGGATCCTGCTGGGCAGCCCGAAAATCGGGCTGCTCAACCTGCTCCTGCAGCGATGGTTCGGCACGGAATACGTCTTCCTCAACGTATATTCCATGTGGGGCATGATCTGGGTAGAAGGGCTGCACTACTCGCCGATGGCCTTCCTGATGATGACAGCGGCGTTCCGGTCCATGGATCCCTCGCTAGAGGAGTCCGCGATGATGAGCGGCGCCAGCATCTTCCAGATTTTCTGGCGCATCACGCTCAAGCTCACATGGCCGGCAATCTTCGCATCCCTGCTCATCCTCTTCGTACGCGCCATCGAAGCGTTCGAGGTGCCCGCCTTGCTCGGCATTCCGGTCGGGATACATGTATTCACTTCTGCCATCTATCAAGCCGTCCACCAGTATCCGAGCCAGGTCGGGCTGGCTTCCGCCTATGGGACGACGCTGCTCTTGATAACCACTGGAGGCATTTACCTGCAGTCTCGCCTCACCGGCCGGGGCAGCAGGTATGCGACGGTCACCGGCAAGGGATTTCGACCCCGCGTCGTGGATCTTGGTCCCTGGCGCTACGTTACGGCAGGCATTTTCATCGTGTACTTCTTGCTGATCGTCCTGCTGCCGTTCCTCGTGCTGCTCTGGTCTTCGCTGCAGCGCTACTACAGCGTCCCGTCCATGGAAGCCCTCGGCCAGGTCGGTTTGGACGCCTATCGCTTCCTATGGTCCCACCCGACGATCATCGACTCGGTGTGGAACAGCCTGCTCCTGGCCTTTGCCAGCGCGACCATCGTCATGCTGCTCACGTCGGTGGTGTGCTGGATCGTCGTCAAGACTCGCCTGCCTGGACGATGGCTGCTCGACAACATCGCCTCTTTGCCGCTGGTGTTTCCGGGGTTGGTGCTGGGCCTGGCCGTGATGGTCTTCTACCTGAACTTCAATATCGGCATATACGGAACGCTGTGGATCATGCTCGTGGTCTACGTGACGCGGTTCATGCCCTACGGCATGCGCTACAACAGTACCTCTATGCTGCAGATCCATAAAGAACTGGAAGAGTCCGCCCAAATGAGCGGGGCGGATTGGTTCACGACGTTCCGGAGAATTCTGCTGCCGTTGCTCAAGCCGGGCCTGTTGGCCGGCTGGATATACGTCTTCATTGTTTCTATCCGCGAGCTGTCGGCCTCCATTCTCCTTTACAGCCCCGGCAATGAAGTCGTGTCCATCGTGATCTGGGAGCTGTGGGAAAACGGGCAGTTCGTTGAGCTCTCCGCCCTGGGCGTCGTCTTCATCCTGGCGTTGCTGGCGCTGGTCATGCTGGCCCAATACATGGGAAGGCGTTTCGGGGTCAAGGAAATCTGAGAGGAGCGCGGACACCATGCTGCAGGTAAGCCATCTCAACACGCAATACAAGGACGGCCAAGGGCGCGTCGTCAAGGCGGCGCAGGACATCAATATCGAAGTGCCCAAAGGGAAAATGTTCACGCTCTTGGGGCCGAGCGGATGTGGCAAGACCACCACCATGCGCTCCATCGCAGGGATGGAAAAGCCAACTTCCGGGCGCATCACGGTAAACGGCAAGGTTGTTTACTGTTCGTCTTCGGGCATCTTCGTCGCGCCGAACAAGCGTAACTTCGGAATGGTCTTCCAGTCGTATGCGATCTGGCCGCACATGAATGTGTTCCAGAATGCGGCCTTTCCGCTGGAGGTCGGCCCGCGTAAATTCAGCCGCCGCGAAATCGAAGAGCGGGTAATGCGCGTCCTGACGGTGGTCGGGCTGGAGAATATCCCGGATCGTGAGGCGACGATGCTCTCGGGCGGGCAGCAGCAGCGGCTGGCGCTGGCGCGCGCGCTCGTCATGGAGCCTGAGCTGTTGCTGTTGGAC
>Ga0065721_10051453_pt1 | contig 14671 bp, 10 predicted proteins | sample Mesricmetagenome_FD_59108 | JGI IMG/M metagenome (GOLD analysis project Ga0065721, IMG submission 59108) | Mesophilic microbial community from rice straw/compost enrichment Sample: eDNA_1 v2 (version 2) | ecosystem: Engineered > Solid waste > Grass > Composting > Bioreactor | place: USA: Davis... | reverse complement strand
GGCCTGCCGCGCATCGGGCTGGGCCGGGTCGGCTCGTCGGCCGCCGCGCTGGGGGCCGCCCAGCTCGTCCTGTTCCGCCGCTATTTCTCCCGCCCCTGGGACCTGTTCGCCTCCTGACGGCGCCCCGCCCGCCATTTAGGCCGGGACAGCCGCGCCGCACCGCTTTTGCCACCCCCGGTCCAATGCTATGAGAAAGGGCCGAATCCCGGCGCATGAGAAGGGATGTTGGGTCCGCCCGTGCAGGCACTGGTCTATTCGTTCATCGCGCTTGCCGCCGCCGCCATGGGGGCGCTGGCCTATTTCGGCCTGACCTTCACCCCGGCCGAGTCGATCCTCGTCGGCATCGTGTTCGGCTGCGTCTGCGTCGTGCTCATGGAGCGCATCCTGCGCCAGCGCGCCGAGAACCGGCTGGAGCGCGCCATCGGCGATCTGTCCCGCCTCCTCGCCACCGATGCGCAGGCCGGCGCCGTGCTCGGCCAGCGCATCAACGCCCTGGCCGATCTCAATCCCGGCCAGCGGCTGGAAACGGTGGAGGCCGACATTTCCGTGCTCGGCACCGTCATCCGCCAGGTGGCCGAGGCGGTGGCCGAGATCGAGGACAAGGTGGCCAAGGGTCCCCGGCCCGCCGCCGCGCCGGCCGCCGACCGCATGATCGCCGCGCCCGCGCCGGCTCCCGTGCCGCAACCCGCTCCGCCCCCGCGCGAGCCCGATCCGGTCATTCCGCTCGAGATGCTGCGCCAGGCGCTGGCCGAGAACCGCCTCATCCACCACATCCAGCCCGTGGTGCGGCTGCCCCAGCGCCGTCCCGCCGGCTACGACCTCGTGCCCCGCCTGATGCTGGAGGATGGCGAGCTGGCCGACCGGGCCGATTTCATGCCCCGCCGCGGCGGGCAGGATCTCGTCCGCCAGATCGAGGGCACCGGCCTGCTCGAGGCCGTCGCCATCGCCCGGCGCTCGCGCACCGGCGGCCAGCCCGTCAATCTCTTCGTGCCGCTCTCCCGCGCCACCCTGGGCGACGAGGTGTCGGCCGAGCAGGTGCTGGTCACCCTCGATGCCAACCGCGCCATCGCCCCCGGCCTCGCCTTCGTCGTGCCCGAGAGCGACTGGCTCTCCATGACCACGCGGGAGCGGGCGGTGATCGAATCGGCGGTGCGCAAGGGCGCCGGCTTCTCCATCGCCGGGGTGCGCTCGCTGCGCCTCGACGTGGCCGAGCTCGCCGCCCTCGGCGTCTCCTCGCTGCGCGTCGATGCGGCCCGCTTCATCGCGGCGCCCGAGGAGTTCACCGATTTCCATCTCGGCGACATCGCCAGCTACCTCGCCCGCTTCGAGGTGTCCCTGCTGGCCACCGGCATCAGCGGCGAGCGCCAGATCGTCGAGCTGCTCGACAACGACATCCTGCTGGTCCAGGGCGACTACATCGCCCCGCCCGGCCCGGCCCGCGCCGATCTCTCCCTCGATGCCGGCCGCACCGTCACCCCCCTCCGCCGCGCCGAGAGCTAGGGCAATTCACGCCCGAACGGAAATCAGCGGCTCTTTTCTCCCCTCCCCTTGATCCAGCCATGAGCGCTACGCTCCAATGGCTGGATCAAGGGGAGGGGTGTGGGACCATCAACGAGCACCGAACCTCGTCCGGGCGGGCAATGTGGACACTCGCCGCCTGTGCGGGAGGGAGTCATCACCGCCGGCCGAAGCCGGCGCCCACCGCCGCCTTGAGCGTGTCGAGCATGCTGCGCGCCCCCGGTCCGGCCGGCGTCGCCGCCGCGCCGTCGCCCAGCGTGAAGCCGGCGATCACCCGGTCGAGCTCCGCCGCCTGCGCCTCGGTCTGCTCGATGGCGGCATTGGTCTCTTCCACCAGCGCCGCATTGTGCTGGGTCATCTCGTCCAGCGTGCGCACCGCCACGTTCACCTCGTCGATCGAGGCGGCCTGCTCCTGGCTGGCCCGGGCGATGGCCTCGAGCAGCGCCGCATTGGCGCCGATCCCGTCCTGCACCGCCACCAGCCGGCCGGCGGCCTCGGCCACCAGCCGGGCGCCGCTGTTCACCTCGCCGGCGCTCTGCTCCACCAGCACCTTCACGTCCGCCGAGGCCTGCGCCGCGCTCTGCGCCAGCCGCCGCACCTCGACCGCCACCACCGCGAAGCCCTTGCCAGCTTCCCCGGCCCGCGCCGCCTCCACCGAGGCGTTCAGCGCCAGAAGATTGGTCTGGAAGGCGATGTCGTCGATCAGCCCGATGATGTTGGAGATCTTGGCCGAGGAGGCGGTGATCTTCTCCATCGCCTCGGTGGCCCGGCTCATCACCGCGCCGCTGGCCTGGGCCTCGGCGGCCACGCCCCGGGCCTTCTCGCTGGCCGCATGGGCCTGGCCGGCATTGTCCACCACGGTCTGGCTGAGCTGCTCCATGGCCGCGGAGGTCTCCTCGATGGTCGCCGCCTGCCTTGTGGTGCGCTCCGACAGGTCGTTGGCCCCGGCCAGGATTTCGCCCGTCGCCGTGCGCAGCGCCCCCGAGGTGGCGCGCAGCCGGCCGACGATCTCGCCGAGTTGCTCGGCCACGCCGTTGGTGTCGGCCTTGAGCCGGCCGAAGGCGCCCTTGTAGTCCCCGGTCACCCGCATGCTGAGATCGGCGCGGGCCAGCGCCGCCAGCACGCTGCCGGTCTCGCTGATGCCGCGCTCCACCGTCGCCAGCAATTCGTTGACGTTCTCGGCCAGCCGCCGCAGCTCCGGATCGGGCAGGGCGGTGTCGGCGCGGTGCGAGAAATCCCCGTCTATGGCGGCGCCCACCACCCGGTCAATGTCCCGCTGCAGCGTCTCCACCAGCTTCACCTGCGCGGCGCGCTCGGCGTTCATGTCGTCCTCGGCGGCGCGCAGCTCGGCGATCTGCAGCCCGTTCTGGCGGAACACCTCCACCGCCTGCGCCATGGCGCCCAGCTCGTCGCGGCGTTCCAGCCCCGGCACGGCGGCGTCCAGCCGGTTGTCGGCGATCTCGCCCATGGCCCGGGTCAGCCGGCCCACCGGCCGGGTGATGGTGCGGGCGATGAAGACGCTGACGACGGCGGCCAGCGCCAGCAGCGCCGCCCCTATGCCCACCAGCGCCGTGCGCAGCGCGTTCGAGGGGGCGGCGATGGCCTCGGCGCTCTCCAGCGCCACCACGGCCCAGTCCACCCCGCCGAACGACAGCGGCTCGGCCGCCGCCACATAGGCCGCGCCATGGTGGCTCACCTGGCCCATCCCGGCCGCCCCGCCCACCGTGGCGGTCGCGACGTCGCCGCCCACCGCCAGCGACAGCACGTCATTGCCTTCGGTGGCGGGCGAATCGTTGCGGGCCAGCCCGTCGGCGCCCACCATGTAGATTTCCCCGCTCTCGTCGAGGCCGCGGGTCCGGCTCAGTACCTCGCCCATGCGGGCCACCGGCATCTGGTAGGCTAACACGCCGATCAGCCAGCCCTGGTCGATCACCGGCGCGGCGATGAAGCCGGCCGGCTCTCCGTCGGCGGGGCCATAGGGGGCGAGATCGGAGAGGAACACGTCGCCCTCCGCGCCCGCCAGCGCCGCGCGCACCACCTTGCCCAGGTCGCTGTCGGCCCAGGGGCCGGCGCCCTCGGCGAAGCCGGTGCCGAAATCGGTCGCCTTCTGCACCGAATAGACGTTGTTGCCGTCCGCATCGAACAGCAGCACGTCATAATAGCCCCGCGTCTGCATCAGCTCGCGGAAATCGGCGTGGTTCGGGCGGTGGTGCAGGTCGTAGACCAGCAGCTTGTCGGAGCTGTCGAGCAGCAGCCGCTCCCCCGCCGGGTGGGGGTTCTGCGCCACATAGGCGTCCTGCAGCAGCTCCGCCGGGTCGCCCTGCGCCAACAGCGAACGCCGCGCCCCCGCGAAGGCGTCGATGGCGGCGGCGATCTCCCGCCGGCCCGCGAACAGGGTCAGGTCCTCGGCCACCTCCTGGATATAGGCGTCCAGCGCCGCCGTGGCGTTCGCGGCGGCCGCGCTCAGCCGCTGCTCGGCCTGGCGGGTGACGATGGCGTTGCTGGCGAAATAGGCCGCCAGCGCCAGGCTGGCGCCGGTCACCAGCGCTATGGCCACCACCATGGCCGGCAGTTTGAAGGCGAGTTTGAGCTGGGTGTTCATGGCGAGCGGCATCCGGAGTTGTGGCATGGGGCCTTGCGTCAAGGCATGCCCGCAGCTCCTCCTTCCGCGGTCATGGCGTCGCAAGACACTATGAAACCACTGGTTAAGGAGGGATTTCCGCCGCCGTCATCGTTTCGACACCGAGCTTTTTGCTTGATCCTGCGGCGCAAACTGTCCCATAGCTCGCCACGCTCCACCCCGTCGAAAGCATGCCATGACCTCGCCCCTGCCGATCATCTCCGGCCTTTCCGATCTGTCCGGCCGCTACGATGCGGTCCTCAGCGACGTTTGGGGCGTCATCCACAACGGCGTCGCCGCCTTTCCCGAGGCCGTCGAGGCCCTGCGCGCCTTCCGCCGGGCCGGGGGCAGGGCGGTGCTCATCACCAATGCCCCGCGTCCCTCCGGCCCCATCGTCGCCATGCTCGACCGGCTGGGCGTGCCGCGCGACGCCTACGACGCCATCGTCTCCTCGGGCGACGCCACCCGCGCCATGATCGCCAAGTATCGCGGCCGCGCCATCCACCATGTCGGCCCGCCCACGGAGGACGACGCCCTCTATGAAGGCCTCGACCTGCGCCGCACCGGGCCGGAGGAGGCCGAGGTGGTGGTGGTCACCGATCTCGACACCGACGACGACACGCCCGAGATGTATCGCGACCGCGCCCGCTACTGGCTCGAGCGCCGCCTGCCGATGATCTGCGCCAATCCCGACCGCGTGGTCGAGCATGGCGACAAGATCATCTATTGCGGCGGCGCCCTGGGCGATCTCTACGCCGCCATGGGCGGCATGGTGCGCATGGCCGGCAAGCCCTACCAACCCATCTACGAGGAGGCCTTCCGCCTGGCCGAGCAGGCCGCGGGCCGGGCGCTGGCCAAGTCGCGCGTCCTCGCCATCGGCGACAGCGTGCGCACCGACGCCACCGGCGCGGCCCAGTTCGGCATCGACCTGCTGTTCATCACCGGCTCCATCCACGCCGCCGAGCTCGACGCCTTCGGCAAGCCCGATCCCGAGGCCATCGCCGATCTGCTCGCCCCCAGCCGCGCCCATGTGGCCGGCTATCTGCCCCGCCTTGCCTGGTAACGCCAATTGACCGGTTTCGTCCGCCTCTCCAGCCTCGCCGACCTGCCGTCCCGCCTGCGCGGCGCCTATGTCGCCATCGGCAATTTCGATGGCCTGCACCGCGGCCATCAGTCCATCATCGCCGCCCTCATCGCCCGGGCGCGCGCCGCCGGCGTGCCGGCCCTCATGCTGACCTTCGAGCCGCATCCGCGCGACGTCTTCGCGCCGGCGCCCTTCATGTTCCGCCTCACCGAGGGCAACGCCAAGGCGCGCCTGGCCGAGGCCATGGGGCTCGACGGCATCGTCATCCTGCCCTTCGACACCGCCTTCTCCCAGACCGAAGCGGAGGATTTCGTCGAAGCCATCCTGGTCGGCGCGCTGGGCGTGCGCGGCGTCATCACCGGCTCCGATTTCCATTTCGGCCGCCAGCGCCGCGGCACCCCCGCCTTCCTCAAGGCCGCCGGCGACCGGCTCGGCTTCGCCGTCGAGACCCTCGACCTCATGGACGAGGGCGACGAGGTCATCTCCTCCTCCCGCATCCGCGCCGCCCTGTCCGAAGGCGCGGTGCCGGCGGCCAACCGCCTCCTGGGCTATCACTGGTTCTTCGAGGGCTGCGTCGTCCAGGGCGACCAGCGCGGGCGCGAGCTGGGCTATCCCACCGCCAACACCATGACCCCCACCGGCTTCCAGCTCGCCCAGGGGGTCTATGCGGTCCGCGCCCGGCTCGGCCATCGCCGCCTCGACGGCGTCGCCGCCTATGGCAAGCCCATGTTCGACAACCAGCGCCCGCCCTTCGAGACGCATCTGTTCGATTTCGACGAGGACATCTACGGCCAGACCATCGCCGTCGCCCTGATCGGCCACATCCGCGGCCAGGAGGTCTTTTCCGGGCTCGACGAACTCATCGCCGCCATGGACCGGGACTCGAAAAAGGCCCGCGACCTCATCAAGGCTGCAAAGCCGCTGGGCGAGCTGGACGAAAAGCTGGGCTTTTTCGGCTGACCCCGTTTGGAGTGCGGTTCGGCCGCACGGCAAATCGGGAGTCTAGCGCCCGCCCATCAGCAGGCGGACGAGATCGGTCTGGCGGCGCACGCCTGTCTTGTCGAAAATGCTCGAGAGCTGCGCCCGCGCGGTTGCATCGGCGACGCCGCGCATCTGCGCGGCCAGTTTGCGGCTGCCGGTCTCCACCACCGCCTGCGCCAGCTCCGCCTCCGCCTGTGTCAGTCCGTAGGTCTGCTGCAAGCCCGCCACCCGCGCCTGCATGGTTTGCCGGGGGTCGGAAACGATGACGATTGCCGCCGGCCGCTGCGGCAGCGGGAAGACAACGCTGCCCGCGAATGGCGCGCACTGCACGTCGAGCGGTCCCACCTTCACCTGCCTCCGTCCAAGCATGGCGTCGGGATCGGCGATGCACCTGCTCAGCAGGCGGGCGAGAATCTGGTCGCTCGCCGCGTCGGGGCCATGCAGGCGGCCGTCGCGCAGGATCAGCTGCCCCGACCGCAGGACCGATTCCGCCAGGGCATTCTGTTCGAGCACTCGCCCGTGGCGGTCCAGCAGGAAGCCGCCATTGCCCGCCAGGTTCAGCACCGACAGCGTCGCGCTCTGCGCGCTGCGCAGCTGCTCCAGCATCAATTGCATCTCGATGGCGCGCTGGACATGGGGCACCAGCCCGCCCAGACGGACCATCTGCTCGTCGGTGGGCAGGTGCGACAGGTTGATGGACATCGCGCCCCGCCAGCCGCCCGCCGCCGCGACCGAGAAGCCGAACATGTGGTTGAACCGCTGTGGCGCGCACCACAGGTTGTAGAAGTCGCTGTGCTGGAAGGCTGAAAATTCCGGCAAGGCGCAGGCCGCGACCACCCTGCCGCCGCTGCGATGCATCATCGACTGCATGAAGGCATTCTGCTGGTGATAGGTCTGCATGTAGATGCCGACATAGCCCGGGTCGGTCCTTGGCGCGAAAATGCGGGGCGTTTCCCAGCGCGAGCCGCCGCCGAACGTGGCTTCCTGCGCTCCCAGGCCGTCGGCCAGCCGCGTCAGCAGCCGCGGCCATTCGCCTTGGTCGGCCGCCGCGGCGTGCAACTGGTCGCGCAGATCCAGAGAAAGCTCCATGTCCCCAGACTGGCCTCCGCGGCCTCTGCCGGCATCGGACACATGTTCGATGCGCCCCCGATAATGCTGCGCCTAAGGTCTGCCGGTCAACAAGGTCTCCGCGGCCGGCATGTCCCCTGTTCCCGGCAGGCGGACCGCTCCTCTCCGCCCGCCGCGGGCCGCTACAGGGATTAAGAGGAATGACACCATGACCCCCTTCAGGCCGCGCCGCCGCCTGGCCGCGCTCTTGCTGGTTCTTTTGACTTCATCCGCCATTCCGCAGGTTCACGGCTTTGAAAAGGTGGCCAAGGGTGTTGCCTTCACCATGCGCTGCTTCGGGCTGATGCTGTCCGACCCCGACACGCATGTCGAGGTCTGCAACCCCGTCCACCGTCCGCCCGCGGCGGTGCTGCAGAGCGAAAGCGAGGGCGCGCCGCCTCCGGCGGTCGTGCCCCCGCCGCCTCCTCCACCGCCTCCGCCACCCCCGCCGCCGCCACCCGATGATGACGGCTGCTCCGAGGGGCAGGAGCCGGACAATTGCGGCGGCTGCTACTACCCGAAATGAGCTGATGCCGCGCGTCCTGCTTGCATGGGAGGGCGGGGCGGGCAGGGGCCATGTCGTCACCCTCAAGGCGATGGCACAAGCCCTGGGCCCCTCCCACCACTATGAAGCCGCCCTCTGCCGCATGATGCATGCGGCGGAGCTGGCGCCGCTTTGCCAGGCGGTCTATCCCTCGGCGGGTCTCTACCATGCCGGACCGCGAAAGGCCGCCGGCTGGCCGCGTACCGCGAGCTGGGCCGATTTCCTGGGCGATCTCTGCTTCGCCGTTCCGGAGCGGCTGCAAATCCAGTTCGACTGGTGGCTGGACGTGCTGCGCACCCGCCGCATCGACCTCGTCATCGCCGATTTCGCGCCGGTGTCGCTTCTGGCGGCGCGGGCCCTGGACATCCCCGGCGTCTGCGCCGGCACCGGCTATTCGGCCCCGCCTGCGGGCATGGAGGCGTTTCCGGTCCTCATGCCGCATCATGCCGTGCTGGTGCACGACGAGGCCGCGCTGCTGGCCAATGCCAACGCCGTGCTCGCCTCCGTCCATGCGCCGCCCCTCGAACGGTTCTCCGACCTTTACGGCGCTGCCCTCTCCATGCCGCGCACCATAAGGCAGCTCGATCCCTATGACGGCCGCCGCCGCCAGCCCCTGCTGCCGCCGCTCAACGAGGCCCTGCCGCGCGGCGTTCCGGCGGGCAAGGAGGTCTTCGTCTATTTCTCCACCTTCGAGACGGCCTATGCCCCGCTGGTGGACGCGATCTGCCGGCTGAACCTGCCGGTGCGCGCCTATATGCCCGGCGTCGATCCGGTCATCGCCGCCCGCGTCGCGGCATCCGGGGCCATCGTCGAAACCGGGCCGGTATCCGTCGAGTTGATCGCGGCGCGCAGCCGTCTCTTTCTCAATGCCGGGCAACATGGTTCGCTCTGCATGGGCCTGGGGCTCGGACTGCCGCAGCTGGCCTTCCCGCAGCATCTCGAGCACGAATATCACGCCCGCCGCGCCCGCGATCTCGGCACGCTGGACATGGTGCCCTTCCGGCAATGGAGCGCCGCGCGGATCGTCGAGGCGGCGCATGCGCTCTATCACGACGCCGCGCGCCTCTCCCTGGCGCGCGACGTGGCCGATGCGCTGTATCCGGACCTCTTCGGCAATATCGGGGCCTTGGTGCGCGAGCGCGTGCAGCCGCTCCTGGAGCGCGGTTCGGGAGCACGGCGGGTCGAGGGGCTTGGAGTCTGATCCCGACCAGGCCAGGCCGGATCGGACTCCGGTGCAATTGGGGGCAAATCATCCTTTGCCCCGGCCGCCTCCCCTTGCTAAAAGGCGCCGCGTATTTCCCAATCCGATTGCCGATCCATGAACGACACCGCCTCAGGCGCGACCGAAACCGACTATTCGGCCACGCTTTTCCTGCCGGAGACCAGCTTCCCCATGCGCGCCGGGCTTCCCGACCGCGAGCCCATCTGGCTCAAGCGCTGGGAAGACATGGATATCTACGCCCTGCAGCGCGAGCAGGCCAAGGACCGGCCGCTCTTCACCCTGCATGACGGCCCGCCCTACGCCAACGGCAACATCCATATCGGCCACGCGCTCAACAAGACGCTGAAGGACCTCGTCTCGCGCTCCATGCAGATGCTGGGCTACAACTCGGCCTATGTGCCGGGCTGGGATTGCCACGGCCTGCCCATCGAATGGAAGATCGAGGAGCAGTACCGCGCCCGCGGCAAGGACAAGAACGAAGTTCCGGTCATCGAATTCCGCCAGGAATGCCGCGCCTTCGCCGCCCAGTGGGTCGATATCCAGCGCGAGGAGTTCAAGCGCCTGGGCGTGCTCGGCGAATGGGACAATCCCTATCTCACCATGAGCTTCGACGCCGAGGCCCAGATCGCCCGCGAATTGATGAAGGTCGCCATGTCCGGCCAGCTCTATCGCGGCTCCAAGCCCGTCATGTGGTCGGTGGTCGAGCGCACCGCCCTGGCCGAAGCCGAGATCGAGTACCAGGACTACGAGAGCGACACCATCTGGGTGAAGTTCCCGGTGGTTAGCTATGCCGTACCCGGCATTGTCCAGGAGAACGGCCCGGCCTCCGTCGTCATCTGGACCACCACGCCCTGGACCATCCCGGCCAACCGCGCCATCTCCTTCTCCAGCCGCATCGAATATGGCCTCTACGAGGTCACCCGGGCGCCCGAAGGCAATTGGGCCAAGGTCGGCGACAGGCTGATCCTGGCCGACAAGCTCGCCGCCGAGGTCTTCGCCAAGGCCAAGGTCGAGGCCTATGAAAAGCGCGCCGCGGTAACCGCCGCCGAGCTCGGCGCCATCACCTGCGCCCACCCCCTGCGCGGCCTCGCCGGCGGCTACACCTTCGATGTTCCCCTGCTCGACGGCGAGCACGTCACCGACGACGCCGGCACCGGCTTCGTGCACACCGCGCCCGGGCACGGCCTCGACGACTTCGAGATCTGGATGAATTCCGGGCGCCTGCTGGCCGCGCGCGGCATCGACACCGCCATCCCCTTCGCCGTGGACGATGCCGGCTTCTACACCGGCGACGCGCCGGGCTTCGAGGGCGCCCGCGTCATCGACGACGACGGCAGGAAGGGCGACGCCAACAGCCGCGTCATCGCCGCCCTGGCCGATGCCGGCAACATCATCGCCCGCGGCCGCGTCAAGCACCAGTATCCCCATTCCTGGCGCTCCAAGAAGCCGGTCATCTTCCGCAACACCCCGCAATGGTTCGTCTACATGGACAAGCCCATCGGTGATGAAGCCACGAAGCCGGAGGGCATCGAGCGGCGAAAGGACGACACCCTGCGCAACCGCGCCCTGCGCGCCATCGACCGGACGAAGTTCTATCCCCCCGCCGGACAGAACCGCCTGCGCGCCATGATCGCCGACCGCCCCGATTGGGTGCTGTCGCGCCAGCGCGCCTGGGGCGTGCCGATCACCGTCTTCGTCGACAAGGCGACCGGCGAGATCCTCAGGGACGAGCAGGTCAATCACCGCATCGCCCAGAGTTTCGAGGAGGAGGGCGCCGACGCCTGGTACAAGCCCGGCGCCGCCGAGCGCTATCTCGGCGCCGCCTACCGGGCCGAGGACTACGAGATGGTCACCGACATTCTCGATGTCTGGTTCGATTCCGGCTCCACCCATTCCTTCGTGCTGCGCAACAGGCAGAAATGGCCGCATCTCAAGTTCCCGGCCTCCATGTATCTGGAGGGGTCGGACCAGCATCGCGGCTGGTTCCATTCCTCCCTGCTCGAAAGCTGCGCCACCAACGGCCACGCGCCCTATGACAGCGTCCTCACCCATGGCTTCACCATGGATGGCGAGGGCAGGAAGATGAGCAAGTCGCTGGGCAACACCGTCGCCCCGCAGGACGTCATCAAGCAGTACGGCGCCGATATCCTGCGCCTGTGGGTGGCCTCCTCCGACTATTCGGAGGATTTGCGCCTGGGCAAGGAGATCATCCAGACCACGGTCGATGCCTACCGCAAGCTGCGCAACACGCTGCGCTGGCTGCTCGGCAACCTCGCCCATTTCCGGGGCGGGGACGTGGTCGATTTCCGCGACATGCCCGAGCTCGAGCGGCTGATGCTGCACCGGCTGGCCCAGCTCGATGCCGGCATCCGCGCCGCCTACGGGGAATACGACTACCGCCGGGTGGTGACCCTGTTGTCGAACTTCATGAACATCGAGTTGTCGGCGTTCTATTTCGACATCCGCAAGGACGCGCTCTATTGCGATCCGATCTCCTCGGTCCGGCGCCGGTCGGCGCTGACCGTGCTCGATCACCTGTTCAACGCCCTCACCGCCTGGCTCGCCCCCATCCTGGTCTTCACCATGGAGGAGTGCTGGCTGGAGCGGCACCCCGAGGACGGCTCCTCGGTCCATCTGCGCCTCTTCCCCGAGATTCCGGCCGAATGGCTGGACGACGACCTGGCCGCCAAGTGGCAGCTCATCCGCGCCGTCCGCCGCGTGGTGACCGGCGCGCTCGAGATCGAGCGCCGCGAGAAGCGCATCGGCTCCTCTCTGGAGGCGGCGCCGCGGGTCTATGTGGCCGATGCGCGCTACATCGTGGCGCTGGAGGGCCAGGACCTGGCCGAGATCGCCATCACCTCCGCCGTCGAGATCCGGCAGGACGAAGGCCCCGCCGAGGCGTTTCGCCTCGACGACGTGCCCGGCGTCTCCGTGGTTCCGGCCCTCGCCCGCGGCCGGCGCTGCGCCCGCTCCTGGAAGGTGCTGCCCGAGGTGGGCTCCGACCCCGACTATCCCGACGTGTCCCTGCGCGACGCCCAGGCCCTGCGCGAACGCGCCGCGGCGGGGCTGTAGCCTTGGGGCGGCGCTTTTTCCTCCCCCTTTGAGGAGGGGCTCCCGCCGGGCGCGCCCGTGCCCGGATTTTTTCGCGGGGATGACCCGATTGATATTTGAGGGCGCCAAACGAAATCCTCCCATGAGGGTGGGGGGCGCAGAACGGAGCTTCCGGTGAACCATTCCCTCCGCAACCCCGCCGTCCTCGCGTCCCTCATGGCGGCCGTGCTCGCCTTCGGCGTCGATCGCGCCCAGAAGGGGTTCCACATCGCCGGCGAGTGCTACGCCATCGGCCGGGCGGCCTGCGTCGAGGTGTTCTCGGCCTATCGCCCGCTCGGCCTCACCGGCTGGCGCGGCGGCGAGGTGGTGCCGGTCGCCCCCTTCTTCGACTACGTGCTGGTGTGGAACACCGGCATCTCCTATGGCCTGTTCGACGGCCTGCCGGTCTGGCTGCTCGGCCTCGTCATGCTGGTCGCGGTCACCGCCCTGGCCGTCTGGTGGTGGCGCGCCTCCGCCCCCCTGGTGCGGGTGGGCCTGGCCTTCTGCATCGGCGGGGCCCTGTCCAATGCGCTCGACCGGCTGGTTTTCGGCGCGGTGGCCGATTTTTTCCACTTCTACTGGGGCGGCTGGTCCTTCTACATCTTCAATCTCGCCGATGTGGCCATCACCGTCGGCGTCGTCCTGCTCCTGGCCGATCTGGTCGGGCTCGGCCGCAAGCCGGTCAAATCGGGCGCGTAGCGGGGCGACAACACGTTGCTGCCAGAATCTGGTCTTAGGGGGCGGAATAGGCTATAAGCGCCGCCGACACGGTAAGGGACGTCGCATGCGTATTGGATTGACCGGGCAGCAGTCTGCTCTTTCGGCCGCCACTCGGGCGGGCCTGGCCGCCCTCGGCCTTGTGGCGACGCTCGCTCTGGGTGCCTGCACCACGGTCGAGGGCACCAATGCCATGACCGATTTCGGCACGTTCGAGCGCGAGGTGATGAACACCACCGCGCGCGGCATCGGTCTCATTCCCGGCGATCCGCCCAAGGAGGACATCACCGTGGCGCGCGCGCCCCTGGTCCTGCCCAAGGATCAGGCGAGCCTGCCCGCGCCCACCACCCAGGTGGCCGCCGCCCAGCTCCCCGCCGACAGCAACACCGTGCGGATCGACACCACCAATCTCAGCGAGGCCGATCTCGCCCGCCTGCGCAATGCCCGCGTGGTGGATCTGCGCTCGCTGTCCGGCCGGCCCCTCACCGAGGCGGAGGCCCGGGCGCTCACCGCGCGCATGTCCGCCGCCGGCATGCAGGTCGCCGGCACCACCAGCCGCCCGCTCTATCTGCCGCCGGACGAGTATTTCACCCGCGTCGGCGATGCCGATCTGGTCTGCCGCACCCCGAGCGGCGAAATCGTCTCGCTGCGCGATCCGCGCTGCCCCGACGAGGTGCGCCGGGCGCTGCAGGTGCAAGGTCCCGCGAGCTCCGTGCTCGGCACCAGGGATGCCACGCTCACCGATACCGAAACCCAGCTCTAGGGCTCGGTCGGGAAAAGTTGCAGACTTTTCCGGTTCGACCGTACGACACATCATGCCCTGGCCCGTTTGGGTAGGGGCGCCCACACGATCCGGAACGGGCCTGTCCGTTTCAGATCGTGCCCGCGGCCGGAAATCCTCCGGCCGCTTTCGCTTTGTCCGCGCCGCCCGCCACCGGCCTTCCGCCCGTGGCATCCAGGGTCCCGCATGTCAGGAAGTCCGCCCATGAGCGACACCCCCAAACAGCCCGAAACCGCCGATCGCCTGGCCAAGGTCATGGCCCGCGCCGGCCTGTGCTCGCGCCGCGATGCCGAAGGCTGGATCACCGCCGGCCGCGTCACCGTCAACGGCAAGAAGGTGCTGACCCCCGCCTTCAACGTCACCAGCCGCGACCGGATCGAGGTCGACGGCGCCCCGCTCGCCGCCCGCCAGGGCACCCGCGTCTGGCTCTACCACAAGCCGCCGGGCCTGGTGGTCACCGAGAAGGACCCCGAGGGCCGCCCCACCATCTTCGAGGCCCTGGCCGCGCAGGGCCTGCCGCGCGTGGTCACGGTCGGCCGCCTCGACATCAACACCGAGGGCCTGCTGCTGCTCACCAATGACGGCGGGCTGAAGCGGGTGCTCGAGCTGCCCTCCACCGGCTGGCTCCGCCGCTACCGCGTCCGCGCCTTCGGCTCGGTCACCCAGGACCGGCTCGACGCCCTCAAGTCCGGCATCGAGGTCGAGGGCGTCAAGTACGGCCCCATCGAGGCGACGCTGGAGCGCGAGCAGGGCGCCAATGTCTGGCTCGTGCTCGGCCTGCGCGAGGGCAAGAACCGCGAGGTCAGGAACGTGCTGGGGGCGCTGGGGCTCGAGGTCAACCGCCTCATCCGCGTCTCCTACGGCCCGTTCCAGCTCGGCGACATCCCCGTGGGCGGCATCGAGGTGGTGCGCGCCAGGATGCTGCGCGACCAGCTCGGCAAGAAGCTCTCCGAGGCCGCCGGCGTCGATTTCGACAGCGACATGCCCGAAATGGCGCCCCGCCCGCC
>Ga0065721_10051451_pt1 | contig 14674 bp, 15 predicted proteins | sample Mesricmetagenome_FD_59108 | JGI IMG/M metagenome (GOLD analysis project Ga0065721, IMG submission 59108) | Mesophilic microbial community from rice straw/compost enrichment Sample: eDNA_1 v2 (version 2) | ecosystem: Engineered > Solid waste > Grass > Composting > Bioreactor | place: USA: Davis... | reverse complement strand
GGCAGGGCTTTCGGCCGTTACCCGCGGGTGGAGTTCGTCGCGGCCCTGCGGTCCCGTGATGGCCATGACCTCCCACGGCTGCTGCGATCCGGCGGTGATCGTCGACGAACTCGACAAGACTGCGGCGCCGGGAGCCAAGAACGGCAGCGCGGCTGGCGTGCTTCTCGGCATGCTGGGGAACCCCGAAAGCTTCCACGACGCATGCCTTCTCGCCGAGGTGAACCTGTCGCGGGTCTTCTTCATGGCGACAGCCAACGACCTCGGCGGAATTCCGGACGCGCTGCGCGACCGGTTCAGCGTCCATGTGGTCGGACGGCCCGGGGTCGGGCACTTCGACACGGTGCTCGGCGCTCTCCGCCGCAGGCGCGCGGCGGAACTCGGGGTACGCAAGGAGATGCTGCCCGACCTCGACGCGGACGAATACGGCGCGCTCCGTGATCACTTCAGCCGGGGCGGCTGCTCTCTCAGGGAGCTTTCCCGGGCCTACGACTTCGTCCTCTCCCAGGCTGTGCAGCGTGTCGCGGCGGAGCGGGTCATGGCCAACTGACTGCTCGGGGCCATTCGGGCCCGTCTCTCCGAATCCTTGAAAAATCTTGTGCGGCGGGCTTTACGCCGTCATCGGATCGGGCCTTAATTTACTTTGAACCACCTGTAGAGGGTAGGATCGAATCCTTCCGCACAGGGGCGCATCGTAAATTCCGGGGATGACCCAGAGGAGAGACATCATGGAAACCACTGCACTGCGCGTCCCGGGCGGCATGCCTTTGAAGACGCGGATCGCCCGTTCCGCCAAGAAGGGCCTCACCCTCATCGAAGCCGCGATGGTCCTTGCGATCCTCGCCCTCGTCGTTGCCGGCGTGATGCTTTTCTACACCAGCGCGAACACCAGCCGCCAGACGACCTCGGCGATCGGCGAACTCGCGTCCATCCAGCAGACCGTCCGCTCGCTTTACGGCGGCCAGGCCGTCTACACGGGCATCACCACGGCCCTCGTCGCCCAGTCGAAGGGTCTGCCCGCCCGCATGACCAACGGCACCAGCCTGCGCCACTCCTTCAACGGCCAGGTCGACATCGTCGCGGCCAACGCCGGCGGCGGCGCCGGCAGCGGCTTCCAGGTGACCTTCCAGAACGTCCCGCAGGACGCCTGCATCAAGATGCTGACTTACGACTTCGGCCGCGGCCTCTACGCCGCCGGCGTCGGCAGCGCCTCGCGCACCCAGACCACCGGCCTGCCCTACCCGCTGAGCCAGGCGAACACGGCCTGCGCCAACGCCAGCAACAACCTCGTGTGGATCTTCAACTGATCCGGCGCACACGGTTACGGAAGGGGCGGCCTGTGGCCGCCCCTTTTTCGTTGGAGGTCCGCCGGCAGGTTGGAAGGCTTCCGAAGCCCGCATTCTCCGGGACTTCCGGGGATCACGAAAAGTTTCGTTTCGTGATGCATCGTGTGTGCGCTTACCATGGGAGCATGAAGAGGGGCCTGTCATACGGGCGAACCGCCCGCCGCAGGACAGCCGGGCAAGGATCGGCCCAAGGCGCCGCGGGTTCCGCGATAGGCCTCCTCCTCGCCGTCGCCTCCGTCTCCTGGCTCATGGACTTCGTCATCGGCGCGGGCTTCGTGGCTTCTTTCGCCGTCGTCTTCGCGTTCTGCGGTGCGCTTAGGCTCCTTGGAGTCGGTCGGACAGGCGAAGCCGGCGACGGCGCCTAGCCGCTGACGATCCGCAGCCCTTCACGGACCGCCGCCCGCTCGGTCCTGCAGGGTCTCAGGACCTGCCTCCACGCCGTCACGGGCCCGCATGAGGAAAGCGCCCTCCTGATGCCGAGGCACGCGTCCTCCACGGTCGAGAAGGCCCCGTCCAGCGACACTGAAACCTCGAGCCTGACGGAGGGCTTCCATCCGTTGCGGCCGTCCCGAAGGTAGGCCTCGAGGGCGCGCTCGCTCCTGAACGACTTCGCCGGGGCGACCGAGATCGCGGTCACCGCGTCAGGAGGCGAAGCGGCGACGCCCGCGGCTTCGATCCGCCGGAAGGCGGCCCCTACCCTTTCCATCGCCACCATGCGCGTGTCGTTGAGGAACGTCTCGAGATAACTCCTGCCGAAGGACCGCTCGACCGCTTCGTCGGCCGCCTCCGCCGCCTCTCGGCAGACCACGCCGAACTTGGACCCGCCGCTCATGGCGGCCGCGAGCAGGGCCTGCGCCCTCGCCTCGGCCCTCTCCTCCAGCCAGTCGCACTCGCGCTCGAACGCCCGGCGCGTCATCTCGACATGGAAGACGACGAGCGCCTGCAGGTCGCAGCCCAGCAGGTCCTCTTCCTCCGACATCCACCCGGCGACGTCGCCGTCTACGAAGCATTCCGGAACCATTCTCTTCCTGCCCTCTCCGCGTGAACAAACCAAGAACGGATGCCTTAAAGCACGGCTTTGCGGAGTTGTCCATCGGGATAGGAAGAAAAACCTATGGTGGCCTTGTGGATTTCGCGTGCGAGGTCAACCATGATTGACCCCCGGAAAAGGAGAAGACGATGGGAAGCAGCGGTTCGCGCGAGCCTAAGGTCGTGTTCCTGACCGGCGCCGGCCTCAGCGCCGATTCAGGAATCAGGACCTACCGCGGCGCGGGAGGCTACTACGAAGGCATGCGTGCCGAAGACCTCATGTCCGCACAGACCATGAGGCACGCCCCGGAGCGCGTCCATCGCTTCTGCGACGACCGCAGGGTCAGCCTCGGGGACGCCGAGCCCAACGAGGCGCACAGGATGATCGCGCGCCTGGCCGCGGATTTCGGCCCGGAGCGCGTGGTCCACCTGACCCAGAACATCGACGACTGCATGGAGCGTGCGGGGCACGGGGGCACGGTCCACCTCCACGGCTTCCTGACCCGGATGCGCTCGATCGGCAACTCCACCGTGACGCGGGACATCGGCTACCGCCGCTACTGGGACGGGGATTCCGCGCTCGCGCCCGAGGGCGGGTTCCAGTTCCGTTGCCCGAAGACCAACAGCCGCTTCCGCCCGGACGTGGTCCTGTTCGGCGAGGCGGCTCCGGAATACTCGAAGCTCTGGAAGGCCGTCGGCGCGCTTCGCCGCCATGACCTCTTCGTCGTCATCGGCACCCAGGGCAAAGTGCTCCCCGTGCAGCGTTTCGCCGAGGCGGTCCCCTGCATGTCCGTCCTCAACAACCTGCATCCGAGCGACGAGATCGACCCCGAGGCCTTCGGAAAGGTCCTGATGTGCCGGGCGGCGGAGGCTGCGGCAGAGATCGAGGAGATCGCCCGCGGCGTGCTCGGAAAGGCGCCGATCCCGGAAGGGCGGCCCGGGTAAGGGGAAGGTGGCGGTCCCTGAGGGAATTGAACCCCCGCTGACACGGGGCTAGCACCCCCGCCGCGCTACCACTGCGCCAAGAGACCGCGTGTCGTGGAAAGCATTCCAGACAGGATTCATTCCTAGGATCCGGAACCTGTCCTGTCAACGCCTCAGCGGGACGCTGGCCTGCCGGAAGCCTGGTCGGCCTGCCTCCAGGCGGCGATCTGGACGGCCATGAAGGGCTGGGTTCCGGCGACCTCGGCTTCCGCGGCCTCGGCGGCTTCGACCAGCCAGCGGTCGCGGTCGTAGGAGGCCATGAAGGCGGCGTGGACGGAGTCCATGACGTCGATGAGGCCACGGTCGGCCACGAGGTAGGGAACGCGCGTCTCGAACTCGACTGCGGCCCTGTAGGGATCGTCGCGCTCGAGCGCGGCCTGCAGCGCGTCGAGGACGTCCGCCTCGGCCTCGCGCACCAGGTAGCGGTCGGCGCTGCCGAGGTAGTGGGACTTGCGTCCCTCGGGAAGGGAGCGGACGTAGGCGATAAGCTCGGGGGCGAAGCGCGGCGCGTCGGCGGCTGCCGCCATCCTGCGCGCGTTCTCGGCAAGGGCGTGGGCGCAGCGCTGGACGGTTCCTTCGTCGATGCGGGTATGGGCGTGGGAGACGATCCATCCGCGGCCGTCGTCATGGGTGGCCGTGACGGCCGCGAGGGCGTCGGAATCGCCGAAGGCGACGAAGCCGAACTCCATTGCCCCGATCCTCGTGTCCAGTCCCGCGAATGCCTGTCCCATGCGCCTTCCCGCCAGTCCCAAGGCAGGATTCGGCGGCGCCGGGGAGCATCCGTCAAGCGCCGAAGCGTTGACGCGGCAAGGAGTCTGGTCCGTAATCGGCATGTCCTGCTCGGAGGTAACGGGGTGCTGCGAATCCTTGTCAAAGCCGACGCTGCCGTCATTTGGGCCGCCGCGGGCGTCCTCTGGCGTGTGGCGGCGGCCACCGGCCTGACGTGGCCGTTTTTCCTGATGGCCTGGAGGGCGGCGTTCTGGGTGCCGCTCTTCGTGCTTTCCGCCTTCGTGGCGGCGAACGAGGGCACCGCTTCCTCCTATGCGGCCCTCGGCTTCGCCACGGTGCTCGCCGAGGTGTCGCGAAGGCACGCTGCGGGGCTGTGGGCCGACAGCCGCAAGGAATGGACCCCGGACCTGTTCAGCCGATACGCCCTGATCGCCTTCGCCAAGCGCGAGAGCCTGTTCGCCTTCCGCCTGCTCGCGGCCTTCCATGTCGTCGCCCTGGCCATCCTTGCGCTGATCGTGGCGCATGGAGCCGAGGGGCTGAGCGGCCCGCTATGGGCCGTCCTCTACATGGCCTCCGTCATCGCCGTCGGCGGCTGGATAGAGGCCGCCCTTCCTCCCCCGGCGGGGACAGGCGAGAAGGAAGAGGAGACCTTCGCCGTGCCGGAGGCCGCATGACGGAGGCTGCCCATCCCGCCGAGGTGGCCCGGCTGATCATGTCGTGGCCGATCGTTCTCGGCAGCGAGAAGAGCGTCCAGGAGCGGCTCTCGGCCCTCCTGGACGAGGCGGGCATCCGTCACAAGCGGGAGGTCGAGCTCGGGCCGGGCGACCTCGTCGACTTCATGATCGAGGGCGGCATCGCTCTCGAGGTGAAGCTCAAGGCTTCCAAGCGGGCGATCTACAGGCAGTGCGCCCGATACTGCGCCCACCCCAGCGTGAAGGCGCTCGTGCTGGCCTCCGCAACGGCGATGGGCTTCCCTCCCGAGATCCACGGGAAGCCCTGCTGGGTCGCCTCCCTCGGCAGGGGATGGCTCTAGCTCAGGGGGCGGGAGAAGCCGCCCACTCCTCCGCGAGCGCCCTGTCGCCTTCGGCCTTGGCCTCCTCGAGCGAGAGGTAGGCCTCGGCGACAGCGCGAGGGCCGGCCGCTTCCCCTTCCCCGTCGGCCGTGGCGATCCAGAACTCTTCGGTCCCGTCGCCTGCCGACGCGCGGGTCACGACGGCCTCTCGGCCGTCCCCTTCCCTGCGCAGCCACATGTCCTCGCGGATGCGCTGCCAGGGGGAGACTTCGACGGGGGCGACGCGCGCCTCGTAGTAGCGGTGGACGATGCCATAGACGTCGTCGACCTCGTCCTTGCTTTCCCTGACGCGGAAGCCGCCATTCGAGGGGTCGATCAGCACCGGGCCGTCCGGGGCCTCGATGTAGCCCGAGCCGTTGATGAAGTCGTGGAGGCCGACGAAACCGCCCGTGGCCAGGAAGGGCGTGTCGAATTTCCCCGCGACGAGGTCCTTTAGGGGGACGCGCATGACGTAGCACGGCACGCCGCCGTAGGTGGCGTTGTCGAGCACGGTGAAGAGGCTGTCCATCGACAGCGACGCCGGACGGTCGTGGTCCTTCGCCGTACGGGCGAGCTCCACGGTCTCGTTCCAGTCGGCGATCTCGCCCTGCGAGCGGAGCGGCAGGCGGGAGATGTTCCCGGTCGATCCGGCCTCGACGTCGAGCACGGCGCACCAGCGGAGCGCGTTTTCCTCCGCCTGGCGGCGCCGGTAGTCGGAGGTGCCTTCCCCGACTTCGCCCGACACGAGGTCGATGCCGCGCCGCGCCGCCTCCTCGACGAACTCGCGGGGCGAGACGTTGAAGAACTTCAGCGCGCGCATGAGGGCCGCGTCCGGGATGACGGTTTCGGAGCCGGAGACCGTGTCGGTGTGGCTGGTGAAGAGGTCCTCGATCCCGCGGTCGCCGTAGTCAGGGATGAAGGGCAGCTCCACAGTGACGTGGCGCGGGATGGCGTCGGCCGGCGTGGAGGCGTCGTTGTCGTACATCGCCTGGACGCAGTCTTCCCTGAGCGCCTCCACGAGCGCTTCCATGATCTCGTCGGCGTCCAGGTCCTCGAAGGCGTCGGTGACGGCTTCGACGGCGGCTTCGAGGCGGCTGACGAGCTCGTCCTTCGGTCCGCCTTCCCGGAAGTAGGCGTCGCCGTCCTGGCACCAGTCGTTCTCGATGAAGAGGTCGCCGATGCCGCCTTCCCCGTCGCGGCTCTCGAGCCAGCGGGCCGCGATCTCGCGCGCCGTGGAGTCCGACATGCCGTCGAAGGTCTCGAAGGCCCGGAAATAGGCGCTGGCCCCAACCTCCTTCGCGATGGCCACGACGGGTGCGAGCGCGGCGATCTTCGCTGCGACATCCTCTTCAGTGTCGCGTTCGGATACGTCCACCTCGGCCTCGCCGATCCCGAGCTTGATTTTCATTGCATTCTCCTTGAGCCGTTGCATCGCACGTTGGGGCTGCCGCGGGCAAGTCACAATCAGGGCAGTGGACGGCACGGAAAGGCTTGTCGAATCCTGCAGGCTTGCCCACCATCGGATGTTGACGAAGACAAGGAATCCTTGATGGCCGGGAAGGTGTCCAAGACCTACGGGAAGCTGAGGCTCGATCCGGCGCGCAGGCGTTGGGTCGTTTCCGGCGTTGCTCCCAACATCGCCTTGCGCATCAAGGACATCTTCAGGCGCATATCGAAGGTGGAATCCGGGGAATTCCTCTTTCCGGACGACAACCTGCACGCTCTCGAGCTGCTCTGGTTCATGGAACGCCACCCCCTCGAGGTCTCGGCGCTCGACCTCGCCAGGCTGAAGGCGGGGCGCAAGCGCTACTACGAGGTGGCGCGCGAGGTTGAGACGATCTTCGCGCCGGACTTCAAGGCCCCGGAATACGTCGGCCTCGCCGACGGCTGCAGGCTCTGGGAGTACCAGGCCCAGGCCGTGGAGATGTTCCGGAAGGTCCGCAGGCTCCTGCTCGGCGACGACATCGGCCTCGGCAAGACCAACACGGCGATCGGCTGCATGCTCGACAAGGGCATGCTTCCCTGCGCCGTCGTCGTTCAGGCGCACCTGCCCGAGCAGTGGGAGGAGCGCATAGAGGATTTCTCGGGCCTGCGCGTCCACGTCGTGAAGACCGTCAGCCCCTACGAGCTGCCTGAGGCCGATGTCTACGTCTTCACCTACAACAAGATCCACGGATGGGTGGACCTCGCCCGGACGGGCTATTTCAAGATGGTCGTCCTCGACGAACCGCAGGAGCTGCGCGGCGGGTTCTCGACGCAGAAGGGATCGGCGGCGCGCACCTTCTGCCTGGCCGCGGAGGCGGTGCTCGGCCTGACCGCCAGTCCCGTCATGAACTACGGCGTCGAGATGTTCCACGTCATGGAGTTCATCGCTCCGGGAGCGCTGGGCACGCTCGACGAGTTCCTGCGGGAATGGTGCAGCAACGAGCGGGTGGTCAAGGACCCGGACGCGCTCGGGGCCTTCCTGCGGGAGCAGCTCCTGCTCCTGAGGCGCACCGAGGACGACGTCGGGCAGCAGATGCCGCAGCCGAACGTCACTACCCACGAGGTTCCCTACGACCGGACGCGCGCGAAGGAGAGCGAGGACCTCGCCTACACGCTCGCGATCAAGGCGACGACCGGAGGCTTCAGCGAACGGGGCATGGCGTACCGCGAGCTCGACGCCCTCACCCGCCTGACGACGGGCGTGGCCAAGGCAGAGGGCGTCGCCGAATACGTCCGCATCCTTCTCGAAGCGGACCTTCCCGTCCTGCTTTCGGCCTGGCACCGAGACGTCTACGACATCTTCCTCGACCGCCTGGGGGGCTTCAGGCCGGTCATGTACACGGGATCGGAGACGAAGCCGCAGAAGCGAAAGGCGAAGCAGTCCTTCGTCTCCGGCGAGACCAACCTGATGATCATCTCGAACAGGTCGGGGGCGGGCCTCGACGGCCTGCAGTTCCGGTGCGCCGACGTGGTGATCGCCGAACTCGACTGGTCTCCGATGGTGCTGAAGCAGCTCGTCGGACGACTGCGCCGCTCGGGGCAGAAGGACACGGTCAACGTCCACTACATGATCGCCGACGGCGGATCGGATCCGCTCATGGTCGAGGTGCTCGGAATCAAGTCCGGACAGGCCCACGGCATCATGAATCCCTATACGCAGCCGGCCGCTCCGGTTTCGGACGAGAGCCGCATGCAGCGGCTCGCGCAGATGGTTCTCGAGAGAAGGAAGGCGGCGACGCTCGCCGCCTAAGGAGGAAGCATGCACGAGACGGTCGGCAACGAACGGCAGGCGCAGCCTGCGGGGTGGTTCCCCTGGCGCTATCTCGTTCCGCGGAAAAACTACCGCAGGCACCTGCGCATTGCGCGGGAATTCCCGCAGCTGAGGCCCTACATCGACAGGGACGCCTGCCTCAGGGGAGCCTCTGCGCTCTGCGAAATCCCCGCCGTGGCCATGCTGGTCCTCGCCCTGCCCTTCGTCATCGTCGGCATCCTCGGGCTTGCCATCTCGCAGGTCATGACCGGGGTCGTCCGCCTTCCCGGCAGCTCCCTCCAGGACCGCATCACGGAAAACGCGATCGCGGCCAACAGGACCGTCGGACCCGAGGAGGTCAGCAGGAGGCTGGAGGGGTGTTGAGGCGGCTGCGCCACACGCGGCCGCTTGCCATGGAGGAGCGGGAGGCGCACGACTTCCTCGGGAACGCGCATGACCTGCTCGAACCCGGGCATGCCCGCCTTCTCGAGGCGGGTGTGCCCCGTGCGGGAGGGGAAACCTCTTGCGAGGCATGCGGGCACGCATACCTCGACCACCCGTCGGTCGTCGGGGCGCTCTGGGCGACCGAGATTTGCGGCGGCCGCCTCGTGAAGCTCTAGCGAGTCAGCGCTTCGGTCCGGGAGGAGTGCGGAAGGACCACTCGTCCATCCCGTGCTTCTTCACCATCGTCTTCTCGTCGGTGATCTCGACCATGGGGGCGCCGGGACGCGGAAGCACGCCGCCCACCCACATGGCCAGCTCCTGGAAGGCGGTGAAGGGGTCGAGCTTCTTGGCGAACCCCATGTTCCCGAGGCCGTCGACGTCGACCTTCCAGCCGCTCTCCTTGCGCCAGTGCTTCGAGTAACGCTGCGACGTGCTCGACTTCCATACCGCGATCGAGACGCGGTTATCGATCAGCCAGTCGGTCTCCGCCCGCGTGGGCTCGCGGTAGAAGTGCTCGCGGATGTTGCCCTGGGTGACGGAGTGGTCCGACACGTAGCCCATGCCCCTGTCGAGCCTCACCCCGATCCCGTCGAGGAACTGCAGGAACCTGTCGGCGTCCCAGTGCCACTCCTCCTTGTCGGCGAGGCGGTTGAAGAAGCCGTCCCTAGGCCTCGTCTCGACCTTGACCCCGCCGTAACGCTTTCCGGCGAACCAGACCTCGTGGATGGAGAAGCGGTATTCGGTCTTGCCGAGAGCGACCGAGTTCTCGCGCTTCCAGTCGCCGCCCTTGATGCTGATGGAATCCCTGAGCATCGGGGCGAGCGGGCTCTCGGCGAAGGGGAGGACCGGCGCGTCGGAAAACTTCTTGCGCTGGAGTACGAGCGTCGTGTCGACGCCGTGGGCCTGGGCGCTGTCGTAGTAGTCGTGTCCGCCGATGATCCTCATCCGGGATTCCCTCCGCCAGTCACAGGATAGTGGCAGTCCTCCTTGCGAGGAGCCAGCCGCAGCCGCGTGTCAGCCGGCGATCGACCAGAGGCCGCCGTCGTGCCTGAAGCGCGGCGAAGACCGGAGCGCCTGCGTCGCCTTCTCTCGCCACCACGGGTCGCCGGAGGGGCGCATGGGCTCGAGGGCGGCGAGCAGCGCTTCCTCGGAGGCCGGACCTCCGCGGCCGAGCAGGCAGCCCGCGAGCGCGGCCTCCCATGGCGACGACATGGTCGAGAGCGCGAGGGCGCCGTCCTTCGGCATGGAGTTCACGTCGTGCAGCTCGCTGTAGAGCGCGAAGCCGTCGAGCCTGCCCAGCCGGTCCTTCCTGAATACCGCGAAGCAGAGCGGCTTCATCATGTTCTTGAAGAGGTTGCGGGGGATCATCTCCTGCCGGATCGACCACTTCCTGCGGTATTCGACGATCCGCGACGCCGTCTGGAAGGCGTAGGCGGGCAGGATGAAGCCGACCTTGCCGTTCTCGGGCAGGAGGCCGTGGCACCTGTCGAGGATCGAGTCGATGACATCGAGGTCGAACGGAGGATTGCCGATGACGGCGGTCGGGCGCGCGGGCAGGGCGACAGAGGTGAAGTCGCCCGTGACGACCTGCCTGCCAGACGTGGCGCGAGCCTCTTCGGCGAGTCCGGGATCGATCTCGACGCCGTAGGCGGGCACATGGGCGGGCACGGCCTTCAGGAAGGTTCCGATGCCGCAGGTAGGCTCTGCCACCACGTCGCCTTCCCCGAGTTCCGGGAAGTGCGAGGCGATCAGCAGTTCCGCCGCCCAGGTGGGCGTGAACCACTGATGCCTGTCCTTGTCAGCAACGAGTTCCTTCATCGCCCGCCATGAATCCTATGAACAAGGATTGGAAACCGAGGGGGCGTGCCTGTCAACTTTGTTGGCGAAAGGATTCGATACCTCAGGGCGACGGAATTGCCAGCGCGTGCGCCCTCGAGGCCATCTCGCCGACAACAGGGCCGATGTCGTCGAGAAGGACGGACAGCGCCGCGGCCCTGTCATCGTCCTTCCCGGTGCCGGGGGGCTGGAAGAGCAGCCTTCCCTTCTGGTTGCGGCACCAGTTCGCCCATTGCGCCGAATGGTGCGCGTCGGCGGCGAATTCCTCCCTGAGCCAGCCCTCGAGGTCTTCCGGGATCGTTGTGCCCCTGTGTGCGGCGGTGCGGCTAAGCGCCAGCCCGAGCCGATCGAGGCACTCTGGCTCGATCTCCCGGCGGGGCATGGAAAGCAGCGTGCCGTCGGCGAGCCTTGCCTTGACCTCGCGGACGAGGTCCGCCTCCGCAGGTGTCATCTCGTCGTCGCGGGCGACGAGCAGGCGCAGGTCACCTGCCCGTCTCATGATCTCGATGCAGAGCCAGACGTCGAAAAAGTCCTTGTGGCGGATCGAGGCCGTGCCGTCCTCGACCTTGGCCGCGATCTTCTCGGCGAGCGTGTTCTCATGCGGGTAGACGCGGGCGTCGAGCGCAGGCGGCGCCGCCTTGTGTCCGCCGAGCACGCCCGGAACCTTCACCAGAGACGGCTCGAAGGTGATCTCGTTGCCGATGCCGACGTCGATGACGAACGTCGTCCTGCAGGTGTGGACCGAGCACGGGACCGTTATGCGCAGGCCGCCGTCGCCCTGGTGGCCGCGCCTCTCGAAGGAGAGCCCGGCCGCGTCGATCGACAGCCCGTCGTCCCAGCCGCCCTCGCAGGCGGCGGCGATGGCGGAAGCTGCCCATTCCTCGGGGTTCTCTGCGGCATCGGCGCCGACGTTGATGTCGAGGTCCTTGGTAGGACGCATCTGGTTCCCGAAAAGGATTCCCAGGGACTGCCCGCCCTTGACTGTGATCGCTCCGGCGCTGTCGTTTGCCATCAGCCGGGCCATGAAGCGCTCGATGGCATAGGATACGGCGAGCGACTGGACGTCGGCCCCGGTCGACTTGGCCCGCTGCCTCAGCAGCTCGTACGTCCTGGCGGCCGCCCCGCTCATCGCTTCCTCCCGAGGCCGGCCGCGGCCTCGACGTATGGCCGCACCGCCTTCTCCGCGCCGAGCTCGCGGGCGGCCTTGAGGAGGTCGCCGAGGCGGCCGGTATAATTGGCCAAGGCCTCGAACGCTGCCTCCTTCTCGCCCGTCCTGTCGGCGGTCCTCAGGTAGTCGACGACGGTCCGTTCCGGCGTCGTCATGCGGACCTTAACGCCGCCCACGTCGTATTCCGAGACCCCTGCCGTCATAGCCCTGCCGCGCCAGCGGAACCCGCGGCAGGCAAGGTCAGATTTCCTGGGAAGCGAGGACTCATAGGGAAAGGCGGCCCAGATCTCGTGCGGGTTCTGGGTGGTCAGGCCGTGGAATGCCGCGGCGGTCGCGAGGCAGATGACGGCGTTGGGGTAGCGGGCCGCGAAGCTCGCCAGCGAATCCCATGACGCGTCGCGTTCGGGCAGGCCGTACATGCCGAGCGGGAGGCGTGCCACCGCTCCTTCGTCCAGCAGCTCGCGGATGAGCCGATGGGAGCCTGCCGCCCGTCGAAGCTCGGTGTAGGAGCGCGGAACGCCCGTGCCGACGAGGTCGAGGACCTCCTTCCTCCTGGCTTCCCTTGCCGTCTGTGTCATACCTAAATCACTCATATGAGCATCAATGTGAGTGAAACGAGTATAACCGGATTCACTCACAAGGCAAAGCATGTGCGTCAATCGCGAAAGGGAGAAGTCATTGCCCGGCTCCGCAAGGGGCGTTCCGGGGCCTGGAGATGCCTGTCGGCTAGCGCGCCTTTCCCGCACGCATGGCTGATTCCTTGATGCATCGCGTGACGTCGGCGAGCTTCCTGCCCGCCTCGACAAGGGCCTTTTCATGGACCTCGCGGTCGAGGACGAGCGCTTCGGAGCCGTCCGGCATCGGGACGGTACCAAAGGCTCCACGGCCCCTGGCGGGCAGGATCACGAAGCGTCTGGGTCCCAACGGACACCTCCGAACGTTGCGTGCGGGGGACGCGCCGGCTGCGCGAACTGTCGGATCGAACTAGCCGGGCGGGTCGAGGACCGGCGCCTCTCCGTCGCCCCAGTCGATGAAGTCCTTGAAGGTGGCGCGGAGCGCGGAGGTGGCGCCCGACATGTTCGGCTTGGATCCCGGAGTCGGGAAATCGTAGACAGCCAACGTCATCGTGGCCCCGTAAGTATCGGGATTTCCGCCGATCCAGTGCGTTATGCACACCTCGCGATTTGTCGTCGTCACATAGTTCGGCAAGACGCTGACCCGCCCGGGCGGGTAGCCCACGTAGGGTTCGAAATCCAGATGCCAGGTGGGATCGTCCGGGTCCGGGCTGACGGGCTGGTAAACGTCCACTGCGAGGGTATAGATGAAGTTTCCGTGTCCCCCGGTGACCTGGAAGCAGTAGCCGGAGTCCGGTGAGGTGCCGTACTGGTCCGTGTGCGGACGGTCCAGGGTGACGATCAGGCCGAGCTGCGGACCGACGTTCTCGTTTCCGGGGAAGTACTCGATATAAGGATCGCCTGCGAGCGCGGACGTAGGCCCTAGTTCGGCGGCCCCGATGATCGGTGCGGGAATGCCGTTGCCGTCGCCCTCGTCCTCGTCGTCCGGTTCCTGGGTCGGCGGAACGACGTTGAAGGTGAAGCCTTTCCACGCGCTCATCGAGTCATAGGCGCTGCCGGAGAAGGTCGGGCCTTCGAACTCCATGCCGTAGAAAAACATGTTCAGGGGCTCGCCGCCGACGGGCATCGCATCGTATGCGATGCGCACGCACGCCGCGGTTTCGGATACGGTGGAGCCTTCCGTGGCGGGATACGTGGCGGAAGTCTCGCCGACCGAGCTGAACGGTGAGCCCAGCTGGGATTCCGGCACTATGTCGAGGCCTTTCAGCCATGACGGCGCCGTCATGTTGTGGAATCCGGCGTCGTAGACGTAGTGGCCGCTCCCCTGCGTGACCTCGAAGCAGCGATGAGCGAGGCCTGTCACGCCAGACTGTGCCGTGGGGACCATGTCGAAGCCATTGGGGCCTGCCAAGGCGTCTTCCTCCTCAGGCGGGCTGAAGACCGGGCTGCCGGGAATGTCGGGGTTCGGATCGCCTGGCCCGCTTCCAGCGTGATCGCCAACGATGCCCGCCTTGTAGCGGAAGATCACGCTGCCGTCCTGTTCCTGTGCCCCGGCCGAAGCGTGGGCTGCAATGACGGCGCAGCCGGCGAGCAGTGCATGAAAAAGACGCATGACCTGATACCCCGGATAACTCACGCAACTATAGGCGCGAATCCTGCCGGCGGAAGACCGCCGCGGATTCGAAGGGATTCACCGGCCATGCATCCGGCCCCCGCCGTGGCGGCGGACTGCCCTCCTGTGTCATGGCGCCGGAGGTTCAAGGACCGTCCCTTGTCAGGATTGCGGTTTGCCCTCTTTCCGGTCACTCGACTCCGCCTACCGGACCCGATGGGCCGTCGACGATCGAGTTGTCGAAGGTGGCGAAGATGGCCGACGTGCGTCCTGACATCTGGGGCTTCGAACCCGGGGCCGGGAAGTCGAAGACCTGAAGCCGGAAGGTGGCGCCGTAGTCGTCGACGAAGCCTCCGATCCAGTGGTTGATGCAGACCTCGCGCTGCGTCGTGGTCTCGAAGTTCGGCAGGATGCTCTTCCTTCCTGTCGGGACGACATCCATCAGCTCGTAAGCCAGTTCCCACTTGGCCTCCCCGGGACCGGAGATCGGTTGGTAGACGTCGACGGCGAGCGCATAGATGAAGTTGCCGTAGCCGCCCGTGACCTGGAAGCAGTACTGGGAATCGGGTCCGGTGATGCCGATCTCGTCCGTGTGGGGGCGGTTGTAGGTCAGGACCAGGCCCAGCGGCGGGGCCGCGTTCAGCGGGCTCGGGTAGTAGACGACGTCG
>Ga0065721_10000041_pt1 | contig 14676 bp, 11 predicted proteins | sample Mesricmetagenome_FD_59108 | JGI IMG/M metagenome (GOLD analysis project Ga0065721, IMG submission 59108) | Mesophilic microbial community from rice straw/compost enrichment Sample: eDNA_1 v2 (version 2) | ecosystem: Engineered > Solid waste > Grass > Composting > Bioreactor | place: USA: Davis... | reverse complement strand
GCTATTTTATATGTCAGTCAAATGAATCCTGTGGATGATGTTGACAGCAAAGGAGCGAATATAAAAGTAAGTATCCGTTCAGGAATAAAACTTTTCCATAAGCTTCCTTCTGCTAAAACCAAGAAGCTTGAAATAGAAAACCTGGTTTACAATAAATCCAATAAAACGCTTGATCTATTCTTTGAAAACAAGGGGGATGTATGGGCAGACGGAAAGGTTTATACTGATCTTGTGAACACCCAAAACGGAAAAAAGGTTTCCCTGGAGGCGATTATTTTTTATACCATGCCGGGAAATAAAAGAGAAATGAACATTAGTCTTCCTAATACACTTGAGAAAGGGAATTATACCGCTTCGGTAATGCTTGATTGCGAAAATGACAATTTGGAAATAGGAGAACTTAACTTCACGTATGAATAGTAAATTCAGTTTTATTTTACTGATTGTTTTCGTTAAAAGTTTTGCACAGGTTACATACAGTTCATGGATCAATAGTTACCTGCAGATCAACTCATATAATGGGAATACCAATCCTGATGCATATACCCTTACCTTGGCAGGTAACGGGAATATCAACGTTCCTCACTGGAGAGTATCTGTAAGGTTAAAGCAACCTATCACCGCTAATTCCGGTAACTATATTCTTCCGGCTAATAAGATTTCTTTCCAACCGGTTTCAACTTCCGGTCAGGCTTATCCTAATCCTATTCCTTCAGTCTCTCAGATCGGAGTTCCTCTGAATGTATTTTTGCAGGAAGGCCCAGAAGTTTTTTTAGTACCACAATCCAACGCTGCTCTGTATAATCAGCCTGCAAGTATAAACGGTTATTATGAACTTCAGCTAAAATTTAGCATGNATATAATGGGNGGAGCTTATTTGGGAAACTATCCGTCATGGATTACTTTCACTGCCCCNTTGCAATTTACGGCATACGACCAATATAACAATATTATTGGTAAGGCGGATCATAACTTTCAGTTTCAGATCGGTAAGCTTTCGGGAACTCCAACGGACCCTCCTGAAATGTCTTTGAAATTTGAAGCAAATGCAGTAAACGGTACATTAGAGTTTAAAAGCATGACAGATTATATCAATGGCGTTAGTGCAACCTATCCCAGCGCATTAATCATCAGTAGCAATACCAATTATCAGATTAAACTAAAGTCCCTTCAGCCTCAGTTTATATCCCTTGCAGGAAACACAATTCCTTTGGATGCGGTAAAACTGAAACTAAATCCTGTGTCACAAACCACAGGCACGGTATATTCCGTTTCGTTAAGCTCTTCACCACAGCTTATAGCCACAGGAAATTCCACTCAGGGAACCAATGTTTATTATGATATCAACTATTTTACAAATCCTAATGACACCCGGTTTATTGATGCGAAATCAGAAGAATATACGACTACCATTCAGTACGAGATAACACCTCAATAAATCCAGAATGCCTACAGAACTCTTCAAAAAAATATTTCTTGTTTTTTTGATTCCGTTATCCTTTATTCTGATATCCGCACAGGATCATCACAGAGTAAGCATGGAAATCCGCAATGAATCTCAGGCGCTGAAAAGCAATATTATAGACCTGATTTTAGTGATAAAGAATCAGGAAACAACAGCTCCTTTCGAAGGAAATATCAATATTAAAGTCCCTGCCGGCTTCAGAACTATTTCCAATGCTACCATCAAACTCAATTTAAAACCCGGTGAAAATGTGTTTTTACCGGTAAAAATTCTGGTCAGTAACGATGCCGCATCCGGAGAAGCTCAGCTTCTATTCAATCTTAATGACAGTCAGGGTAAAATGATTACACAAGAAATACTGAATCATACTGTTCTTGAAAACAATAGCCTGANAATAATTCCGGAAAACACTNTGATCCACATCAACAATACTACGGATTCCGTCGAAGTAAGGGCAAGGGTTTCCAATTTGGGAAATAAAAAGCAACACGTGACAGTTGTTTTTAAAATTCCGGAAGCAGCACAGGAAAACTTTTTCGTTGAGCAGAAAGGAAATATCGGGATACAGCGGGATTCCGTGTTTGTCTTCCGATTTATGCCCTCAAGCAAGATCATAAAGAGTTCTCAGTTCATTGTTAATATTGTAGGCTTCAGAGAGCCTGANAAAGAAATTTTTGGGAACTCCAGCGTTTCCATTCAGAATGTTTCTTCCGTACAGCAATATCAGGATTTACAGTTCAATCCTTTCTCAAATCATACTAAAAACAGTATCACAGCCAGCTACCGAAGTGTCGGCAATAATATTGATATGTATCAGCTGATCGGTTCCGGGGGATTTAATCTTCCTTCCGGTTATATTTTCATGAGAGGAAATATTTATACCATCAACAGACAGGGTACTCCGATTGTAAATAACACTTATGTTTCCTATCACCGGGAAAAAAGCGAATACACCTTAGGGAACATCAATAAAATGATGGAGATGCCCTTATTTGGAAGGGGAGCAGAATATGTCTATACCTCTTCAGACAAAAACAAAAAATTGGAAGCAGGATTTGTTGATCAAACCTTCAGTTTGATCGAGACCAATTCTTTTCTTCAGAATGGTTACGGTTTTTATGCAAAAGGAACACTCGGTGCACAGAATGCGACAGAGAATATGTCTGGAACATATATTTTCAGGGAAGATAAATATGATCAGTCCAAACACCATGTTTTCGGGGCAGATGTCAACCATACTTTTAATGATTCCTGGAGGATTTATACTAAAATGTATGGTGGATTAAGCGTCTATGAAAGTATCGATAAAATCAAGCCTTCTCTTGCCGCAGAATCTCAATATTCAGGGTTAATTGAAAAGGTAAATCTTAACGGAAATTATTTCTACAGCACTGACTATTTTCCCGGGAACCGAAGAGGCNTGCTTCTNGTACAACAGAATTTTTCGCGAAGTATTTTCAAAGATTATTTTTTGTTTGCCAATGTAACGGTCTCTAATTTTTCTCCGAAGTTCTACTTCTTCAACAACGATATCAAAGCCAATAATACCCGNCTGGATATTGGCTTGAATTTCCCTAAAAAAGGTAACTTCAGTTTTGGTGTGGGCTATCAATATCAAGGCGAACGATCGAACAGCTACAATACTTTCTTTGGTCTTCCCGGAAGTAAAGATTTAAAACAAATGACGGCCCGAAGATTTACGGAATATACAAGTTGGATGAGTCCCAATAAGAAACACTCTTCCATGCTGAGTATAGAAGCAGGATGGGTAGATTATCCCGATTTCGATCAGCCGGAATACCAGATGAAGATTAGTGGAAATTATAATTATAAATGGTTTAATTTCAATTATATTTACCAGTACGGAAGTTATTTCCTGTCTGAATATGCTTTCTCTAAAATGCTTAATGCGGATTTTCCTTATAAAAAATTATCCCTTTCTTCATTTTTTAATAAAAACTTTTTTAAGGATAAGGTAAGTATGACTGCCGGTTTGGCGTATACAGATGATTCATTATATGGCAAGTCTCCTTCCTGTTTTGTGAATTTAAAATACAACAGGGAACGATACGGATTCTTTGTGAATTCTTCATGGTATAATTACTCCTCGAATAATTTAAACAACAATCTTTTCACCATCGAAGCAGGTATTAATGTTAATCTGCAGCCTAAAACACTGGATAAAGGTAAAAAATCGAATTTAACCGCATTTGTTTATTATGACAGAAATAATAACAACATTTTCGATGAAGGCGACACTCCAGCGGCAGATTACCTGATCATGATCAATACGATCTCCTTCAAGACCGATAGTGACGGAAACATCGTCTATAAAAAGATTCCTTATGGAAAATATTCTTTAAAACAGGTGATCCAGCAAGGATGGTACTATACAGAAGATGAGTTTGAAGTTGATAATCATAATTATCACATAGAAGTACCTCTTCACCAGAACGGAACTGTGCACGGAAAAATTTCTTACGATTTTAATGCTAAAACTTCGTTGGAGTTTGCTCCTAAAATCGAAGGTATTGTATTCAACGTTTACCAGAATGATAAGCTTATCCAACGTATTTTTACGGATGACAATGGTGAATTCATTTCCTTCCTTCCTTCAGGGAAATACAGAATCGGTCTTAATGCCAGTTCATTGCCTTCCAATACACATTGTGAGCAAACTTATACGGATATAGAAGTTCAGGCTGGAAAAATCACGCAATCCGAACCGTTTATCATAAAGGTAAAAGAAAAAAACATCCGTGTTAAAAAATTCGGAGACGGAAAAAACACAGGAAATTAAACGTAAATTTGCATAGTAATATTTCCTTTAATAGCTTAAATAAATGGATTTCTGTGCATTAGATTTTGAAACTGCCACCCACGAGAGAAGTTCTGCTTGTGAACTGGGGGTATGTATTGTACAGGACTCCAAAATTGTAGAAACCAAAACATGGCTCATCAAACCTCCTAGTTTCCCCTATTTCAATCCGTATAATATGGACATTCACGGGATATCTCCGGAAGATGTGAAAGACGCTCCCACTTTCGATGAAATATGGTATGAAGTGGAAGAAATGATGTACGGCACATTGATGATCGCTCATAATGCAGGTTTTGATGCGGGAGTTTTAAGAGGTTGCCTGGATCATTACGGAATGTTTACCCCAAAGCTGAACTATCTTTGTAGCATTCAGCTTGCCAAGAAATCATGGAATTATTTACCTAAATACGGCTTGAAACACCTCGCAGAATACCATCAGATCGAGTTTAAGCATCACAGAGCCGGAGACGATGCAGAAGCATGTGCAAAGATCTCTTTACTTGCCTTTGAGAAGCTGTTCTTAACCAGTAATGAAGAAGTACAGGAGATGATGAAACTGAAAATCAAAAAGCTTTAATCCGAATTTCATAAATCGGTACCGATCGTTATAAACTTGTAAAATTATTTCATAAGCATATTGTGTTTAATTGCTTAAAATTGCTGATAACAGATTGAATTTAGGAATATCAATCTCAAAACTTTCCTGGGTATCCATATTCTTTACCAGATATTTTCCACCCATATTCCCTGCTCCGGAACGCAGCATAACGTTGGAGAAGTAATTAAAACTATCACCGGGAGCTATTTCAGGCGTTAATCCGATCACGCCATCTCCGATGATCTCTGTATAGCCGAATCCTACGTCAAAAATCAGCCATTTTCTTTTCAATATTTTAATAGGGAAATCACCTTCATTCTCTATCAGAATACTATACTTGAAAACGTAACGGTTTTCAGAAGGGTAGCTATTCTTACTATCATATTCAGGAACTACTGAAACTTTGATATTAGAAGTAATTTTTGAGAACATCATTTTGGTATTTGATTAAATATATACAAAAATCCCGCCTTTTTGAGGCGAGATTATAAAGTATATTATAATTTCATTGAAAATTTATAATTCCAAAGCCTTTCTTTCGTCACCTCCCATCAATACTTCAACAGGATTGTCGATACCTTCTTTCACAGCAACCAGGAATCCTACAGATTCTCTACCGTCAATAATTCTGTGGTCATAAGACATTGCCACATACATCATCGGACGAATAACTACCTGTCCGTCAACAGCAACCGGTCTCTGGATAATGTTATGCATTCCTAAGATTGCAGATTGCGGCGGGTTGATGATTGGTGTAGACAACATAGATCCGAATACTCCACCGTTTGTAATTGTGAATGTACCTCCTGTCATTTCATCAACTGTAATTTTACCGTCTCTTACTCTGTCTGCAAGGTTTTTGATGTTTGCTTCTACTCCTCTGAAAGACATTGTTTCTGCATTTCTCAATACAGGAACCATCAATCCTTTAGGGCCTGAAACTGCAATTGAAATATCGCAGAAATCATAGTTGATTTTGAAATCACCATCAATAGATGCATTTACATCCGGATACATCTGTAATGCTCTTGTTACCGCTTTCGTGAAGAAAGACATGAAACCAAGGCTTACTCCATGTTTCTGAGCAAATTCATCTTTATATTGTTTTCTGATTCTGAAGATCTCAGACATATCTACTTCGTTGAAAGTAGTCAGCATAGCTGTTTCATTTTTCACAGAAACTAATCTTGCAGCCAGTTTTCTTCTAAGAACAGAAAGTTTAGTTGTTGTTGTAGATCTTGATCCTGTGGCCGTTAATGGACTTCCACCCATTGCCGGAACAGCAGCCAGTTCCGCATCAGTTTTAGTGATTCTTCCGTCTCTTCCGCTTCCTGAAACCTGTCCTGCATCGATTCCTTTTTCGTCAAGGATCTTTTTAGCAGCAGGAGAAGGCGCTCCGGTTGCGTATGTCTGAGTAGCAGCAGCTGGTTGAGCCGGTTTTGGAGCTTCTTGCTTAGCTGGTTCAGCTGCTTTCGGAGCCTCTTGTTTTGGAGCTTCCGCAGCAGGTGCAGTACCTTCCGGTTTAGCAGCACCCATATCAATTAAACAAACTACCTGACCTACTTGCACTACATCTCCTTCTTCAGCTTTTAAAGTAATAACACCACTTTCTTCAGCAGGCAATTCAAGAGTTGCTTTGTCTGAGTCTACCTCAGCGATTGGTTGATCTTTTTCTACATAATCACCATCTTTTACAAGCCAAGTTGCAATTTCAACTTCTGTAATGGATTCGCCCGGTGAAGGAACTTTCATTTCTAAAACTGACATATCGTATTTTTTATTTTTTTATTAATTATTATTTAAAATTAGGCTGTTACAGGTCTTTTTACAGGTGCATCATTTCTGTCGAACACTCTGTTGATCACTGCATTTTGGTTTTTCTCGAACATTTTGTGACTACCCGGAGCCGGAGCACCGCTTGGTACNGGAGCAATCACCTGGATTCCTGTATCTCTGAAGTTTCTGAGTATATAAGACCAAGCTCCCATATTTTCAGGTTCTTCCTGAGCCCAAACTAATTCTTTTCTGTTCCCGTACTTGTTAAAGATTGCTTCTATAGCATCTGTCTGAAGCGGATACAGCTGCTCAAATCTTACTAATGCAATATTTTCAGCATTTAATTCTTCTTTCTTAGCTAATAATTCAAAGTAAAGCTTACCTGAACATAATACTAACTTTTCTACTTTTTTAGGATCAGCAGTAGGATCGTCCAAGATCGGCTGGAATGAACCGTTTGCAAAGTCTTCTAATGGAGAAACCACTTTAGGATGTCTCAATAAAGATTTAGGACTCATTACCACCAATGGTTTTCTGAACGCCCATTTCAACTGTCTTCTTAATAAGTGGAAATAGTTTGCAGGAGAAGTAATGTTGGCAACAACCATGTTTTCATTTGCACAAAGCGTTAAGAATCTCTCCAATCTTGCTGAAGAGTGNTCNGCACCNTGTCCTTCCGAACCGTGAGGTAACAACATCACCAATCCGTCCTGAATTTTCCATTTTTCTTCGGCAGCTGCTAGATATTGGTCAACAATAATCTGTGCACCATTTACGAAGTCTCCGAACTGAGCTTCCCAGATCGTTAATGTATTAGGTGAAGCCATTGCATATCCATAATCGAATCCTAATACCCCATATTCTGAAAGGTGAGAGTTGTACACATCGAATCTGTTTTCAGATACATGTCTCAACGGGATATATTCTTCTTCTGTATCTTCTGTTTTTACAACCGCATGTCTGTGAGAGAAAGTTCCTCTTTCCACATCTTCTCCGGAAATTCTTACGTTGTGACCTTCAGTAAGCAATGTAGCGTAAGCTAACCATTCTCCTAAAGCCCAGTCTAATGAATTGGCCTCGATCGCTTTGATACGGTTATCAAAAAGTCTTGTAATTTTATTGATGAACTTTTTATCAGCCGGAAGTGTTGACATTTTAATAGCCAGTTCTTTCAGCTTAGCAAGGTCATATTTTGTATCAACAGGCAACTGAACGGCACCTCTCTTTCCGATCGGATAATTGATCCAGTCTTCAGCCATGAATACATCCATTGCATTTTTTTCGATCTCTTTGGAAGCATCAAAGTCCTTATCTAAAAGTGCTTTGAATTCCGTTTCCATTGTCTTAAGGATATCATTGGAAACTACGCTGTCCTGAATCAACTGTTCTTTGTAGATCTCTCTTGGATTTGGATGCTTAGAGATCGTTTTGTATAAGTTAGGCTGAGTAAATCTTGGTTCATCCCCTTCGTTATGACCATATTTTCTGTATCCTAAAAGATCGATATAAACATCTTTTCCGAATTTAGCTCTGAAATCTGCAGCAAAATGGATCGCATGAACTACTGCTTCGGCATCATCCGCATTTACGTGCATTACAGGAGATTCTGTAACTTTTGCAATGTCTGTACAGTATGTTGATGATCTTGCATCAATATAGTTAGTTGTAAATGAAACCTGGTTGTTTACTACAATGTGAACGGTTCCACCTGTTCTGTAACCCTCCAGTGTCATCATCTGTGCAACTTCGTAAGCGATACCCTGTCCTGCAATAGCACCGTCACCGTGGATGACGATCGGTAAAATTTTAGAGAAATCTCCTTTATATTTATCGTCTACTTTTGCACGGCAGATGCCTTCTACAAGGGCTGCAACGGTTTCAAGNTGTGATGGGTTCGGAGTAAGATTGATAGAAACTTCTTCTCCTGACGCTGTTTTTATTTTTTTAGATGACCCCAAGTGATATTTAACGTCTCCTGAGAATACATCTTCTTCAAATTCTTTTCCCTCAAATTCTGAGAAGATCTGCTTATAAGATTTTCCGAAAATATTAGATAATACATTCAATCTTCCTCTGTGAGCCATTCCCAAAACAACTTCATTCACTCCCAATTGAGAAGATCTGCTGATCAGCTGGTCTAAAGCCGGGATCAGAGTCTCGCCTCCTTCCAATGAGAATCTTTTCTGTCCTACAAATTTTGTATGAAGATAGTTTTCAAACGCAACAGCCTGATTCAACTTCAGTAATATCTCAGTTTTTTCATTAGCTGAAAGGCTTGGATGGTTTTCATTTACCTGAAGCCATTTTTTAATGAAATCTTTTTCCTCAACATTGTTGATGTGCATATATTCAACACCGATAGAATCGCAATAGATATTTTCGAGATGAACGATAAGATCCTTCAATGTTGCAGGTTCTTTCATTCCTGTTTCTACCGCACAGCTGAATTTGATATTCAGGTCTTCCTTACTCAGACCGAAGTTCTCAATGTCTAAAGTAGGTGTATAATGTCTTCTTTCTCTAACCGGATTTGTTTTTGTGAACAAATGACCTCTGGTTCTGTACGCCTCAATAAGGTTAACAACCTTAAATTCTTTCTTGATATGCTCAGGAACTTCTCCATTGGATACGGCCTGAGAAATTTGCTGTGCAGCAGGAGCCGCCTTAGCAGATGTTTGGATATATTGAATGCTATCATCATCCGAATAGTTCTCCAAAGCAAAATCAAAGCCTTGGAAGAATGCTTTCCATGATGGTTCTAGCGAGTCCGGGAATTTTAAGTACTGTTGGTATAAATCCTCAATTAACTGAGAATGAGCTGCGTTTAGGAATGAAAATCTGTCCATTATTACAGTTTATCTATTATTAAAATTTATTTGTAGAATTAATCTTCAAATTTAATAAAAAAAACCGACTTGGGACAGCCTATATCCGTTAAAAAATTATAAACGAGATAAATATCAGGAATTTACTTAAACACCGTTAAAGACAGCTTCAAGTTTACATCCTGACCGTCAACCGGACGTTCGATAAATGTCTGTTGAACATCTCCGTAACGCATCTCGTCATTTTTAGCTTTCTGGATGAGTTGCTGGATCGCTTTTACCCTTCCTGCGTATGTTCCTTTATAGTATAAAACATAGTTTTGGCTAGNATTCACAGTTCTGAAACTNAANTTATTATCNGTNATTCCCATTTTTTTGGATAAAGGAATTCCAAGGAAATAGGAAACTTCTTTGTCTTTATAATTATCAGCATCCGTAATCAGCATAGGGTAACCGAATTCATCATCTTTCTTACCGAGATCCATCGTAACATAGTTATACACTTTGTTGTAATTCATCACGATGTTTCTGTACAATGCATCTTTTTTGTTGGAAGTACTTACATTGATCCCCAAGAGCAGCTTTTCCTCTTCATTTTCCACCATAAGACTGTCATATTTAATAGCAGCCAGCTGGTTGTCTTTTTCCACTTTATTTCCGAGAACATTTTTAAGGTTCACCATACTTTTATCAATATTCTCTGCGAAACGGTCTTCTGTCCAGAAATTTTTAACTCTGCTTAAAACAGAAAGCTTCGGAGTATGAACATACCACGTAATTTTTGTTCTCTCTGCAGAAACCGCCTTGAATTTAACATCCACTAACGTTGGATTTTCATTTCTGTTCTCAAAAAGCTGATATCTTAATGTTCTGTTCGGATTTTCATAACGGATGAACATTTCTCCTTGATTTCCGTTCTTGGGATCTTCATAACTGATCGCACTTCCCTGCCCTTCATAAGGAGTATAATAATCAATATCTATAGATTGAGAACTTTTGAAAAAATTGTTCCAGCGGGTAAAATTCTGCAGGTTATTGAACTGTGAAAATACTTTATCTACAGGATAATCGATCTCTTTTTCAATCTGAAAGTTTTTACTTTCATCCACAAAATAATACATGGAAAGCGCATAGGCACCTACCAAAAACAGAACAATTACGGTGAAAATCTTCATGAAACGCATCGCACAAAAGTAATACAAATAAAAAAAGTGACCAATATATTGATCACTCTAGTTTTATGTTAATTTTTAAAATAAATGACTTTTGCGTTTATTAGCCAATGTGTGTTCCTGCAGGAAGCACAGCTCCTTTTTTCACCACCACAATACCGTCCTGAACAGAATGCGTTCCGTAGTCTCCATCCGGAATGTGTTTCCCTCCTATGATTCTTACATTGTCTCCAATATAGCAGTTCTTATCCAAAATAGCTTTTTCAATGTAACAGTATTTCCCGATTCCCATATTAGGAAGCCTGTTTCTGTCGTTCATCACGATTTCTGCNGTATTTTGATAGAAATCGGAACCCATCACGTAAGAATTTACAATGGTGCTTCCTTTGTCTATTCTGGTCCTGTTTCCAATCACTGAATTTTCGATCTTGTCTGCCATAATGATACATCCATCTCCAAAAACTGCCTTACTTACGTATGATCCGTTAATTTTAGATGGCGGAAGCATTCTCGCTCTTGTATAGATCGGTGAAGAAGAGAACAGATTGAACTGCGGGAAGTCCTGACACAGATCCAGATTGGCTTCATAGAATGATTCAATGGTTCCTATATCCGTCCAATATCCTTCGTATTGGTAGCTTAAAGTAGTATATTTTCCTATTGAACTTGGAATGATATCTTTACCGAAATCGTCTCCTGCTCCATCTTCAAACATTTTTTTAAGAATATTCTTAGTGAAGATATAGATTCCCATTGAAGCCAGAAATTCTTTACCTTTCATTTTATTTTCATCGGAAACTTCAGATTTCAGACCATCGAGCATATCATATCCCGGTTTTTCTACGAATGAGGTAATATTTCCGTCATCATCAGATTTCAGAATTCCGAATCCGGTAGCATCTTTAGCATTTACGGGAATGGTAGCAATGGTCACATCGCCTCCGTTTTTGATATGAAAATCCAGCATTTCCCTGAAATCCATCTGATAGAGCTGATCCCCGGAAAGAATGAGGATATAATCATAATCATATTTTTCCAGGTGCTTCATGGATTGACGAACTGCATCTGCCGTTCCCTGATACCAACTGTCNTTTTCCACATTCTGCTCAGCAGCCANAATATCCACGAATCCTTTACTAAAAATATCAAAGTGATAGGAGTTTTTAATGTGTGAGTTCAGAGATGCCGAATTGAACTGTGTTAAAACCAGAATTTTGTTCATTCCTGAATTCAGACAATTGGAAATCGGAATATCTACCAACCTGTATTTTCCGGCGATGGGAACAGCCGGTTTCGACCTTGTATAGGTTAAAGGGAAAAGCCTCGTTCCTCTACCTCCTCCTAAAACAATGGATATGACATTGCGCTTCATAATTATTTGTATTTTTATCTTTCTTGTTAGTATTATTTTATTTGATCCGCTTTATTCTCATTCATTTTTCTTTGCTTTGGCTATCTGAGATTCCAAGCTGTCTATTTCTTTCTGAACTGCTTGACTGTCTTTTTGAAGATTCTCCAGTTTAGCTTGTTTTTTATCAATTTCTTTCTGAATCTTCTCTTTATTTTCAGTCTGATCCAATTTGTTTTTACCTGCCAGAATTTCGGCTTCAAGCTTTTTTGCTTTTTCTTCAATTCTGCTTAGGTACTGCTTATTGAGCTTAAGTTTATTTTCATCGGAAGCCAACATCCTTTTTTGGTTTTTCAACTGAAATTGAACAGCTCTCTGCTGTTCTTCCATTCTCATCTGCTGATTGTGCTGCACCATTAAGGATTGCCGCATCTGCTGTGTATTTTGTGAAAAAGCATCAGCTGAAATCACCATCAACACCCATCAGTATAGACTTTATATTTACCATAATCAATCAGATCAACTATTATATAAAGCTATGTATTTTTCCGCAGATTTCTCCCATGCAAAGTCAAAATTCATATTGGCACGGATAAGATTTTCCATTACGCCTTTCTGATTATAGATCCCCAAACCTCTGTTGATGGCATGAATAATATCTTCCACTCCGGGATATACAAAATTCAGACCAGCTCCGCCTGTAGAAATATCGGCTACCGTATCTTTCAGTCCTCCCGTGTATCTTACGATAGGAACGGTTCCATATCTCATGGAGTACATTTGATTCAGTCCGCATGGTTCTACTCTGGATGGCATGAGTAAAAAGTCTGCCGAAGCATAAATTTTATGGGAAAGGTATTCTTTATATCCTAATTCCAGTGCAAAATTGGTATAGGTATGATCGTACTCCTTCAGCTTATTCTCAATATAGGTATTTCCGGAACCCAGAATCATGATATTTAAAGCTCCATAACTTTGCTTGATGCTTTTCCAGACCATCTCCGGAAGAAGATCGGCTCCTTTTTCGGTAGCGAACCTTCCAATAAAAGCAAACAACGGGAGTCCGGGCTTTAATCCGTATTCCTCACACAATTTTAGTTTATTTTTCTTTTTCTGTTCAACAGCATTGGCGACTGTATAATTAAAATCCAGCATCGGATCGGTCTCTGGATTCCAGACCTCTGTATCTATACCGTTGATGATTCCGTAAGCTTTATGAAATTCCTGACGAACCAGGCTTTCAAGACCACGAAAACTTATATACAGTTCTTCGAGATAGCCTTCGGAAACGGTGGTAAAAGCATGAGAACATTTGATCATGGAAGCAAGTGGATTCATCAGTCCGTTCCAGTCTAAAAGCCCCCATTTCCAGGCATCAAAAGAAGGCATATAATTCGCCATTTCCCAGCTCATCATTCCCTGATATTCTCCATTATGAATGGTTCCGATTGTTTTTACTCCTTTCAGAAATTCAAATTCATGACAATTTTCTATCATAAAAGGAACCAGACCCGTATGATAATCGTGACAATGCAACACATCAGGACGGATCTTCATTGCGCTCAACCAATGAAGAACTCCGTGCTGGAAAGCCAAAAACTGAAAGCTTTCATCTTCATATCCATAAGGATTTTCCCTGTCCAAAAGTCCTGGGATTTTAACCATATACAATTCAAATCCCAAAACATCGGATTTTTCTTTCATTACCTGTACCTGAAGCATATTTTGTCCCTGATGAATGAATCCATCAAAAACGATATCAAACTCATGGTCATAAAAGAAAGACTTATTGTACCAAGGCATCACTACTTTGGCATCTACTCCTTTTATTTTGTTCTGATATTTAGGCAATGCTCCTACTACATCCGCCAAACCGCCTACTTTTGCTACCGGATAACATTCCGTACTGAGGTGATAAATGATCATTATCTTTTATGTAATTTAATTCTTTGTAATTTATATTTTCTGTCTCTTTTCTGCTTTAAAATAATCCCTGCGAGAGGTGGTAATTTCAGGCTTATGGATTTTGGACGGTTCATCNATTCTTCATACTGTTCTTTGAAGATTTCAGGTTTTACTCCGCTTCCGTTGTATCTTTCATCATCGGAATTGAATACAACTTCCCAGTGAGTTCCTGCGTTTACTCCAATTTTATAGTCTAAAACCCGGGGTGTTAAATTCAACACCANCATAAAAACATCTTCCCGTTTTTTACCTTTCCTTAGGTACACATACACGGANTTGTCTTCATCATTCGCTTCCACCCATTCAAAACCGTGATGATTGAACTGGTTTTCATAAAACGCAGGTTCGTAACGATAGATATGATTGAGATCTTTCACGAGGGTCTGTAATCCTTTGTGAACGGGATACTGCAGCAAATGCCAATCGAGGCTTCGGGTAAAATTCCATTCACTGGACTGTCCGAATTCATCTCCCATAAACAGCAATTTAGCTGCAGGATGCGTATACATGTACACATATAGTGCACGGAGATTGGCAAATTTCTGCCATTCATCACCAACCATTTTGTAGATAAGACTTGCTTTTCCGTGTACCACTTCATCATGGGATAAAGGCATCATATAATTTTCATTATACATGTACATGGAAGCAAAAGTTAATTTATGATGGTGATATTTTCTATGTAAAGAATCTTTTTTAAAATAAT
>Ga0065721_10007934_pt1 | contig 14678 bp, 14 predicted proteins | sample Mesricmetagenome_FD_59108 | JGI IMG/M metagenome (GOLD analysis project Ga0065721, IMG submission 59108) | Mesophilic microbial community from rice straw/compost enrichment Sample: eDNA_1 v2 (version 2) | ecosystem: Engineered > Solid waste > Grass > Composting > Bioreactor | place: USA: Davis... | reverse complement strand
TGCGGTTCGGTTTTTGGAGTTTAGCTACCAAAATTGAAAACACCTAGTCCATGAAACGTGTGTTTAAGCTTGTGAAAGACTTTTTTCAGCGGGAATGGTTCCTTCTGGTGACGCTGTTTGTCATCGGCCTGATTATCTATTTCTTCGAGTACGCCTGATCCTCCCGGATAATCATCTTTGTCGCTGATTATTTTCATCGGCAACCAGGATTTATATTACACTGGTTGACCTATTTAGAATACGTATAAAGTACCGTTGTCTTTGGTAGAATTCGCTTTGCAGACTATTTTTCGCAAAAATTTTTAATGCAGTATGAATTGGTTCACAAGGCTGGTGTCGAGTAGCATTGGCAGAAAACTACTCATGGCTCTTTCAGGGCTTTTTCTCATTCTTTTTCTTGCTGTCCACGTTGCCGGTAATTTGCAGCTCCTGAAGGCAGATGGAGGGAGAGCTTTCAATGAATATTCACAGTTCATGACAAGTAATCTGCTCATTAAGGTTATTTCATATGTGAATTACGCCCTGATTCTCATCCACGTAATCTGGGCAATCTGGCTTACCCGCCAGAATAGCGCTGCACGCGGCAGCGAAGGATATGCGGTTCAGAAGAACTCGTCTCACTGGACTTCCCGAAATATGGGTATCCTCGGTACCCTGATTTTAATCTTCCTGATCATTCACCTGAGGGGCTTCTGGTATCAGATGCACTGGGGTGATATCGACACCGTGGTTTACGATGGCGTTGAAGTGAAAGACCTGTACTCAGTTGTTGTATTCGCGTACAGCCAGCTGGCCTATGTGATCATTTACGTGGTGGGTATGGCAGTGCTCGCTTTCCACCTATGGCATGGATTCATCAGCGCATTTCAGACACTTGGATTAAACCATCCGAAGTACAACCCTGTTATAAAATTCGTCGGCAAGGCATTCGCGATCATCGTTCCGTTGTTGTTCGCAATCATCCCGATTTTCATGTACTTCGACATTACATTATAACTCTCAGTTCATTATCATATGATATTAGATTCTAAAATTCCCGAAGGGCCTCTCGCCGAAAAGTGGACGAAGCATAAATTCAACCTTAAGCTGGTCAACCCTGCGAATAAGCGCAAGTACGATATCATTGTTGTGGGAACCGGGCTTGCCGGCGCTTCCGCAGCTGCGTCACTGGGTGAACTGGGATATAATGTGAAGGCATTCTGCTTTCAGGATAGTCCACGCCGCGCTCACAGTATCGCCGCACAGGGCGGTATAAACGCAGCAAAGAATTACCAAAACGACGGCGATAGTATCTTCCGCCTCTTTTATGATACCATCAAGGGCGGCGATTACCGCGCGCGTGAAGGCAATGTCTACCGCCTCGCGGAAGTCAGCGTGAATATCATCGATCAGTGTGTCGCTCAAGGTGTGCCCTTCGCGCGTGAATACGGCGGAACCCTTGCCAACCGCTCCTTCGGTGGCGCTCAGGTGTCCAGAACTTTCTATGCCCGCGGTCAGACAGGGCAACAACTGTTGCTGGGAGCATACAGCGCCCTTAACCGGCAAATCGCCAACGGCAAGGTCAAAATGTACAGCCGCACTGAACTTCTCGACGTCGTTCTGGTAGATGGCAAAGCCCGCGGTATAGTTACCCGCGACCTGGTAACCGGGAAAATCGAAGCCCACAGCGCCCACGCGGTTCTGCTGTGTACCGGCGGCTACGGAAACGTATTCTTCCTCTCGACAAACGCGAAAGGTTCAAACGCAACAGCAGCATGGCGGGCACACAAGAAAGGTGCTCTGTTTGGCAACCCTTGCTTCACACAGATCCACCCGACGTGTATCCCCGTTTCAGGTACACACCAGTCCAAGCTGACGCTGATGTCTGAGTCACTGCGAAACGATGGCCGCGTGTGGGTACCAAAAACGGCACGGCCGGGACTGACAGCAAAAGAGGCTGTTAACATCCCCGAGTCCGAACGTGATTACTTCCTCGAACGGAAATACCCGTCATTCGGAAACCTCGTGCCGCGTGACGTAGCTTCCAGAAACGCAAAATATATGTGTGATGAGGGAAGGGGCGTAGGCTCAGGCCTCGCAGTCTTCCTCGATTTCTCCGATGCCATCAAACGCGATGGAAAGAAAGTAGTGGAAGCCAAATACGGTAACCTGTTTGATATGTATAAACAAATTACTGGTGATAATCCATACGAGGTCCCGATGCAGATTTACCCTGCGGTACACTATACTATGGGTGGTCTGTGGGTTGACTACAACCTGATGACAACGGTTCCCGGACTTTATGCCCTGGGCGAGGCGAACTTCTCCGACCATGGCGCGAACCGCCTGGGGGCAAGTGCCCTGATGCAAGGACTTGCAGATGGATACTTTGTGATTCCTTATACAATTGGCGACTACCTCGCGACTATGCCTTACGAAAAAGTCAGCGTCGACAGACCTGAATTCCGCGAGGCGATCGAAAGGGTGAACAACCAGATCAGTCAGTTACTGTCAATTAAAGGAACAAAGACGGTTGACGAGTATCACCGCGAGCTTGGTCTCATTATGTGGGATTATTGCGGTATGTCGCGGAATGAAGCGGGCCTCAAAGGAGCGAAGGTTAAGATCCAGCAGCTTCGTGAGGAGTACTGGAAGAATGTGAATGTTTGCGGCGGCGCCGGAGAGCTCAACCAGGAACTGGAAAAGGCAATGCGTGTAGCAGACTTCATGGAATTGGGTGAACTGATGGTAGACGATGCGCTCCACCGTTCAGAATCGTGTGGAGGACACTTCCGTGAAGAATCCCAAACTCCCGAAGGTGAAGCTCAGCGTAAGGACGACGAGTTCGCGTATGTCGCTGCCTGGGAGTACAAAGGCCCTAATCAGCAATCGGTTCTTCATAAGGAAGAACTGAAGTTTGAAAACGTCAAACTGACGCAAAGAAGTTACAAATAAGAATCAACGAATTACTTCCATATGAAGATCACACTCAAGGTCTGGAGACAAAAGAACGCAGCGGCTAAAGGGGCTTTTCAGACATATGTCCTCGATGACGTTTCTTCCGACATGTCATTTCTTGAAATGTTCGATGTGTTGAATATCGATTTGATCAAGAAGGGTCAGGAGCCTGTGGCATTCGATCACGATTGTCGCGAAGGTATTTGTGGCGCCTGCAGTATGTATATCAACGGCCGTCCCCACGGACCCCTCCAGACAACGACCTGCCAGTTACACATGAGGAGCTTCAAGGATGGTGACACGATCACTGTTGAACCCTGGAGAGCTTCTGCATTCCCTGTTATTAAAGACCTCGTCGTTGACAGGACGGCATTCGACCGCATCCAGCAGGCGGGAGGTTATATCTCCGTAAACACAGGCGGTGTGCCCGACGGAAACGAAATTCCTATTCCTAAAAAGATAGCCGACGAAGCCTTTGATGCGGCGACCTGTATTGGCTGCGGAGCCTGCGTGGCCGCGTGCAAGAACGCATCAGCAATGCTTTTCGTAAGTGCCAAAGTGAGCCAGCTCGCGTTACTTCCTCAGGGTAAGCCTGAGCGTAAAGAACGTGTCGAAAAGATGGTAGCTCAGATGGACGCAGAAGGCTTCGGCTCCTGTACAAATACAGGTGCTTGCGAAGCGGAATGCCCTAAGGGAATCAGCCTGACAAACATTGCCCGCTTGAATCGCGAATACTATTCGGCCGTCGCAACCTCCTACGAACCCCAGTCAAAGGGTGGGGGAGATTAGAAAAATCAACCGTGTAAGAAAAAGGGGATTGTGGTAAATCCCCTTTTTGTTTTTATGCACCAGACCCGATACCTTTAAGTCTGAATTCGCTCGTTTTTTTGCAATTCTGGCACGGATGTGGCATTTAATGAGCCCCGTAGGCCTAACGATTACACTGTGAATCGACTTTTTACAGTTATGCTCATGCTCCTTTTGGGTTGTAGCCCGAAGGTGATTACTCCGGACCCGGATTCTTTAAAGCCATTGTGGCTGAAGGCTCATCCCACCCTGGGCGGGTACTACATCGGCATAGGCCATAGCAACAAGATCGGTAACAACAACTACATTCAGGCTGCAAAGAAAAGTGCGCTCGATGACCTTGTCTCTCAGATAAAAGTCAACATCTCGAGTACGTCCGTGCTCAGTCAGCTGGAAGTCGACAAACAGTTCTCGGAACAATACGAACAGATCATTCAAACCACTACCGCCGACGAGATTGAAGAGTTTGAAATCATGGACACCTGGGAGGATGCCTCCAACTATTGGGTGTATTATCGGCTCTCCATTGCGCGGTATCGCGAGATCAAAGAAGAACAAAAGCGCAACGCCACAATTTTGGCAACGGATTATTTTTCGAAGGCCCGGTCAGCGGAGGCCTCCGGTCAGCAACTTCAGGCTATATCATACTATTTCCAGGCGTTGAGAGCTCTGGAAAAACACCTCGGCGAGGCTATCCGTGTCACCTATGATGGCAGGGAAATTCTTTTGGTGAATGAGATCTATGCGTCGCTGCAGTCAGCCCTTAACGGCATCGTATTGCTTGCCAATCCCGCTGAAATCAATGTCAATCGCAGAATTCAAGACGGAAGTCATGCTCTCCTGATCAAGGCAGCTTTTGCCGGTTCCGGCAAACCTGTTGAAGCTTTGCCACTGTTTGCATCATTTGGTAAAGGCTCAGGCGACATTTTCCCCTCCTACAAGACGAATCCCGCAGGTGAAACAAAAATTCTCCTTAACAAGATCAGCTCAAAGGAAATAGATCAGTCGATCGTGGTGAAGGTCGACCTTGACGCGCTTAACGGAGCAGGTAACTCCGGTGTCTATGGTCTCATCGTTCAGACGCTGAAATTACCACAGGTACAAATCAACCTTAAGGTAGAACGTCCGTTGGTGTTTCTCTCTTCAGAAGAGAGGAGCTTCGGCGTTCGTCGGGCAAATGCTCAGCTTTCGAACAGGCTGCGAAACCTCCTTGCTACAAACGGGTTTGAGTTCACCGAAGACAAGAACAACGCTGACCTGTGGTTTGATGTGAGGTCTGATGCCGAGAAAGGTTCTATAACCGGAAGCATATACGTTACGTATGTTACCGGACTGGTCAAGGTCATAACGTTGAAGGAGGGTAAAGAAATATATACGACGGTCCTCGATCGGATTAAGGGGTTTGGACTCGACTACGAGAAATCAAGCATTGACGCATATAACAAGGCCATGGAAACACTCGAAAAAGACAAGATGAGTGAACTGATAAACACGGTTCTGCAATAAAGATCTGGTTTTTGGTATTCCTTTTGCCTTCACTTGAATTGAAACTTTAAATCGCCTCTAATATGAAACATGTTACTAAATCCGCCCTTATGCTTCTTGCGCTGGGCGCCGTCTTTCTGGGTGCCTGTAAGGGTAAAGAGAAAGCTCCCAAAGGAGAGACCGAAGTTATCGTGCCTTGCTCCGGATCTGAATACTTCACCAACAACAAGTTCTTCCGGGCAAACTCTATCGGCGAAAGCATGGACCAGGTGACTTCGAAAAAGAAGGCGCTCGCCAATGCACGTGCAGAGCTCGCAGCAAGTATCTCTACTACAGTAAAGGCAGTTACCGACAACTACACCAATTCACGTGAGATGAACAACCGTGAACAAGTGGAGGAACGTTTTGAACAACTGAACCGCGAGATCGTGGAACAACAACTATCGGGAGTAAGAACGCTTTGCGAGAAGCTGATGAAAACAGAGAATGGCACGTTCAAGACCTACATAGCGATCGAACTTTCGGCTGACGAACTGGTCAAGACTTACAACGAAAGATTATCCCAGGATGAACGTCTGAGAATAGATTACGACTACGAGAAGTTTAAGGAAACTTTCGAAAAAGAGATGGACAAACTTGGCAGTCACTAGAAACTGCTTTGACGTCCTTCACAAAAAAAAGCTGCTTCGTGAGCAGCTTTTTTTGTTAAAGCATCGTTAATGACCGATCGGGTTTTGTGCATTGCTATCGATTGCGGTCAAGGCTAACAATCGTTAATTCATTGATTTATAATTTTTTAGTGACGTTAGATTTGAATTTCTACGTGTGATGCCCTACATTCGTAATAGTATGCTGAAATACAACTCCTGTATGTGGAACAAGATTATGGCAAGCAAGAAGTGTTGCTGTAAATCTTTGCGCGCGCATGCAGGAACGTATGGACGTTAACTAAGCCTGAAAAACTTAACCGATATAACGAGCCTTTCCTGCAAAACAGGAAAGGCTCTTTTATTTACAAACAGAAACGAACTAACAGCCCTTAGTGTATGGAAAGCTTCCGGTCCGAATTAGAAGATCTTAACAATCCTATCGTCGCGCGCGACATCATCGATCTTGAAAAAAAGATCAGGTTATACCGCGAGGGTAAAATTGATGATGATAAGTTTCGCAGCCTTCGCCTCGTGAGAGGAATCTATGGACAACGCCAGCCTGGCGTCCAGATGGTTCGCATAAAGCTNCCGTTGGGNAGAGTAACGACTCAACAGCTNCGCAGGATAGCTGATATCTCCGANGAATATGCCAGCAGCAACCTGCACGCNACCACACGTCAGGATATNCAGATCCACTTCGTGAGCCTCGACCGAACTCCTGAACTCTGGACGAAACTTGAACAGGATTCAATTACCATTCGCGAAGCCTGTGGAAACACGGTGCGTAATGTGACTGCTTCCGATATCGCCGGCATCGATCCTGAGGAACCTTTCGATGTCACTCCTTATGCGTACGAAACTTTCCAGTACTTGTTGAGAAATCCGATTTGCCAGGAGATGGGGCGGAAGTTTAAGATTTCGTTTTCATCCAGTGATAAGGACTCGGCATTCTCGTTCATACACGACCTCGGATACATTCCCAAAATCAAGGACGGAAAACGCGGATTCAAAGTGATGATCGGCGGCGGCCTCGGCGCCAATCCATACCTCGCACTGACGGCATTTGAATTCCTGGAAGAGGATCAGATCATTCCGTTCACCGAAGCCGTCATTCGCGTGTTCGACCGTTATGGCGAACGTAACAGAAGAATGAAGGCGCGTTTCAAGTTTCTTCTTGAAGACGTGGGGCTCGAGAAAATTATGCAGCTCGTCGAAGAAGAACGCAAGGCCATCAAACACAAGGTTTATCCTATCAATCTCAACATCGTTCCTCCCTCACCAATACCTGCCGAAAAAATACTCGGCGAAGTTGAGCCGTCAGATCCGGCGAAATATGACCGGTGGCTGCGTACAAACGTCATCAGGCAGAAGCAGGAAGGTTTCAATGCCGTATACGTGAAGCTCCCGTTGGGAAATATGTCATCTGACCTGACCCGCAAGTTCGCTGACGTGATCGATCAGTTTGCATCATCCGAACTCAGGGTCACTGTAAACCAGGGATACCTCATCCGCTTCGTAAGGCCCAATGCGCTGAAGCACCTGTTCAATGCCCTCAATGCTCTTGGTTTGGCTGAACCAGGGTTTGACAGCGTTGCAGATGTGACCGCCTGTCCAGGAACGGAATCATGTAATCTGGCGATCTCCGACAGCACACACATTTCCCTCGCCCTTGAAAAAGTAATCCGCGAAGAGTTCCCTGATCTGATTTATAACAATGACATTAAGATCAAAATCAGTGGATGCCCCAACTCCTGTGGCCAGCATGGGTTGGCAAGCATTGGCTTGCACGGAAGTACGATAAAAGATAAACAAGGCAAGGTATTACCGGCACTTGTACTTCTGCTTGGCGGAGGTAACCTTGGAAACGGTCAGGGTATTGTTGCTGATAAGATTATCAAAATACCAAGCCGACGCGGACCAGACGCGCTGCGTCTTATCCTGAGCGACTACGAAGCTAATGCGCAGGAGGGTGAATACTTCCACGCGTACTTCCAGCGCATGGGCCGTAATTACTTCTATACCATGCTGAAGCCGCTGACTGACCTGACTTCAGTCGTACCTACGGATTACGTGGATTGGGGCCAGGAAAATAACTTTGTCCTTCATACCGCAGTAGGCGAATGTGCGGGGGTGATGATAGATCTTGTCTCGACATTGTTCGCCGATTCGGAAGACAAAATTACCTGGTCAACTGAGGCGCTTCGCAATGTTCAATATGCGGATAGCATCTATCATAGCTATAGCGCAATGATCAACACAGCCAAAGCACTGCTGCTGACGGTGGATATTAAGCCGAGCACCCAGATTCAGACGATACTCGACTTCCAGAAGATGTTCGTCGAGACAGGACATTTCCAGATTCACGACTTCAAGGAAATGGTTCTGCAGATCAACAAGAATGAACCGACGGAAGAATTTGCCATCGAATACCTCGAAACGTCGAAGAAGTTTCTTGCTGACGCTATTGCTTTCCGTTCGGTCAAAGAAGAAGTAAGCAGATGATTCCAACCATATCCATAACCAATGGACATCCCCGCCTCACTCTTGTGGGNGCNGGACCNGGNGACCCTGATCTNCTGACATTGAAGGCTGTAAAGGTTCTGAAATCTGCCGACATNGTATTGTTCGATGCATTAGTCTCGCAGGGCATTCTGAATCTCATTCCTTCGGAAACGCCAATGCTTTCCGTAGGTAAGAGGGCAGGAGCGCACTCCAACACCCAGGATGAAATCAATGAATTGATTGTCGAGATGGCGTTCCGGTTTGGCCACGTAGTCCGGCTTAAGGGCGGAGATCCTTTTGTTTTTGGACGCGGTGCAGAGGAGATTGAGTTCGCCGAGCGCCATGGCATAGAAACATCCGTCGTCCCCGGCATTACGAGTGCAGTGGCCGTACCTGCGGCACTTAATATTCCCGTTACGGCGCGTGGCATTAGTGAAAGCTTCTGGGTAATCACAGGAACGACACGTGAAGACAAACTCTCCCGCGATATTGCCCTGGCTGCTCAATCTACGGCGACTGTAGTAATACTCATGGGAGTCGGCAGGATTGAAGAAATTATGGGCGTGTTCCAGGCGCATGGTAAAAGCACAACGCCGGTAGCGGTTATTCAAAATGGTACGATGCCAAATCAGAAGAACGTAATCGGAACGGTTGCGACCATCAGCGGATTAATGAAAAACGAGGATATCTCGTCGCCGGGTTTGATTATCGTCGGGGAAGTCGTCCACTATGCGCGCGAGATGCAACGCATCGTCGACGCGAATGCTTTGAAGAACTATGAATAACGGATCTTTATTTCAGGTGTGTAATTATTAATGTTATGTTGGAGCAAAACAATCTTTTTCCGGTATTTCTCAAGCTTGAAAACCTCCAGACACTTATTGTCGGAGGAGGTAACGTAGGCTTGGAAAAGTTAAGTGCAGTGTTGAAAAACAGTCCGGCTGCGAAGGTGACGCTGGTGGCGAGAACGATTCAGCAAGCGGTGAAAGATCTTGCGCGAAAACATTCAGGTGTTACGCTGGTTGAGCGGAACTTCAAACTGTGGGATTTGTGGGATAAAGATCTGGTGATACTTGCGACGGATAACAGACAGTTACATGAAACGATCCGCAACTTTGCACGTTCACGAAGACTGCTCATTAACGTCGCCGACACACCGGAGCTCTGTGATTTTTATCTGGGCTCGGTCGTAACAAAAGGGAATCTGAAAATTGGTATTTCTACCAACGGAAAGTCACCTACTGTTTCAAAGAGAATTCGTGAATATCTCGAGGAAGCGATTCCTGACGATACCAATGAACTTCTCGATAACATGCAAAAGATTCGCTCTCGGATCAAAGGCGATTTCTCTGAAAAAGTACGTGTTCTCAATGAGATTACAACCTCCTGGCTGGAGCAACAGGAAGCCTGATGTTTAGACACGCTAAGAGCTGACTCGCGGGCTTCATTTGTCAGCTCATCATCGGAACAATACATAACGAAACAAAAGAGGCTGCTTGTTGGGCAGCCTCTTTTTGTTAACATTCCTTTCTGATTGTTATTCATCTTCTTTTTTCTCAATCGTCTCAGGCGGAGTAAACGCCCGCGTCGCCGGATGTTTCCGGTCTACTGGGCGTCGTTGCTCTGACACCATTCCCGGATTCTGATCATGAAGATGNGAATCCTGTGTTGCAAAATCCGGGCCCTGTCCCTGATGCAAACTGCTGTGCTCAGGTTGCTCCGCTGCCTGACGANCTGATGGCCTGTCCGACNGGAGTTTTCTGGTTTGTTGATCTTTCATAATAGATGAGTCTGGTTGAACCTTAAAGCTGCTAAAAAGTTATACCAGATGCATCTCAATACATCAAATGGACGCCGGTATCCTGCCGACCTGACTGTCAGCTCCTGGATTTACGCGAAGTACTTTTCTTTGAAGTCTTCCGGGCCGAGGAACTTCTCTTCGCCGCCGGTCTTTGTTTGGTGGTTTTCTTCTTGCGGGCAGGTACCTTTGCACCTTTCTCGCGGGCCTCAGATAACCCGATGGCTATTGCTTGTTTTCGACTGGTAACTTTCTTGCCAGTTCCCGTGCGCAATGTCCCCTTCTTTTTTCTCTTCATGGCACGCTCCACCATTTCTCCTGATTTCTTCGAATACTTTGCCATAGTTTTTATGACAAACTTGTTAAAAAGATATGCCGCACAACGGAATGGCTGGATGTTATTGATACCGGGCAAGCCGGAATGCGTCAGGAACCCGTTCTTTGCCGGTAAAGACTCCTGCTACAAGTTCTCCTAATGCCGGGCCATGCTTAAAGCCATGACCTGAGCCTCCGCCCAGTACGAATACATTCCGGGTTCCAGGAAGCATGTCAAAGATAAAGTTTCCGCTGGGCGAATTCTCGTAAGGGCAAACCCGTGCTTCGATCAGTGGGGCGTATCGCAGCGCAGGAAACCTGTGCGATAAAAATTGACGCGCTTCTTTCAGAACCGCCTCAACTGGAGTCCGTTCACCCGAAGTTGGATTGAAGGTCGCACCTCTCTTGTCTACACCAATCTTGAATCCGCGCAGTGAGTTCCCGGGAATGCCGTAATAAAAATCCTTTCCATCTGCATCGATCCATACCGGCATCGCATCGAATGCTGACGAATCTGCAGCGGGCACACCAAAGTAGTATACTTCCTGGCGTGTACAGGTAATAATGCGCTGCAGTTCATTCGGAAACATCAGTGGCAACCACGATCCGCATGCAAAAAGAAATGCATCCGCGGTTTCGCGACTTCCGTCTGAAAGAGCGATTTCGTTAATGTCAGATCCGTCCTTCCGGAGCGGTTTAATTTCGCGCTGAATGTACTTGCCGCCTTCGCTGACAAACAACTTCAACACCTCCTGACACGATTCCCTCGCGAGGAGGTAGCCACCGTATGGGTCCAGGTATGCGTGATCAAGGTCGGCACTGTTTACATGCGGATAACGCTTTCTAAGTTCAGCTGTGGAAAGATAAACGTACTCCATTCCATACTTCCGGGAGAAGGGGATGGAATCGTCTACTAATGGTGTTTTTTCTTTATAACAAAACCAGAGTACACCGGCGTTGATAAGAACCTGTTTTGCGAAGTATCGTTCGTGCTCCCTCCATAGCTGAAGGGATCTCGCGTTCATCTTAAAGTAAAGCTCATTCTTGCCGTATGTAGATCTGATGACTCGCGTTTCATCGCCCGAACTTGACCTTGAGTTGCCGGATCCCCAGGCATCATAAAGGGTTACATCATATCCACTACGAAGAAGATGAAGTGCGGCCCATCCTCCGAATGCCCCGGCACCAACGACACCGATACGACTTCCTGCGGGAATGTCTGGCAACGGAGTGTACTCAAAGCTCTCGCCGTACGCCGGTTCAAAAGTGTTTATGTTGGGCGCATCCATGGGTTATTTTTTCCAGTTCGACGGATCCACCCGCCACGCCTTCAGAGACACCAGTTGTTCCTCAGAAACGTATTTTTGCTCCTGAGCATATTTCAGCAGATGCCCGTAGTCACTGAGTGTGATTAAGGATGTGTTGGCTTCATAGAAGTTTCGTGTGGCGATATCGAAGCCGTACGAGAAGATGCACACCATCCCGAGTACTTCGAATCCTTCTTTTCTGAGCGCAGCAGCGGCTTTCAGAGAGCTTCCTCCGGTGGATACCAGATCTTCAACCAGTACAACCTTTTGTCCTTTCTCAATGCGTCCTTCGATGAGATTTTCCATGCCATGATCTTTCGGCTTGGGACGTACGTAGAGAAACGGAAGGTTCATTTTGTCTGCCACCAGAGCGCCCTGCGCAATTCCGGCAGTTGCGACTCCGGCAATTGCCTGCACGGTGAAGAAGTTCTGGCGAATGGCATCGACTAGTCCGTCACGAATAAGACTTCTGATGTCGGGATATGACAGCGACAGACGGTTATCACAATAAATGGGCGACTTCCATCCGGAAGCCCAAGTAAACGGTTTATCCGTACTTAATTTGATAGCTTGAATTTTGAGAAGGCTGGCTGCAACTTGGCCGGCTGTTTCTTCCTGAACTTTTAGAATTGGCATAGCACCGAAATTTATACAAAAAACATATGTTTAATGGCATGATGACCGCTTCATTGGCGCTTTTTCAATAATGAGAAAATCCCGGGCAGGCCTTGCCACCTAAAGAATATTTTATTCTTTTGTGTTTATGGTTTCGTCTTAAATTCCGTATTGAATGATCATTTTTATAAACGACATTCCACTGAGAATTCTTAAAGCTCAAGAATTGCCGGATGAAGGACGAATCAATCATATCATAGACGCCGCTGCTGAACGCGTCACCCAGGCGAAACTCATCCATCATGTATGGATCAAAAACGTTGCAGAGCCAGAACTAAATCTCATCCTGGAATTTCTCGACTCACGAGTACCTACAAATGTCCTTTCGATAACGATTTCGGTTGCAGATTACGACTTGATCAAAGAACAACTCCGGAACAGATTCAAGATTGTTAAGGCTGCCGGTGGACTCGTTCGAAAAAAGGAAAAGTCTTTGATGATCTATCGCATGAAGAAATGGGATCTTCCGAAAGGCAAAAAAGAGAAGGGGGAGACCTACCGGGAAACGGCGGTGCGCGAGGTTGAAGAAGAATGCAACATTACAGTCAAGCTGGGAAAGCGGATATGTACGACATGGCACACGTACACTATGAACAAGCGCGCGATGCTGAAGAAAACCAAATGGTATCTGATGGAGATCCAGGACGAGGCGAAGATGAAGCCGCAGGCAAGTGAAGATATTGAAGACGTGCGTTGGATGAGCCAAAAAGAAGTGTATCACGCGCTGCAACACTCCTATAAGTCTATAAACTACGTCTTTGAACAGTTTTACATGAAGAACGGACTAAAGTCCACCAAATGACTCCTAAATTAGCCCTATAGCTTGTAGGGTAGAAACTCAGATACGTCCCCGCCGTATTTGTGAACTTCACGAATGATTGATGAACTGATCCACGTTAATTGCGGAGAGGTGATCAGAAACACCGATTCCAGTTCACTAAACAATTTCCGGTTTATTTGCGAGATGCTGTTCTCGTACTCGAAGTCTGTTGTATTGCGCAGTCCGCGAAGGAGGAATGTTGCACCGTGTCTTCTGGCAAGCTCCGCCGTGAGTTCCGAATAGGTAAGGACCGTTATGTTAGGGTACTTCTCGAATGTCTGACGGATACGGTCAATCATGTAACCGATCTCAAAGTACCTGACGTTTTTCTGGCTGTTATAACCAATGGCAATAATGATTTCGTCAAACAACTGAAGTCCGCGAAGTACAATGTCCTCGTGACCTTTGGTGAACGGATCAAATGAGCCAGGAAAGAGTGCGATTCTTTTTTTCATGATGACGGGAAATGTTTTGCCGCAGCCCGATCAGGGATGCGATTCGTTCATCAACGCAATGTTGTACAGATCGAAGAAGTGATGCTCCTGTGCTTCGTCGAAAGGAAAGCCAAACCTGAGGAAGGAGGGACGGCCACCAAAGGTTACGTTCTTGATATACTTGTAGAATTCTGCGTAGTGCGGTGAAGATTTTCCTATATATCCCCACAACACAACTTCGCTGGTTTTTTGATCCATGTTGAGTGACTTCATCACCAACATGATGTACTTGATATAATCCGAGAACTGCTTAATGCCGAATTGGTTGTAGTAAAGGAGCTTTCCATCCTTGCACGCAATAATGTGCAGTTTGAACCGATCTACATAGATGTACAGGGGGCTGTCCTCGCGTGTTCGTGCAATTTGAAGAACACCCTCTATCAGGACCGCGGACTGGTGCGTGAAGTAGGGCGGATTATTCGGATAAACGCCTTCAATCCACTGCTTCAGATCCTTGTGGATGGCAAAAACAGTCACCGCGTCGGCCATCGCGTTTTCCGTGGCGAGGAAGTCTTCCTTCCGGACGTCGATGTTGGCGTTGAACTTAAGGTATTCAGGTAACGCCTCGGGGGCGAACAACACCCTTGGAACCTGAACAAATTTGTGATTCTTGAAAGAGATCTTGATTTTGTTCCAGAACCCCGCCTTGAGCAAATTGTGTGAATCGAAAAGCTGGTCCAACAGCTGGAGCAGCTCTTCATGAGACGTAATATTTGGTAAAACAAAGTCCTCCATCAGGAGGACCAGATTTTCTTGAGGGTCGAGTACAGCAAGCTGAAAATCCCGGGTTCCGATATTTACCAACAAGTGGTACTGATGAATAAAGTCTTCATCAAAACGGTCATCCCGGATTTTCTTGATCTGCTTGTAGTTCAACTCAGTACCCTG
>Ga0065721_10051450_pt1 | contig 14679 bp, 7 predicted proteins | sample Mesricmetagenome_FD_59108 | JGI IMG/M metagenome (GOLD analysis project Ga0065721, IMG submission 59108) | Mesophilic microbial community from rice straw/compost enrichment Sample: eDNA_1 v2 (version 2) | ecosystem: Engineered > Solid waste > Grass > Composting > Bioreactor | place: USA: Davis... | reverse complement strand
CTCCTCCAGCTTCGACACACGCTCCGCAGCCGGACGGCCGATCTTCTTGTACAGCTGATCGAGCTCGTACAGCACGCGGGCGTCGTCGGGACCGCAAGCGAACGCCGTCTCCAGCGAACGCAGCGCCGCTTCGGCGTCTCCCAGCTTATTGTAGTAAGCAAGAGCCAAATTCCGATGCACGGTGGCAAAGCCGGCGCAGGACGAACGAACCGCCGCTTCCCAGTTAGCGATGGCCTCTTGATGGCGCCGCTTGTCGTACAGCCAGTTGCCGATATAATAATGCGCATAACCGTCCGTCTCATCCGCGCGAATCGCGCTTTCCAGCGCCAACAGCTCGAACAGCGTGTTCGGGAAGCAGTAATCCGGCTTCGCCGATCGTCCCGCCGCGCGGTGCTCGGCGGCTTTCACCGAATCGCCGGCCCTCTCGAACAGGTAGCCGAGCGCGTAATGCACCGTCGGATACGCCGATGCGTCCGGTCCGGACAGGCGCAGCAGCTTCGTCAGCACGCCGAGCGCTTCGGCGTACAAGCCGGCTTCCGCATAATCCGCGGCCAGGTTCATATAGTTGTGCGCATCGTTCCTCATCAGCCGAGCCAAATCCGCCTCGGCGTCTTCCGCCCGCGCGTTGTCGCCGAGAGCGGTCAGTGCCAGTCCGCGCTCCCAAGCCGATCCGAAATCGAGCGTATCGAGAGCGATCGTCTCTTCCGCATAGGCGACCGCCTTGGCCAGCTTGCCCAGCTTCCGCAGAAGCGCAGCGCGCAGATGGCGAGCCTTGTAGTTATGCGAATTGCGCACGAGTCCGCGGTCGACCAATTCGAGCGCTTCAGCGTAGTTTCCGAGTCCGGCGGCGATACGCGCCAGCGAGAAATAGCCCGCGTCCTGCCAAGCCGACGACCAGGTCGCCTTGTAGAACGCCGCGAACGCTTCCTCCAGGCGGTCCTGCAGCTTCAGCGCCAAACCGAGCTGATACAGCGCTTCGCTGTCGTAAGGATTCGGATTGCGCCACGTCAGCGACTTCACCGCGGCGCGGAAGCATTGTTCTGCGTCGGAGAACAGTCCTCTTCGCAGCAGCAGCGTGCCGTATGCGACATTAATCCGGATGTCCGAAGGATCGCGCTTCAGTCCTTCGAGATAATAAGCTTCCGGTTCGAACGTAGCATGCCGGTACTGCTCCAGATGCAGGCCCGCCAAGTACAACTGCTCGTTTGTCCGCAGCTCCTCGGGAGCCGGCAGCGGCTTCGCGGCCTCCGGCACTTGCTCGATCGACGGCTTGGCCGGACGGTACGAGATCAGCGTGCGGCCTTCCCGATCGCGAACGGCTACGATCAAGTCGTGCGCCCGATCCTCTTCGTCGAGCGGCACGATCGACTTGAACGTCGACGTCGGCGACAGCACGACGGTCTCCAGCAAGTAGACGCGTTTGCGCCCGCGAAGCTCGACAACCGCATCCGCGAATACGCTCGTCGCGTAAGCCATAACCGTCGCCTGCCGGGTCAATTCGTCCACCTCCAGGTTGACCGCCGCGTCGATCGACGCGTTTTTCACGACTCCGATTTCCTTGTACGGCATGAAATACTGCTTAAACGACTTCTCCTCGTAAGGCGCGAGCCAGGTGAAATCCGGCTGGTTATCCGTGTAGACGCCGGTCATCAGCTCGATGTACGGTCCGTCCTCGTCGGTCAGATTGCGGTCCCACGCCTGGCCGAATTCACCGTTGCCCCACGTCCACTGCTTCTTCCCTGGAGAGACATGGTGGTTCGCCACGTGCAGCAGCCCCGCCCGAACGCCGTGATCGTAGCCGCCGACGAAGTTGTAGTCCGACTTGTACGCCATGTAGGAGGTCGGGACCGGAATGTTGCGGTAGCGCGATATATCGACGCCCTCGGAGTAGTCCTGCTTATAATAAGTGCCGGTCGCGATCGGAAAACGGGAAACGTCCCGCTTGCCGTGGTCGAACACGGCGGTAACGTCCGGAGGAAACACCGATTGCGTATGATCGTTGACAGCTACGGCGGGGTTGGCCCACCAGAGGAACGTCTGCGGCATCGACGTGCGGTTGTACAGCTGCGCCGAGATCTCGAGATAAGCTTTGCCCGGATACAGCGTGAAGCCCGTCGTCACCTTCGTGCCGTACATGCGGTCGATCTCGCTCACCCATACGGTTGCGCTTCCGTCGTCGTTTTCGGCCAATCGGTATTCTACCGGACCGTAAGTGTTCGGCCGATGGTGCTGCGGCCAGTTGAACTCAATGCCCCCGGATATCCACGGCCCGGCCAACCCGACCAGCGCCGGCTTGATCACTTGATTGTAATAGACGAAGTCGTAATCGTTCGTCTTGTCCAGCGCCCGGTAGATGCGCCCGCCAAGCTCCGGCATCACTTCGATGCGCACGTATTCGTTCTCAAGCACGACGATCCGGTACGTCTGCGCCTGCTTGTCGTCCATGATCTTGTCGACGACGGGATGCGGATACACTTTGCCCGAGCTTCCCTGATACACCCGCTTCTCCAGAAACATCGGATTGCGGTCCGGTTCCCCGATGCCGTAGGTCGGAATATCGACCAGCCGTTCCTTGATCGTAACGGTCATGAATATCACTCCTTATCGAATCTGTATCTCTACTGTACGCCGTAAACCTTTGCAGGCCAATCGACGGAATTCGGTTTATGATGGAGGATATTCGGATTTATGTAAAATGGTAATCCTAAAAATCCAACGATCCGTTTATAAAAATGAACGATTTTCTGAAACAAAGCGAAGAGGCTTCCCCATAAGTAAGGGCGTACTAGGGCGTGTATGCAAACCCGCTCAGAGGCATCTATCATCCCCTGCTGCGTCACTTTCGCTTGACGTACCTCCGGTACGCCTTCACAAAAGTTCCTTGCATGGAACGAAAATTCGGCAACATCTGCTATCCTCGGGGTATGCATACACGCCCTCGATGATCGATGACAAAAAGAAGAAGCATCTATCTCCTGGAGACTGCCTCATACGTTCCTGAAATTACCCTGTCACGGGTTTAACAGTTCAAAATTTCAGGATCGTATAGCAGCGGAAGGAGATAGATGCGACTTACACCATTTCATCGATCATCGTTCAGTACACTCTTTTTTACTTAATGGGACAGCCTCTTCTCCAAACGAGATTGCGCTTCCGTTACTTATAGATCGTAAAGATCAGATCCCGATTGCCGCCGCTCTCCGTCGACCAAGTGACGCCGCCGTCCGTCGACAGCCGCTCGAACCCTCCTGCGTACGGATTGCTGTCGTTGTAGGCGAACCCGTATTTGTTGTTCGTCGAGGCGTCGTCGATCGTCTGCGGAGACCGCAGCACGATGCCGTACTTTTTCGTCGTATCCAGTCCGGTCAGCCGCGGGTAGATCGAGTACGGCGTCGCGGATCCCGGAATGTTGTAAGGATGCAGCGAAGCGCTGAACAGCTTCTGCACCGGATTGTCGCTGCCGTCCAGCAGCACGATATCGATGTACAGATTATCCTCCGGAATCTTGTTCACATAGCTCTCGTACAGATAGAGATCCAGCTTCGGCAAGCTCGATTGCGTAATCGTAAACGTCTGCAGCCGCTGAATGCCTGCGCGAATGTCCGGATAGACGGAATAGGAAGCTCCGCTGACATCCTGATCGATCACATACCCGGTGTTGCCGGAGACATTGTAGACCTCGATCTCGTTAATCGAAGGAATGAATCTCGCCTTGTCGACGTACAGCCGGACTTTGGAGGCGCTCACGGTCGGAAAATCGAATATTCTTCGGTCGCCGATCGTGAAGCCCTTCCTCAAGTCGACGTAGCTCGATCCGTTCCAGTATTGCAGGGTATAGGTGTCGATCTGGAAGTTCTGGCTGCCGTATGCGTACTCGTACACGACGACGCGGTTAACGCTTTCGGTCGTTCCGAAGTCGATCTCGATCCATTGGTTGCCCGTCGTCGCGTTCTCGGCGCTCCATCTCGTCGACTGGCTGCCGTCCGTCACTTTGGACGCTTCGTATCCCGCTTGCGCAGACCAGGTGGACGAGGCGCTGGCTGTTTTGCCTGCGGCCAGATTAACGACCGGAGACGGCCAAGCGCTGCTCTGCGTCGAGATGCGGACGATGATCGACTCGCCCGGCTTCAGCGTTTTCGCGTAGCTGCCCGAGTGCGTGCCCAGGTTCGTGCGGCTGTACAGTTCCGTCAGCGTGTACGTCGCGGTCGGGTTCAGTCCGAGATCGCCGAAGCTGACCGTGAGCGGCAGCGGATTGTTCATGTCCCAGTTGGACAGACCGACGTAACGGTCTCCATTGTCCGCTGTCTGATAGATGATCGGCGGCGAATGCTCCAGCTTGTGATAGAAATTCGTCATCGAGACCGGACGCGCCGCTTTCCCGGCTTTGACCAGATCGAGCAGGTCGGAGTTAAGCAGCGTCTTCATGCGGTCTTCGGAAATGAACGGAACGTTATCGCCGATGAGCAGATGGCCTCCTCCCATGATGATCGCGGTCGCCAGCAGCGTGCCCTCGTTCAGCGTCATCTTGTTGAAGCCGTCGATGACGTTTTCCGGGAACAGCATGTCGGGGTCGTTATAGGCGTACAGCGTGCCGTTCGTCCACCAGGACGCCGCCGTGTTCAGCGCCTGGCGCTCGATGCCCGGATACGACTCCAGCCCGATCGTCGTGTCCACCCCCGTTCTGCGCCCGTGGGCGTATCCGGAAGGCAGCAGCGGTGCGATCGATTCGTTGATGTAGATTTCCTGGGGCGCGGCCAGCAGCGTATCCCGCATAATCTCCATGCCGATCCGATAAGCTTGCATGCCGTTCTTCGTCGAATCGTAGAAGCTTCCCTCATACATGCCCAGATCGATGAAATCCAGCTTGACGTAATCGAAGCCCGGCTCGACGTGCTGCGTCTGCATGATCCACTCCACATAAGCCTGGCCTCCGGGATGCGTGGCATCGACGATATACGTGTCGATGTACGATCGGATCGGGTCGCCGTTGCCGTCCTTGAGCGCGATGTCGCCGAACGTGTACGACGTTCCCGGCACGGTGTCCGTCAGCTCGTCGAAAATCGCGAACGGAGCCGAATACGTACCGGCCTTCATCCCCTTGCCATGGACGTAATCCGCGAAGTCCTCCATGTTCTCCAGAGGAGTTTTGCCCGGGACGCCCTTGTAGCAGCAGTCCAAGTTCATGTAGTTGTAGCCGAGAGATTTCAGATGGTCGTAGAAATAATCCGTGAGCGGCAGCATCGCGTCCGCCGTGCCGTACGTGTAATAGGCGTACCACGTGTTGAAGCCGATCGGGACGTCGTCGTTCCACTCCAGCTTCGGCTCTCCGACCGCGTACGCCTCTCCGAACGTCTCCAGACCGTCGCGATAATCGGAGAAATAACCGAGGAAAAACTTGTCGCTCGACACCGACGTTCCGCTCATTTTCCCGCCGGCGTTGTAGACCGAAAATCCGGTGAGCGGCCCGTTGGCCGAGGTGGCCTGAGCGAGATGCTGCATGCTCTTCCACTTCTGGGTCGTAGCCGCCCCGGCGACAACGCCCTTCTTGCTCGCATCGTCGAACATGGCCGCCACCCAGTAGCTTCTGCCGCTAAAAGGCGACCACGACTCAGGTTGCCCGTAAGGTCTGTCGTCCCCGTTCTGGCTATAGCCGAAATCGTGGACGGGCGCGACGCCGAAGTCGTAATTGTTCGTATACGGCGTCGTATAGATGCGTTTGTCCGTGCCGGAGCCGATGTCCAGATTGTTCGCCGCGATCGGCTCCAGGAAGTCGATCGTCAACGGCGACGCGCTGCTGACCGTCATGTCCGCGATGACGTAAGACCGATCTTCGTACATGGCGATTCGCAGCGTCAGGGTCGGGCCGGAAGCGAGTGCGTTCGTGATCGTCAGCAATTGCCCGTTCGAGCCGTAACCGTCCGTTCCGATCGACGCCCAGCTCGCCGTGCGAACGGCCGAATCGGTCGACTTGTACCGCGTCGCGCTGCCGTGAAGCGCATAATCGGAATAGAAATCCTGAATCAGAGTCGTAGCGCCTGCCGCGAACGTCCCCTTGCCCGTCGACAAATCGTAGGTGACGGTAATGTCGACGTTGGAAGCGGTTACAACATTGCCGGTCTGCGAGACCGACACCGCGGCCGCGAATGCCGGGCGCACTCCCGAAGGCAGCAGCGCCGTCAGCATCAGCGAGAAGAGCATTAAAACTTTAATGCCCCATTTTCTCATTAAAAATCCCTCCCGAGGGTGATGATGAGCGGGATTTCCCGCTCTCGCCACCCATTTTACGGCAGGGAATTATTCTTAAAAATCCAATATTTTGTGCAAATGATGTCCGCTTTTTTGTTTTCGGCCGCCTCGGCCTCCGAATTCGTCAGCCTTTAGCCTTTTACCGCTCCCGCGGCAATTCCTTTCACGATGAACCGCTGCATGAACAGGAAAAACACGATGATCGGAATCAGCCCCATGACCGCGTAGGCGAAAGCCAAATTCAGATCGCTGCTGTACTGCCCGAAGAAGAAGTACTGCTGCAGAGGAATCGTCCGGTACGCCTTCTCCTGCAAATACAGAAGCGGCAGCAGGAAGTCGTTCCATATATACAGCGCGTTCAGCACAAGCACCGTCGCCGTTACCGGCTTAAGCAAAGGCATGATGATTCGGATGAAAATGCCGGGCGTGGAGCAGCCGTCGATCCGCGCCGCCTCCTCGATCTCCCGCGAGACGCCGCGGACGAAGCCGGTGAAAAACAGCACGCCCGACTGCACGCCGAAGCCGCCGTAGATGACCACGATGCCCCAGTAGGTGTTCAGCAGATCGAACGTCTTGCCGAGTTGGTACAGAGGCAGCATCGTCACCTGGAACGGGACCATCATCCCCGACAGGAAGAGCATGAAGAAGAAGGTGTAGATCGGCTTGTTGCCCCTTGCGATCGCATAGCCGCTCAGAGCGGACACGACGAGAATAAGCACGACCGAAAGGCCTGTCACGATAAGGCTGTTCAGGAACGCGGTCGGATAATCCGACGTCTCCCAGGCGTGCGAGAAGTTGGACAGATTCAGGCTCGGGGGCAGCGCGTAAAACGAATCGAACGTCTGTTTGGCCGTCTTTAATGCCATTAACAAAGCCACATACAACGGAAACAGGAACACGACGGCGGCGACCGATATGACGGCCAGCACGAGAGCGCGCGTGAATTTCATTACACCTCCACCTCCCGCTTCCTGAAGATCGACACTTGCACGACGGTCACGACGACGAGAATGACGAAGAAGATCATCGACAGCGCCATGCCGTAACCGGCTTTAAACGACGAGAACGCGTTCTTGTAGATGAACGTCGAGATGACCTCGGTCGCAAAGCCCGGTCCCCCGTTCGTCGTCACGTACACCAGATCGAACACCTTGAGCGAGCCCGTCAGCACGAGCAGCATGTTGATCGTCACCGACGGTCCGAGCAGAGGCAGCGTCACGCTGCGGAAGACGCGAAAAGGTCCCGCTCCGTCGATGCGCGCGCTCTCCGTCAGTTCGACCGGAATGTTCTGCAGGCCGGCGATATAGATGATCATAGGCGTGCCGACACCCTGCCAGACCGCGATGATGATCAGGCCAATCAAGGCTTGGTCGGGATTGCCGAGCGGGCTGGTCACGTCGAGTCCGAAGGAAGAGAGCAGCTTCGGGAAGCCCTGGCTGTAGTTGTAGCTCCAGATAAAGCCCGCGAGCACGACCGAGATGACGCCGGGCAAGAAAAAGACAGTGCGGAACAGATTGCGCATCGGCAAGTAGCTGTCCAGCAGAAGCGCCAATAAAATGGCGACGACATTGACGAGAATCGTAAGAATAATCGCGTATTTGAACGTATTTCCAAGAACCGTCCACAGGTCGGCGTCTTGGAAAGCATTTACGTAATTGTCCAAGCCGATATAAGTCAGCTTACGGGATACGCCGTCCCAGTTCGTGAACGAATAGCGCACACCCGCGACGAATGGCGTGATGACGGCGAATGCGAACAGCAGCACGCCCGGAACCAGGAACAGGATGTACCACATCTCGCGCCGGATCGTTCGTCCTAAGTTTTTCATCGGTTCCTCTCCCCTCTCCGGCAGGAAGAGGCCATTCCGTAGGCAACACATAAGATCATCGAGGAGGGAACGGGGTATGTATCTTCTTCCGCTGCTTATACGATCATGAAATCGGAATGGTAAACCCGTAACAGGGTAATTTCATGACCGTATGAGGCAGGCGCTTCGCTCTACAGAAGATACATACCCCTATTCTATTTCGATGATCCGGTCGCCTGATATATAGGACGGCCCCTTCGCGTCTTCAAGCCTCGAATTACTTGTGGTTTTTGGCTACCCAATCGTCGAGATCCTTGATGATGTCCTCCGGCGTCGCCTTGTTGAAGAATACTTTCTGCACATACTGGGTGAACTGCGTGTTCCAATCGATCGTTGTCGTGATGAACACTTGCGAGTTGTACAGATGGCCGTTATCGAAATACGGTTGAAGCTCCGTGACCGCCGGAGCGATGTCCGCCGACGCGCCTTTGACGTAGCTCAGCGTGTTCGTGTTCTCGACCCATGCGTCTCCGCCGGCCTTGCTCGCCATGAAGGCGAGGAACTTGAACGCCGCTTCCTTGTTCTCGGAATTGCTGTTGACCGCCAGCGAAGCGTCCGGGTTGAACTCCAGCTTGTTCAGGCTCGGATCGTTGCTGAACGGATACGGGAAATAGCCCATGCCCGACTCGTACAGCTCCGGATTTTTCTTCTGGATGTCGGCGAGCGGCCACGTCCCCATGTACATCATCGCCGCTTCCTCGCGGGCGAACAGGTCGACCGCTCCGTTGTAATCGACGCCGAGCTGGTCTTTGTTGCCGAACTTGAACAGGTCGAGCGCGTGCGAGATCACTGTGTGGGCCGCAGGGTTGTCCGCGAACTTCGCCTGACCGGTCTCCAGCTTGTCGAAGAAGTCCGTCTGACCGTCGATCAGCACCGTGTTGCTCGGGAAGTCGCGGCTCAGCCACATGCCGAGTGTCCAACCGTCCTTCCAGCCGAGCGCGAACGGCGTCTTGCCCGCGTCCTTGATCTTCTGAGCCGACTCCATGAGCGCGTCGTACGTCGTCGGAATGTCGAGACCGAGATCGGCGAAAATTTTCTTGTTGTAGAAAACGGCGATCGGTCCAGCGTTCAGCGGCATAATGTAGTTTCTGCCGTCGGTCGCCTGCTCCGCGAGCACGCCCGGATCGAAGTTCTTCATGAACTCCAGGTCCGTCAGATCCTCCAGATAACCGCCGTCGTGATACAGCTTCGTCGTGCTGCCCGCGTTAAGCGTGAACACGTCGACGATGTCGCCGCTGGCCAGCTTCGTCTTCAGCAGCGTGCCGTAGTCGTCGTACTTGACCGGCTGCACGTCGACCGTAATGTTCGGGTTCTCCGCTTCGAATTGTTCGATGATTTTGGCGATGCCGTCGGTCACGTCGCTCTTGAAGTGCATGAAAGAGATGGTGACCGGTTCCGACGGTTCCGCGGCCGGCGCGCTTGCCGACTCGGTCGCCGGACTGTTCGAGCCGGAAGCCGACGGAGTCTGGGAGGCGGAGCCGCCGTCGTTCCCGCCGCCGCACGCGGACAGCAGGGCCGTCATCAGAGCGAAGCTTAGTCCGAAGCTCAGCTTCTTGTTCATATCGATTTCCCCTTTGCCTGAATATGCCGGATCGAGCGTCCTCGTCCTGATGCTCATATTACCGATCGCCCGAAGCCGCAGGAATAAAATAAATTGGGGAGGCGATGTTCAATTTTTTGACGTCGCGTCTTGCGGAGCTGCCTCGGAGACCGCCGATTCCCGGTATTCCGAAGGCGTCTGCCCCGTAAACTTCTTGAACACCTGGCTGAAATACCTCTGATTCTCGTAGCCGACCAGCTCCGAGATGTCGTTGATCCTGCGCTCCGATCCGCGCAGCAGCTCGCACGCCTTCTCCATCCGCTTGCGCGTCACGTATTCGATGAAGTTCTCGCCCGTCGCCGCCTTGAACTGTCTGCTTAAGTAGCTCGGGTCGAGATGATATCGGGTCGCGATATCGATCAGGCCGATGTCCTCGAAATAGTGCTCGTCCAGGTAGGCCGCGATGTCGCGCATCGGATGATCGGCGGAGAGCGCCGCCTTGGCGCGAATATGCGCTTCGACGGCCACCGACAGCTGCGCGACGTAATCGAGCAGCGCGCTCAGGCTCGTCACGCTGTCGATGCCGCGGAGATCGGACAGCAGCGGCCGGTCGGACGCGATCGAGGGCCACTCGCTTCCGGCGGCTTCGGCCAGCTTGCGCAGCTCTTTCTGCGCCCCGCCGATCGTCAGCGTCCGCGCGGCCTCGGCTTTGCGCGCGAATTCGTCCAGCAGCCGACGGGCGGCAGGAGCTTGACCGGCGGCGATCGCCTGCTGCAGCAGCTTGGCGTCGAACCCTCCGAGCACTTCAGCGGAAGCGGAGCCCGAGGCCCAGACGGCGTCGGAATCCGACGCGCCTTCCGGCCCTTCCGCAGTTTGCACGGCAAACTCCGTTCCTTGCAGCGTGTGGCGGCCCAGCAGGCTGCACGCTTCCTCGAACGCCTCCGGGAGCTGATCGAGCCGGTCTCTCGGCGCGCTTAATCCGACGATGGCTTGAAGCTCCAGCATGCGGCATACCGCTTCGTGGAACGGCAGCAGCAGCCGGCGGACCGCGTCGCCGCCCGCTTCCGGTTCAGGCAGCAGCAGGCAGAGCCGCGTCCTGTCGTCCGATTTGTAGACGTACAGCGAAGCGTCCCGCGTCACCTCGTCCATCATATTTTCCACGCTGTACATAAGCAGATCGGCATTTCCGTGGAACTTCGTCTCCGCCAGCTCCCGGAACCGGCGCAGCAGGCAGACGGCGAGCCGGTAGCGCCCGATCGGAGGATCGGCGAGCAGCTCCGCCGAGCGGACGACGATATCGGCCGCGTTCGCGATGCGCCGTCCCGTCACGTTCTGCAGGAACGTCTCCACCCGCACCTTGTGCATCTCGTTGGTGAGCTGCTGCCGCTGCTCGAAGCTCAGATGGCTGCGGCTCGCCTCCATCGCCTTGACCATCGCGCCCTTCAGATCCGCGAGCGATACCGGCTTGAGCACGTATTCGCAAGCCTGGTACGCGACGGCCGCCTTCATGTACTCGAACTGCGAGTGGCCGCTGATGACGATTACCTTAATGTGGTTGTATCGGTAATACAGCTGCTCGAGAAATTCTCGGCCGTTCATGACCGGCATGTTCATGTCCGTCACGATGATGTGCGGCTTACGGATCGGGATGAGCGCCAGCGCTTCCGCCCCGTTGCGGGCTTCCGCGACGACTTCGACGTCGAGCCCAAGCTCGTCGATCATTTTGCTGACGGACTTGCGTCCCCAAGGCTCGTCGTCGACGACCATAACGTTAAGCATGCGACTCTCCCCGCTTTCTGTATGGAATCCGGATGCGTATTTCCGTGCCTTCGCCCGGCTTGCTGTCGACGGTCAGCCCGTACGGGTCGCCGTAGGCGAGACGAATGCGTTCATGCACGTTTTTCAGCCCGATCGACACCCCTGCGAACACCTCCATCGACTTCGCTTCCAAGCCGCCGCGAAGGGCGGCCAGCTTCTCCGGCGGGATACCCGGCCCGTTGTCGCGCACCGACAGCACGATCTCCCCATTCCTGGCTTCAGCCTGCACGCGGATGAGCAACTGACGGTCGTCCGGTCCGCGCAGGGCGTGGACGGCGGCGTTCTCGATGATCGGCTGCATGACGAAACGGATGATCGGCGCGTCCATCAGATTCTGCGGCACGTCGAACTCGATCTGCAGCGAATCCTCGAACCGGAACTGCTGAATGTACACGTAATTGCCGACATGCGCCAGCTCCTGCCCGAGCGTCGATTCCGTATTGCCCTCGTAGAAGCTGTAGCGGAACAGCTCCCCGAGCGACCTGCACATCTCGGGAATATCGTAGTCGCCGATCAGCACCGCCTTGCCGCCGATCGTCTGCAGCGTGTTGTACAAGAAATGCGGATTGATCTGCATCTGCAGCGCGAGCAGCTGCGCTTCCTTGTTCCTCAGCTGCATCTGATAGCCCTGTTCGATCAACTCGCGAATTTTCTCCGTCATGAAGTTGAAATTGCGCGTCAGCTCGGAAATATCGTCGCGGTATCGGTTCGGCTGGTCCAGGGCGACGTGGAAGTCCCCGTGGCGCACCCGCTTGATCGCTTGACCGAGCTGCTTGATCGGACGCGTGATGTACTGCTGCGCGAGCAGCGACAGCAGCGAAATGCACAGCATGGCGAAGACGAAAGCGCCGATAGTGATCAGCAGCGTATTGTCGCGGTGCCGCGCCAGCTCCTCGTTCGGATAGACAATCGTCAGCGTCAGGTTGCCGTTGTCCAGATAGGAAGTGCCGACGAGCAGATCGCTGCGCTGCACGAACTGGATGAGCTTCGGCTTGTTTTTCAGCTGCGCGTCGGGAACGGGGAACGTCGGAACGAGGTCGGCGTAGCTGTCGTTCGTATGGTAGAACGTCTCGCCGCGCGAATTGCGGAGCACGACGACGTTCGGAGCCTGGTTGTTCGCTTCGATCACTTTGGCCAGCTCCTTCTTCTGGATGTAGAACACGAGCGAGCCGACCTTGCTGCGGTAGAACGGATCGTAGATCGTAATGGAGAACACGAAGAAATCCTGATTCAGCACCGCGTCGGTATACGTGAAGGAGAGCGACTGCTGGAACGGCAAATCGAGCATGTCCCCGTAATGGGGAATGCTCTCATCAAAGGGAATCGAGTCATAGCTGGCCGCTCGCGACCAGTAATCCCGAAGCCGGTTATCCTTGCCGAAAATCATAATCTTGATGACGGCGTCCCTGTTTTTGTTGGAGACGAGCGTATAGTAGTTTTTCAGCGAATCCGTCACGGCAAAATAATCTTCATCGTTCGCGCTGCGGCCGTGCTCCATCAGGTTCATGACGCGCGCGAACCCGTACACCTGGAGCGCGGACGACGACAAGTCGCGGAAGTACTGGTTCAGATACCCGGCCACGTACTGGGCGTTCTGGTTCGTGCTTCGGTACATCGTCCGCTCCAGCGACTTCGTGCTCGATTCGTAGAATAGATAGGACAGCACGAGCATCGGGATCAGGGAGATCAGCACGCTGCTCCATACGATCTTCGTCCGGATGCTTCGGTTAATGAACAGCCATTTGATCATCTTCATCGCCGCGGTCCCTTCTCAGCGAACGGAGATTTCCAGATGCCAGCGGTATTGTTCGCGGGGAGCGACGACCGCCGCGCGCCGTTCGTTCATCGCGTAGGCGAGATCGTCCATCGCTCCGGTCGCGGGCTCTATCGCCACATGGTAGTGTCCGCCGAAGCCGCCGTAGTTTGCCCAGACGGCCAAGTACGGCACGCGCTCGACAGGGAAGCGGAACGTGACCGCTTCTCCCGACGCCGGGTCGAGCAGCTCTGCCCAGCCTTCGGTCAGCTTGTCCGCAAAATAGTATTTTTCCGCATAGCGGCCGGCATTCGGTTCGACTCTGCTCAGATCGATCGGGCCGTCCCGTTCTCCCTCCGGCGCGCCAGAAGAAGCATCCGGTTCCGCGATTGGCCACGCATGCCGCGCGCCGAAGCCGCCCAGCCGTTCCTCGGCCGAATACGTCATCTCGATCGTCCCTAACCCGCCAGGCACGCGCAGCGCCATGCCCTCCTCGACTTTCAGCAGCGGATGCGCCGCCCACAGGAACGAGAACGGGGAATCCGACAGATTCGTCACCGTATAGTCGATGCGCAGCGTGTCGTCCGCCGCGAACGAGACGCTCTTGTCCAGCGCATAGGGAAAACGCCGCCCCTCCACGCTGCACTTGAGCGATTCGTCTCCCACCAGCTCCACCCGCCAAGGCAGCGACCATACTTCCCCGTGATCCGGCACCTCGAGCCCCTGCCACGGCCCGTCCGGATACACGCAGGTATTGATGCCGGGGAACATCTCGTCCCAGCCCGATCCGTCGCCTTCTCCGAACGGCGAGCCGTACCCGCGGTTGCCGAGCGGTTTGCCGCTGCTCCACAGCCACTCCCGGCCGGTCGCCTTGTTCGTCAGAGAGACGATTTTGGACCCGAGAGCCGGAACGATCGTAACGGCCAATGCGGACGTTTCGCGCGTCCATGCTTCCCAGCCTTCCCTGTCGGTCTTCGTCCACCGATTCATGCTGCCCCTCCTCTTTCCCCGTTGACGATGCATGCAGATTGATATTGCATTATAGCCCCCGGACTCGCTGAGCGCAATTCATTTTTTCGGCTTCCTGATGTTCGTTTTTTTGACTTTTGGATTCGGCTACCGAATCCGAGGCCGGCTCCGTACAGCAGTCAGAGTGCCTGCTCGACGATCCGCACGATCGCGTGCAGTTCCAGCCGCGGGAGCTTGACCGTCGCCCGCTCTCCGTCCCACGTCCATTCGAGAGGCGTTCCTTCCGGCTCCGAAGATATGCCGGACGGCTTGCGATCCGTTCGAATCGTCAACTCGATGCCGTCGATCGGCGGAATTTGCTCGTTGTGGATCAAATAGCCGGAGCGCTTCTGCGCGAAATAGTTCAGCGCGTGCACGAACAGCTCCCGCTTCCCGTCTCCAAGCCTCTCCTGCACGGCAAGCTCCACGTGATACGGCTTGCGCGCC
>Ga0065721_10051449_pt1 | contig 14680 bp, 16 predicted proteins | sample Mesricmetagenome_FD_59108 | JGI IMG/M metagenome (GOLD analysis project Ga0065721, IMG submission 59108) | Mesophilic microbial community from rice straw/compost enrichment Sample: eDNA_1 v2 (version 2) | ecosystem: Engineered > Solid waste > Grass > Composting > Bioreactor | place: USA: Davis... | reverse complement strand
GCGAATAGGGCGCTGCCATCGCCGACTCCGGCCTGTTCCGTCACACGCCCAGATTCGCCGATTCCCCGTCCCTTGGGAATCCCTCCCGCGCTTCCGATTCAGCTCGGTCGGAAACCGCTCTAGTGCCGGTCGGCCAGTTGGCGCTGGGGCATGGCTTCGCGGGGTTGTCGATCGCTCTGGTTCTTCTGCTCCGCCCTTTGAGTTCCTCGGCGGCACTGGCCGTCGCCATCTTGATGGGGGCCTTCGTGGTCACCGCCCAACTGCCGCCGACGCTGTTGTGGTCGTCGGGCGGTCTGGAGTGCCCGATGATCGGCGGGCTCCTCGCGGCCAGCGTGGCGCTCCACGGCGTGAAGCTGTGGATCGGCGGCCAGCGCTGAACCGAAGGGCTCCTGGGATCAGTCTTGCAGGTGCCGCCACTTCACCATGCGGTCGCGCAGATCGACGGTTTCGCCGCCGACCACGAAGGTTCCATCGCCCCGGTGGTGCAGCGTCCGCCGTTCCCGGCGTTCGGGATTGGTCGAGATGGCGACCACCTCGAGAATGAACAGGTTGTGGGTGTCGACCAGACGGCTGTCGGCGACGCGGCATTCGAGATTGGCGAGGCATTCGCCGATCAGCGGCGGCGCCACCTTGCGGGCCGGCAGCGGCGTCAGCCCGAAGGTCTGGAACTTGTCGACGGTGGCGCCGGAGCAATTGCCGATGTCGACGACAGTGCGGGCGAGATCAACGGTCGGAACGGCGATGACGCATTCGCCGCTGCCGCGCAGCGCATCGTAACTGTGGTCCCACGGGCCGATGACGCAGGCGATCAACGGCGGATCGTGTTGCACCATCATGTGGAAACCCATGGTCATGATGTTCGGTTGGCCGCCGTCCGTGGTGGTGACTAGGACGATCGGACCGGGCTCGAGAAACCGGTTGGCTTTGTTGGCTGGTATGGATTGCATGCGCAATCTCCTGAACGGACTGTGTTCTTGGCGGAGGTGGTGTGGCGCGGATGGCGGACCAGGCACGGTTGCCATCCGCGTGCATGGCGAAGCCATCCGAACGAAGGCCAGCGTGGACCGGTGTCGGACGTCAGGCGATGCTCGGTGTGCATCATGACGCCGCGGGTGCAGGGGTCGCGCACGTCGGCTATGAAATCCTGGACGTAGGGCATGCGCATGTGCGCATTGAAGTCGGCCTGCGAGATCCAGTTCTCGCAAACGAACAACAGGTTCGGATCGTCCACCCAGCGGTGGATGTCGCACCGCAGGCGGCCCCGTTCACCGCGGGTTGGCTCGGCCAGCGCGAGAAGGCGGGCGCCAAGCGCTTCCGGTCATGCCTCCAAGCGCGTCGCCGGCCATTCCCCCGCGGCAGGCGAGCGGAAAGCCCCTGACGCGCCGGCGGGCGCTTGGCACGGTCCGTCCGGCATGGTTGCTGAGAACCGCGGGGCGGCCCCGCCCGTTGAGGAGCGGAGCCGCGTCGAGGCTGTCCGTCAGCCGACCCGTCAGCCCACCGGTACGCTCATGCCGCCGTCGGCCATCACGACCGACCCGACCATGAAGCTTGCGCGGTCCGAGGCCAGAAAGGCGACGATTTCCGCAATTTCCAGCGGATCGGCGGCGCGGCCGATGGGGGCTTTCCTGCCATGCTCGGCGAGGAAACCGCGGCCGTCCTCCATGAAGTGGTTCAGCAGGTTGGTGACCACATCGCCGACACCGATGGCGTTCACGCGGATGCCGTGCTCGATCGCTTCCAGCGCCTGCGTGCGGGTCAACTGCGCCAGGGCGCCCTTGGAGGCGGTGTAGGCCGAAATGCCCGGAAAGGCGAAGTAGGAGGCGTAAGACGCGATGTTGACGATCGCGCCCGACTTGTTCGGCATCATAGCCTTCATCGCCTCGCGCGAGTGCAGGAAGGCGCCGGTGAGGTTGGTCTCCATTTGCCAGTTCCAGTCCTCGCGCGTCATCTCGACCAGCGGCTTGTACAGAATGCGTCCGGCGTTGTTGACGAGGATGTCGAGCCGGCCGAAGGACTGCGTGGCGATGGCGACCGCCCGCTCGGCGCTGCCGTCCTTGGTCACGTCCGCGACGAGCGGGACGAGGCCGTCGCGGGCCATCCCCTGAACCGCCGGGTCGATGTCCTCGGCGACCACCTTGGCGCCGCGGGCGTGCAGGAGATCGGCGATGGCCCGCCCGATGCCGCTCGCGGCTCCGGTCACGATAGCGACCTTGCCTTCGACTTCGTTTACGGTCGGAACGATGCTGGTCATGATGGGTCTCTCTTGCGGTTGGAATGCGCCGGCGATTGGGCCGGCGTTGTCCGAAAAGCTAGCGGGACCGGGCGGTTGGGTTAATCGGGCGAATGCCGAAAAGGGTGTTTAGGTTTTGCAACAGAATCAACGGCAGCCATGGGAATTCCTTGAATGCGGGCCAGCGGGAACACCGACCTTCGCGCCTTCGTCGCGGTGGCCGAACAGGGCAGTTTTTCCAAGGCGGCGGAGCAGCTGGGCCTGTCGCCGTCCTCGCTCAGCCAGATCATCCGCACCTTCGAGGAGCGGCTGGGGGTGCGGCTGCTGCACCGGACGACGCGCAGCGTCGCACTGACGGACGCGGGCGAACGGCTGCTGCTGCGCGCCCGCCCGGCGCTGGCGGAACTGGACGCGGCGTTGGACGATGTCGGGCGGCTGCGCGCGCGGCCGGCCGGAGTCGTGCGCGTGCGCTGCCTGCGCGCGGCCTTCCGCACCTACGTCGCGCCCAACCTCGTGGTCTTCCGAGAGGCTTACCCGGACGTCACGCTTGACATCCTGGTGGACGACGCGGTGGCCGATCTGGTGGCGTCCGGCTTCGACGTCGGCTTCACGCTGGGGGAGGTGATCGAGAAGGACATGGTCGCCGTGCGGCTGGGCGGCGACATCCGGCAGATCGCCGTGGCCTCCCCTGCCTACATCGCCCGCCACGGCCGGCCGGAGACCCCGAAGGACCTACTGTCGCACGCCTGCATCCGCTGGCGTTGGCCGGGGCGGACGACTCCCTACAACTGGGAGTTCTTCGCCGATGGCGCCTGGTTCGAGGTGGACGTCAAGGGCCCGCTGGTGCTGAGCGAGCAGAGCATGACGATCGACGCCGCGGTGGACGGCATCGGCATCGCGTTCTGGATGGAACACGAGCTGCGGCCCCTGATCGCGAAAGGGCTGCTGGTGCCGTTGCTGGAGGATTGGTCGGCTCCGTTCCCCGGCTTCTACATCTGTTATCCGCAGCAGCGGCAGATGGCGCCGGCGCTGCGCGCCTTCATCGATTTCATCAAAGCCAAGGCCATTGGACCTGGGTGAGCGTGGCTGCGGTGGTTCGGGCGACGATTGTTCAGGTGTGCTGAAAACCTCATTCGGTTTCCGCCCGATTATCGCGCCGGCCCGGCACGGCCAACTTTTCCCCCGTCGCGGCGGGCACCGCCCTACCGAACGGAGAAAAGCAAAGGAAAGCGAGAAATCCAATGATCGAACATGCGAGTTCCCCTGAGACGGGGCAAAGCCAGGAGCAGACGGAGCGTTTCAAGCGCGGCATGCTCCTTCTGCAACGCATTGGCGACCCCGATTTCGATGGACCGATCAACCGGCTGAGTCGGCTGTCGAAGGACATGGCCCGCTTCACGGTCGAATACCCTTACGGTGACATTCTGTCCCGCCCCGGGCTCAATCTGCGCCTGCGCCAGATCTGCACGGTCAGCGCCTTGATGGCGCAGGCATCCCTGCAACCGCAGCTGAAATTTCACATGGAAGGCCTGCTCAACGTCGGAGGAACATCAGACGACCTCGTTGAGTTGCTGTTCCTCTCGACCGCCATGCTCGGCTTTCCCGTCGCGATCGACTCCATCGCCATCGTAAGGGACATTTTCAGGGAACGTGGCCTCGCCTATGGTCCGACGGCGTCGGACGACGGCGATGGGACCGACCGGTACCGGCGCGGCCTCGGCACGTTCCGCGACCTCATGGGAATGGATCCGTCCACGTTCTCGGCGCGTGTCGCTCACATGTCTCCCGAACTGGTCCGCTGGTCCCTGGAATTCGTCTTCGGCGACGTGATGTCGCGCGATGGATTGACAAACGAAGACAAACATCTGGCGATCATCAGCATGCTGGGGGCGACGGGCAACCGTTCGGAGTTGCTGCGGTTGCAACTCCGGGCCGCGGTCGCTGGCGGTGTGGCCCCCGCGGCCCTTGCCGAGGCCATCATGCAGCTCAGCGTCTATGCCGGTTTCCCGGCCGCGCTGAACAGCTTCGCTCTCTTGGGCGCGGTGCTTGATGAGCCGCCGGACCAGCACCCGACCACCGCTGATCCCCACCCCGCTCCCATGGCGGAAGACGTGGTGTCCGAGAGCCGGCAGCTCCGCCGGAGCCGCGGCTTGGCGGCGCTGGCTGCGACGTCGAGCGCGTCCGGCGAAGCGGTGGTGCACAGCTTTGACGATGTCGCACCCGAAATCGGTCGCATGATCGTCGAATTTTGCTACGGAGACATTTTTCATCGTTCCGGCATCGACGCGAAAACACGAGAGCTGACCGCCTGTGCGGCGTTGGCGGCCCGTGGCGCCGCGACCGACGCCACGCCGCTGCGTGTCCACATCCGCGCCGCGATCCGGGCCGGGGCCCGGAAGGAGGAGGTTGTCGAAACCCTTCTGAACATGCTGCCGTACAGCGGCTATCCCGCCATCCGGCAAGCCATGATCCTTGCCGGTGAGGAGTTCGCCGCCATCCAGCCGTGAGACCGCCACACCAGAGCGGTCCGTCAGGGCTGCTTTATGAGGCTGTGCACCATCAGGGCGCTGCCGAACTGCTGCAGGCGGCCGCCGGCGGCGAGCGGGCCGAGGTCGATGGGGGCGAAGCCCAGCCGGTCGATCAGGCCGGCGACCGCGGCGTTGGCGGCGGCGTCGTTGCCGGACAGGAACAGGACGCGGCGGCCGCCCTCGTGCGGGTCCTTGGCCAGCACGGCGGCGGGCAGGGTGTTGAAGGCCTTGACGACTCGGGCGCCGGGCACGGCGTCGGCGACGACCTCGCTGGACAGGCGCCCGCCCAGGTCCTTGGGCGTGAAGGCGGGGAAGTCGATGGCGTTGGTGGCGTCGACGACGATGCGCCCCGCCCAGTCGGCGACGCCGCGCACCACGTCGGGCACCGTGCCGAAGGGCACGGCCAGGATGACGACCTCGGCCCGCAGCGCGTCGGTCAGCGTGGCGGGGACGACGCTGGTGCCCAGCTCGCCCGCCAAGCCGGCCAGCGACTCCGGGCCGCGGCTGTTGGCGATTCGAACCGCGAGGCCCCGGCGGGCGAACTGGCGGGCAAGCGCGGCGCCGATGGCGCCCGAACCGATGATGGCGTAGGACATTGTCGCGTATCCTTCTTTCAAAACGGTGTTGAACGGGGGAAGGCGAGTCAGGCCGCGCGGATCGCGGCCGACGCGGGAAGGGGGATGAATTCGGTCTCGCCGGGGACGCCGGGGAAGCGGCGCGCCCGCCAGTCCTGCGCGGCCTGTTCGATGCGGTCGCGTCGGCTGGAGACGAAGTTCCAGGAGATGTAGCGCTTGCCGGCCAGCGGCTCGCCGCCGAGCAGCAGCAGCCGCGCCGACCCGACGGCGCACAGCACGATCTCCGCGCCTGGCTTGAAGACGATCAGCCGGTCCTTGCCGAAGGTGCCGGGCTCGGTGACAACCTCGACGGCGCCGTCCACAACATAGACCGCACGCTCGGTGTGCTCCGCGTCGATGCGGAAGCGGGCGCCGGCGCGCAACGCCACGTCGGCGCTGAACAGGTCGGAAAAGCTGCGGGTGGGGGCGCGCCGCCCGAGTAGGGAGCCGGCGAGCAGCCGAAGGTCGATGCCTTCGCCCTCGATGCGGGGCAGGGCGTCGGCCGGCACATGCTGGAATCCCGGGTCCGTCTCCTCGTGCTCCGTGGGCAGGGCGATCCAGCTCTGGAAGCCGAAGACCGTGCCGCCGTCGGCGCGCGAGCGGGCGCTGCTGCGTTCGGAATGGACGATGCCGCGGCCGGCCGTCATCAGGTTGACCGCGCCGGGGCGGATCGTCTGGACGAAGCCTTCGCTGTCGCGGTGAACGATTTCGCCCGCGATCAGGTAGGTGAGTGTGGACAGGCCGATGTGCGGGTGGGGCCGCGTGTCGACCCCGGCGCCGGCATCGAAGGCGACCGGGCCGAAGCTGTCGAGGAAGATGAAGGGGCCGACCATGCGCCGTTGGGCGGATGGCAGGGCGCGCCGCACCTGGAAGCCGTCGCCCAGGTCGCGGACGGACGGCAGCACGATTTGTTCGACGCCGGCAGCGGGGCGCACGGTCATAACGGGTCTCCACGCGGAAGAATGGTCGCGAGGAGCGGCGACGGCTTGAGCCGTCCAAGGTCCCGCTCCGGCGCGGTTGCTAAACCCGGTGTACCGCACGTCGCATGTCAGAAAAACCGGTATAACATGGATCATAATGTTCGAGAAAATCGATCGGTGGGACCGGCCGAAGCCGTCCCACCGATCACCGGTCAGCGTTTCCGATACAGGATCATTCCGGCGTGATGCAGCACGCCGTCGATGAAGTCTCCGTCCGCGGTAAAGCCAGTGTCGTCCCAATACTCGATGTGGTTGCCGGTGACTTCGTAGCGGCCGCGATAGGCGCTCTCGCGGTTGCCCCGCGCCTCGTCGTAGCGGCCGTTTGGAAGGAGTTCGTGGCGGATGTGGCCGTCTTCGGTCATCCACAGGCCGACATAAAGATGCTGTGCGGGCATTCCAGTGTCCTTTGCAAGGGCGGGAACGGCGAGCAGTGCGCTCAGCAGCGCGACGCCAAGGCCGATTCCCATCAGTGGGCGGCGCGCGTCGGGCGAACCACGATCTCGTTCACATCGACGTCCTCCGGCTGTTCGATGGCGAAGCGAACGGCGCGCGCGATGGCGTCCGGCTGCAGCGCGATCGCCCGATAGGACTTCATCAAGTCGGCGGCGGACGCGTCGGTGATGGTGGAGGCAAGTTCGCTTTCCACCACGCCCGGATGGATGCAGGTGACTCGGAGGCGGTCGTTTTCCTGGCGCAACCCGTCCGAGATGGCACGGACCGCGTACTTCGTCGCGCAGTAGACGGCCGCGGTCGGCGACACGCTCAGCGCGCCCACCGACGCGATGTTGATGACGTGCCCCGAGCCCTGCGCCAGCATGGCCGGCAACACCGCCGCGATGCCGTACAGGACCCCCTTGATGTTGACGTCCACCATGCGATCCCACTCCTCGACCTTCAGCGCGGCCAGGGGCGAGAGCGGCATGATCCCCGCGTTGTTCACGATCACGTCGACGCGCCCCCATTCGGCCCGCGCGGCGTCGGCGAAGGCCGCGACGTCGGCGCGGTCGGTCACGTCGAGCCGGCGCGTGCGCACGCGCGCGCCGAGCGCCGAAAGTTCGCCCGTCACGGCCTCAAGCCGGTCGGTGCGCCGCGCGCCCAGCATCAGCGTTGCTCCTGCGGCCGCCAGTTCGCGGGCGATGCCGGCGCCGATGCCGCTGGAGGCGCCGGTGATCAGAACGACTTTATCCATGATCCTCTCCAATCGTTGGGGTTTCGCCGGTCGGCGCCGCGCAGGACGTTTCGGCACCGATCGCTGCCCCATCAGCTACAGCGCGGCGGCCTGGCGGACAATTTGCTGAGTGCTCACCGCGGTGTTAAGCTCCTGTCACCAATGATCACCGATCTGAACGCCATTGTCGTTTTCGCCGCCGTCGCGGAACTGCGCAGCTTCCGTGCCGCGGCCGATCGGCTGGGGGTCACGCGCTCGGCCGTCAGCCAATCCATCCGCCGGCTCGAAGCGCGGCTCGGCGTTGCGCTGCTGCGGCGGACCACGCGAAGCGTCAGCCTCACCGAAGCGGGCGAGGATCTCTATGCGAGCGTGGCGCCCGCCATGGCCGAAATGCAGACGGCGCTGGACGCTGCGCGCGACCGGGCCGCGCGACCGCGCGGGCAACTGCGGATCGCGGTCTCATCGATCGCGGAGACGTTTCTGTCCGGGGCGCTGCTCGCCTCCTTCGCCTCCGCCCATCCCGAGATCCGGCTGGACATCGTCGTCACCGACGAAGAGTTCGACATCGTGGCCGAAGGGTACGACGCCGGCGTCCGGCTGGGCGAGGTGATCGAGCGGGACATGATCGCGGTTCCGGTTTCCGGCGACCAACGGCAGCTTGCGGTCTGCTCCCCCTCCTATCTGGCCCGGCATCCGGCGCCCGCGCATCCGCGCGATCTGGCGTCGCACCGGTGCATCGGCTGGCGCCCCGCGCCGGACGTGGCGCCCTACCGCTGGGAGTTCGCCAAAGGCGGGCGTGAGTTCGATGTGGCCGTCGAACCGGAGATCACGACGAACGACATGGGGCTGATGATCCGGCTTGCCGTCGCGGGCGCCGGAATCACCTTCGGGATGGAAGACACGTTCCGCCCCTGGCTCCATCGCGGCGAACTCGTGTGCGTGCTCGAAGAGTATTGCCCGACCTTTCCGGGGTTCTTCCTGTATTTCCCCAGCCGGCGGAACCTTGCGCCGAAGCTGCGCGCGCTGCTCGACCATGTCGGCAAACACCGCCGGAGCGCCGGTCCGGGCAAGGACTGACCACCCCACCCGAGCGTACCCGCCGCCCGTAACGTCGGGGCGGCCTTCCCGTAGGACCCGGTTCGACCGACCGGAGCGCCGTCGCGCGCAACCGGGGCGACCGGATCACCGGCGGGCATGGTCCGGGTGGTCCGTTTGACGAACACACCACGGCGTCGCTTGACTCGCGAATTATAACTTATAAGATATCAGTTGGGTCGGCGTTGCTGCCCTCACGGCCGTCAGCGGCCGCACCAATCAACGGAGGCACGTATGAAGGTGACGTTGAAGCGTGGGGTTTTCGCGCTCGCATTGTTCGCGTGTATGAATGTTGCCGCCCCGGCCGTTGCCCGCGACCTGACCGTGGTCGGGTTCGGCGGATCGCTGCAGGACGCGATGCGATCCTCGTACTTCAAGCCCTACTCCGAGGAGCGGAAGGCGCCGCTGATCGAGGAGTCGTACACCGGCGGCATCGCCAAGCTGAAAGCCATGCAGCAGGCCAAGACGGTGACGTGGGACGTCCTGCAGATGGACGAGAACGAAATGAACCTCGCCTGCGACGAGGGGCTTCTCGAAAAGTTTGATTGGAAGACCCAGGCCAACGCCTCGGAGATCATTCCGCAGGCCCAGGCGCCGTGCGGCGTCGCCGCCTTCGTCTGGTCGAAGGTCCTCGCCTTCGACGCCTCCCGCACCCAGGGCGTCTCGTCCTGGGCCGATTTCTGGAACGTGACCCGCTGGCCGGGCAAGCGCGGCATGCGCAAGCAGGCCCGCATGACGCTCGAAGTGGCGCTGCTGGCCGACGGCGTCGAGCCCGAGAGGCTGTACGAGGTCCTTGGCACCAAGGCCGGGGTCGACCGGGCTTTCGCGAAGCTCGACACGTTGAAGCCGTACATCCAGTGGTGGGACAGCGGCGCCCAGCCCATCGAATGGCTGGCGTCCGGCAACGTGGTGATGACCACCGCCTACAACGGCCGCGTGGCGAGCGCCATCCAGGAGGGCCGCGCTTTCAAGATGATCTGGGACAAGCAGCTCTACAGCATGGACTATTGGACCATCCCCAAGGGAACGGACAACCTGAAGCAGGCCAAGGATCTGGTCGCCTACATGACGACCGCCGAGAGCCAGAAGCGCTTTGCCGAAACGATCCCCTACGGCGTGACGAACCGGCGCGCCACGACGCTGATCGTGCAAAAGCGCCAGGACGAACTGCCGACGTCGCCCAAGAACATGCAGAACGCCCTGCTGATCAGCACGCCGTTCTGGGTGGACAACGAAGAGGAGCTGCAGCGCCGGTTCGAACGGTGGGTGGCTCAGTAAAGCCACCGGTTCCAGCCTGAATTCGACCGACCCTCCCTTTCCATCGAGGAGCATGGCATGTCGTCACTCACGGGCGTGACCGCGTCCTCCGTCCTGGGCCTGCTGCTGGTGGCGGCCCCGGCGCTGGCGCAAACCGAGCAGCTGACCGTCGTCGGGGCCGGCGGTGCACTGCAGGAGGCGGAGCAGAAGGCCTTTTTCCGTCCCTTCGCCGAAACCCACAAGGTCCAGCTGACCGAAGACTCCTACTCGGGCCAGATGGCCAAGGTCCGCGCCATGGTCGACACCAAGAGCGTGACCTGGGACGTGCTGCAGGTCGAGCAGAACAGCATGCTGGCGGGGTGCGAGGAGGGCATCTTCGAGAAGGTCGACTGGTCGGCCATCGGCAACCGCAGCGACTTCATTCCGGAAGCCTACAGTGACTGTGGGGTGGGGGCCTTCGTCTGGTCGATGGTCCTCAGCTTCGACCGCGCGAAGCTCAAGGACGGGCCGAAGAGCTGGGCGGATTTTTGGAACACTGAGCGGTGGCCGGGCAAGCGCGGCCTGCGGCAGACCGCCAAGATGACCCTGGAAATCGCGCTTCTGGCCGATGGCGTGCCGCCCGCCCAGGTCTATGACGTGCTGGCGACGCCGCAGGGCGTCGACCGCGCCTTCACGAAGCTCGACCAGCTGAAGCCGAACATCCTGTGGTGGACGTCCGGGGCGGAGCCGATCGAGCGTCTGGCCTCCGGGGACGTCGTCCTGTCGGCCGCGTTCAACGGCCGTGTGTCCGCGGCGAACCAAGCCGGCCGCTCCTTCGCTCTGCTGTGGGACGGGCAGATCTACGGGATCGATTACTGGGGCATCATTAAAGGCTCCAAGCATCGCGACACCGCCCAACGCTTCCTGGCCTTCGCCAGCCGCCCCGACGTGCAGGCGGTCTTCCCCAAGCACATCGCCTACGGCGTCACCAACAAGAAGGCGCAGGCGGCCATCGATCCGGCGATCGCGGGCGACCTGCCCACCGATCCGAAGAACCTCGCCGGCGCGGTGCCCATGAACACCGCCTTCTGGGCCGACCACGGCGAAACGCTCGAAGCACGGTTTGCAACCTGGCGCGCGCGATGACTCGGCTGTCCGGTTGCGCCCGGACGACCGGTCCCCGGTCCTTGCCCGGTTCTTGAAGGAGCCCCACCCGTGATTGTGACCTCCAGTGAGACGTTGCCCCGCTCCGGCGAGGCGGCGCCCGCCTTGCACAAACTGTCGGCGAAGACCAAGGCCAAGGCGGTTTCGATGCTGCTCGTCGCGCCGCTCGTCGCCTTTATCCTGCTCGTCTTCGTGCTGCCGCTCGGCGGCATGCTCTTCTACGCGGTCAACAACACCGAGGTCCGCGACGCCCTGCCCGGCGTCGCGGCGGAAATGGCCGCCTGGAAGGACGAGGGATTGCCGCCGGACTCGGCCTATGCGGCGCTCGCCCGCGACCTCAAAGCGGGGTTCGGCGACAGCAAGCTGGCCGAGGCCGGCCGGCGCCTGAACTACGAGCGCTCGGGCTACCGGGCCCTCCTGTCCAAGACCGCCCGCGCCGTCCAGGCGATCGACCATCCGGCGGAGAGCTGGGCGTCGGAACTCGCGCGCGTCGACGCGCGGTGGCTGGAACCCGCCACTTGGGCGGCGATGCGGAGGGCCATCCCGGCGCTCACGCCCTTCTACATCCTCGCCGCGCTGGACCTGCGGGTGGACGACCACGGCGCCGTCACCGCGGCCCCCGTCGAGGAGCGCCTCTACGTGGACACGCTTGGCCGGACCCTGTGGATCGGCTTCATGACGACGGCGCTGTGCTTGGCGCTCGGCTTTCCCCTGGCCCACGCCCTGGTCAGCCTTCCCCGCCGCTTCGCCGCGCTGCTGATGATGTCCATCCTGCTGCCGTTCTGGACGTCGCTGCTGGTGCGCACCAGCGCGTGGATTGTCGTGCTGCAGAAGGAGGGCATCGTGAATAAGGCGCTCACCGGCCTCGGCCTCATCGATGCGCCGCTGGAGTTGGTGTTCAACCGCACCGGCCTGTACATCGCCATGGTGCACATTCTGCTGCCCTTCATGATCCTGCCAATCCTCAGCGTCATGAAAGGCATCTCGCCGGCCTACATGAAGGCGTCGGCGTCGCTGGGCGCCCATCCCGTGATCGGCTTCTTCAAGGTCTACCTGCCGATGGTCCTGCCGGGCGTCGGGGCCGGCTGTCTGATGACCTTCATCATCGCCGTCGGCTACTACATCACGCCGACGCTGGTCGGCGGCGCGCAGGACCAGATGACCAGCTACTTCGTCGCCTATTACGCCAACACGACGATCAACTGGGGAATGTCCGCGGCGCTGGGAGCCATCCTGCTCGTCTGCGTCATGTTTCTCTACGCCACGGTCGGCCGCCTGATCGGCGTCAGCCGCATCGCCGGCATCACCTGAGGTCGCGCCATGCCACCCCTGTTCCGCAGCCTTCAGTATGTGTTCTGCTGTCTGGCGATGGTTTTCCTCGTCGGACCGATCCTGTCGGTGATCCCGATCTCCTTCAGCTCCGCCAGTTTCCTGTCCTACCCGCTTCCCGGCGCCTCGTGGCAATGGTACCAGAAGGTTCTGGCGCCGCAGCCCTGGCTTCCCGCGTTGAAGAACAGCGTGATCGTCGGCACCGGCGCCACGGCCCTCGCCACCGTGCTTGGCACGCTGGCCGCCCTGGGCTTGGCGCGCAACGACCTGCCGGGGCGGTCCGCCCTGCTCGGCATGCTGATTTCCCCCATGGTCGTGCCGGTGGTGATCAGCGGTGTTGCGATGTACTTCCTGTTCGCGCGGGTCGGGCTGACCGCCTCCTACCTCGGCATGATCCTGGCGCACGCGGCGCTCGGCGCGCCTTTCGTGGTGATCACCGTCACCGCGACGCTGCGCAATTTCGATACGACGCTGGTGCGGGCGGCCTACAGCCTCGGCGCCTCGCCGCTGCACGCGTTCCGGACCGTGACGCTGCCGTTGATCGCGCCGGGCGTCATCTCCGGCGCGCTGTTCGCCTTCATCTACTCGTTCGACGAGGTGGTCGTGGCGCTGTTCATCGGCGGGCCGGAGCAGCGCACCCTGCCGCGCCAGATGTTCGACGGCATCCGCGACAACATCGATCCGTCGATCCTGGCGATGTCGACGATCCTCGTCGGAATCACCATCGCCTTCATGGCCGTGATCGCTTATCTCGGGCGCAAGCCCGGGGGCCGCGGCGCATGACCGAACAGCACAGCCAACCGGTGCAACAGGAGAATGGAATGATCATCGTCACCGGCGGAACGCATGGGATCGGCCGTGCCTGCGTCGAGCATCTGGCGCAGCAGGGCCGGAAGGTCCTGTTCACCGGCCGCGACGAGGCGGCCGGCGTGTCGGTCGCCGCCGAACTGCCCACGGCCAGCTTCGTCGCCGGCGACGTCTCCTCCCTCGCCGACTGCGCCCGCGTGGTCGCCCACGCCATGGAACTCGGGGACGGCCGGATCGACGGGCTCGTCAACAACGCGGGCATGTCCCGGCGCGTGGCCTTCGCCGACGCCGAGGTCGGCGACTGGGACCAGGTGATGGCGGTCAACGCGCGCAGCGCGTTCCTGTTCACGCGCCTAGCGCTGCCGGGCCTGCGCGCCGCGCGGGGCGCGGTGGTGAACGTGGCCTCCGTCGCCGGCAAGATCGGCGAGGAAGGGCTGGCCATCTATTGCGCGTCCAAGGCGGCCGTCATCGGCATGACGCAGGCGCTTGCCCTGGAGTTCGGGGACGAGGTGCGCTTCAACGCCGTCTGCCCCGGCCAGATCGACACCCGCATGATGGCCGGGATCAAGACCCAGACGGTGAAGCGCCGCCGGCTGGAGCAGCGCATTCCGGCCGGGCGCTTCGGGGCTCCGGAAGAGGTGGCTGACGTCGTGGCGTGGCTGCTGTCTGACCGCTCCAGCTACGTCAACGGAACGGTGATCACCATCGACGGCGGCGAGACCGCCGGGCTGCGGACGCCGCGCGGTCTGGACGACGAATGAACGCGAGCCCGCGCGTCGGTCAGGCCGGCGCGCGGACTTTGTCGACCTCGGTCAAGTAGCGGATGATGCCTTCGCCGCCGCGGATGATGTCCTGGGTGATGGCGGTCCGCGCCGCCGGGCCGTCGTGGGCGCGCAGCGCCGCGATCACCGCCAGATGCTCCGCCGCGCCGAGGTAATCGTGCTTCACCTCGGCGTAGAACAGGTTCAGGATCGGCCCCATCGACACCCACAGGCTTTCGATCTGGCCGATCAGCATGTCCATGCCGGACAGGCGGTACAGCGCGAAGTGGAATTCACGGTTGTGGCGCAGCGCCGCGGCGACGTCGTGCGCCCGCTCCGCCGCGTCGAATTGCTCGTGCAGTTCGATCAGGTGCTTGGCGTCCTCCGCCGTGGCGTTGGCCGCCGCGATCTCCGCCGCCAGACCCTCAAGCGCAATGCGGATCGTCCGCACCTCCATGTAGCGTGACAGGCTCAGCGCCGGCACGCACACGAAACGGCCGGACTTCAGCTCCAACCCCTGCTCGCTGACCAGACGCAGGCAGGCCTCGCGCACCGGGGTCACGCTGGTGCCCATCTCCTCGGCCAGGTCCTGCATGACGAAACGCTGGCCGGGCTTGAAATTCCCCGCGATCAAGGCTTCGCGCAGCGCCACGTAGGCCCGTGCGGACAGGCTGCCTTGCTCGATAGGTTGCATACGCAAGGTGTCGACTCCTCTTTTGCGCGTCCATGTCGGACAGGGAGCGCGCCGGGCCGGACCGTTGTCCGTCC
>Ga0065721_10051448_pt1 | contig 14681 bp, 11 predicted proteins | sample Mesricmetagenome_FD_59108 | JGI IMG/M metagenome (GOLD analysis project Ga0065721, IMG submission 59108) | Mesophilic microbial community from rice straw/compost enrichment Sample: eDNA_1 v2 (version 2) | ecosystem: Engineered > Solid waste > Grass > Composting > Bioreactor | place: USA: Davis... | reverse complement strand
CGCTCCCGCTCAGAAATACAGGAACTTACGTCTGTTTAAAAATCGTTGGCACATTATTCCCCATGCGAGCCTGTTTGACAAGCACGCAGTAAGGCCGTTACTGCCCCTTCGACCCACTCCCGCTCGTGTGGGGACAGGTGTTCCAGCGCGGCAGCGACTTTAGCGACGCGCGCCTGCCGCCGCTGCTCCATCAGCGTTCGCCCCTGTTCTGTCAGCTCCAGGTAGCGGGCGCGCCGGTCCCCCTCGCCCGGCTCCACCGCCGCGCGCTCCACCATACCCGCCTTCTCCAGTCGGTCCGCGATCTGCGTCACCGCGCTGGCCGAGATGCCGAGCGTGTCGCTGATCTGCGACAGAGTGCGCGGCCCGTTCTGGAAGAGCAAAACGCAGACCTTCATCTGCGCTTGAGGCAGGTCCGCCAGGGGATGCTCCGGGTCGAGCGTGAAGAGCCGGAGGGCGATCTCCGGCAGCATCCGCTCCAGGTGCGCCGCCTGGTAGGGCAGGGCGTCGCCCCCCCGGGGCGGGGGGGCGGACGGGCCGGCGGCCGGCCACTTGCTCATTCCGGGCGCCGCTCCTCTTCTCCCGTACCGGCCGGGACCGTGACGGCGCCACTGCTGCTGCTGCTGCTGCCACCGTCGTTGTCAGCGGGGGCGGGCGGGCCGGGGGGCAGCGTCTCGCGCAGGGGGACGCGCTCGACCGATTCGACCGACGGCTCCACCAGCACGGGCGGGCGCGCAAGGTCGCGGTCATCGCCGCCGCGCAGGCGGCGCGCCAGGTCATCAAAGAGCGTGTAAACGCAGGGAACCACAAACAGGGTCAGCACCGTGGAGGTCGTCAGGCCGCCCACGACCGCGGTCGCCAGCGGGGCCTGCGTCTCCGAGCCCTCGCCCAGACCCATCGCGAGCGGCAGCATCCCGAAGCCCGCCGCCAGGCTGGTCATGAGGATTGGCCGCAGACGGGTCGGGCTCGCCTCCAGCACCGCCTCGTCGCGGGTTCTGCCGCGCTCGCGTAGCTGGTTCGTGTAGTCGATCAGCAGGATGCCGTTCTTGACCACGATGCCCACCAGGAGCAGCAGACCGATGAACGCCGTCAGGCCGAAGGCGCGCCCGGACAGGAATAGCGCCAGGATGACCCCGGTGATGGCGAGGGGCACCGAGAGCAGGATCGTGAACGGGTGGACGAACGACTCGAACTGCGAGGCCAGCAGCATGTAGATCAGCGCGATGGCGAGGAAGACCGCCAGCCCCATACCGGCGAACTCCTGCCCGCGCCGCTTCTGGTTGCTGCCCCAGTCCCAGCGGTACCCGGCGGGCAACTCAATGCCCGACATGCTCTTTTCGATGTCCTTCTGAATCTCGCCCGCGGAGCGCCCCTCGGGCGTGCCCGACACGGCGATGTAGCGCTGGCGGTTCAGGCGGGTGATCTCGCTCGGCCCGGTGGAAAAGACAGGCGTCGCCACCTGCCGCAGCTCAATGGAGCGCGCCGGGCCGCCCGCCGCCACCAGACTCGGGGTGAGCGGCAGCGCCAGCAACTCGTTCACCGACTTACGCTTCGACTCCGGCAACTGGACCTGGATGGGGTACTGGAAGCCGTTCTCCTGGTAGTAGGAGGCGATGTTTCCGCGCGTGGCGGTGCCGATGGTGTCGGCGATGTCCCGGAACGCCAGGCCAAGCTGCGTCGCCTTCTGACGGTCCACCTTCCACTGGAGTTCGGGGGTGGTGTCCTGCCAGTTGACGTCCACGTTCTGGTAGCCGGGCACATCCCGCACCTCTGCAATGGTCTGCTGACCCAGCCGCGAGAGGGTCTCCAGGTTCTCGCCGAAGATGTTTATCTCGACGTTCTGGTTGCCGCCCGTCATAATCTGCGTCACCAGGTCGATCTGGTAGGCGCGGGCGCGGGCGCCGGGCAGCTGCGACAGCTTGCCGCGCAGCTCGTTGATGACCTCGGTGGTGCTCTGGGTCCGGTCGTCCTTCAGCTTCACCAGGGCCGCGCCCTCGTTGGCGGTGAGGCGGGTGGAGACGCCGCGTACGGAGAGGTTCGTCCCCGCCGCCGAGAAGGCGGTGGCGACGTTCGGGTTCTCCAGGAGGATCTTCTCCACCTCTAGCATCGCCTCGTTGGTCCGGGCAAAGCTGGTGCCGACGGGCATCTTCAGGTTGATCTGGAAGTCGCCGCTGTCGCTCTGGGGCATCAGTTCCACCCCGATGTAGGGCACCAGGAGCAGGCTGAGCGCGGTGACGCCGAACGCGCCGCCGATCACGCGCCCGCGGTGCCGCAGCGACCAGCGCAGGGCGTTGCGGTACGACTCGTCCATGGCGTCGAACCGCTCGCCGGACCAGCGGAAGAAGCGGGCGAGGAGGCCCGGGTGGCCCCCCTGCAACTCACCCTCGCCGTGCATATGGTCCTCGGCCTTGATAAAGCGCGAGGCGAGCATTGGGACGACGGTGGCGGCGTCCAGCAGCGACACCGCAATGGAGAAGATCACCACCAGCGCAAGCTGGGTAAACATCTGCCCCGCCTGCCCCTTGATGAGGAGCAGCGGCAGGAACACGATCATGATCGTGATGGTAGAGGCGACGACTGCGGTCAGGATCTCCTGCGTGCCCGACACTGCGGCCTCGGCGGCCCGCTTCTTGTCGCGCTCGATGTGGCGGAAGATATTCTCCAGCACCACGACCGCGTCGTCCACGATCAGGCCGACCGAGAGGGCGAGGCCCGACAGGCTCATAGTGTTGAGCGAGAAGCCGCACAGGTAGATGAGCGCGAACGTGGACACGACCGAGATCGGGATCGACAGGGCGACCACGAGCGTCGAGCGGACATTGCGCAGGAAGAACAGGAGGATTACCACGGCCAGCGCGCCGCCGATCAGGGCGTCCTCCTGGACGCGGTGGACCGCCCCCTCGATAAAGCGGGACTGGTCGTAGGCGAGGCGGAACTCCAGGTTGGGGTACAGCTCCTTCGCCTCTTCGATCTTATCCATCACCGCATGCGCGGTGGCGATGGTGTTCGCGCCGCTCTGACGCTGGATCAGAAGGCCAACGGCCGTTTCGCCGTTCAGGCGGGTGTAGACGCGCGTCTCCGGGGTCGTGTCCTTGACCTCGGCCACCTCGCCCAGGGAGACAAGCTGGCCGTTGTAAGAGCCGACGGGGACGGCGCGGATCTCATCCACGCTGGTGAAGAAGCCGGTGGAGCGGATCGTATACTCGGTCTCGCTCTCCTTGGCGATGCCCGCCGGGAGGTTGAGGTTCTCCTCGGCGATGCGGCGGGATACCTGCGCCAGCGACAGGCCACGCGCCCGCAGCTTCTCCGGGTCGACGTTCACCAGGATGGCGCGCTCCTCGCCACCGGTGACATTCACCGCGGCGACGCCGTCAGCGCTCTCCAGGATCGGCGCGACCTGGTTGTCCAGCAGAGTGCGGAGCTTGACCGGGTCCTTCTCGCCGGAGACGCCATAGACCAGAATCGGGCTCTGCGACGGGTCGAACTTGAAGACGACGGGGTTTTCCAGCGTCGGGTCGACCGGGAACTCGCGCCGGGCGCGCTGCACCTGCTGGAGCACGTCCACCGCCGCCTGACCGATGTCCACACCCCACTGGAACTGGACGCGTACGAACGAGGACCCTTCCGACGAGGTGGACTGCACCTCGTACAGACCGGGCACTGACGATACAGCGCGCTCCAGCGGGCGGGTGACCTGCGCCTCGATCTCTTGCGGCGCGACGTTCGGCCAGGAGGTGCTGACGGCCACGGTGGGGAGGGTGACATTGGGCAGCAGGTCTACGGCGAGGCGGGTGTAGCAGACCGCCCCGAGCAGCACCAGTGCCAGGATGCGCATCGTCACCGCGACGGGGCGCGTGACGGAGAAGCGCGCGATATTCATGGTTACCGGTTACCTCCCGCCGTGGCCGCTGCCCCCGCTGCCCCTGCTCCCTGTGGGGCAGGGGAGGCGGCCTTTTCTCCGCCCTCGCCGCCGCTGCTGCCGCCGGCCATCTTCACTGCCTGGCCGTCCTTGAGGGGGCGACCGGTGATGACGACCACGGGATCGCCCTCCGCAACCTCGCCCTCAATAGCCACGACCCGGCCGTCCGACAGGCCGGTGCGCACGGTGCGGATGCTGGCCTTGTTGTCCGCGCTGACCACGGTCACCGTCGCGGCGCCCTCTCCAGCGGGGTTCACCGCCTCCTGGGGCACAACCAGAACGCCGTTCGCGCGCTGCGTTTCAAAGGTCACCCGGCCGGACATTCCGGGGCGCAGGCGGTTGTCGGCATTGTCGAGGCGCACGCGCACCGTAAACTGACGGCTCTGCGGGTCGGCCGCGGGCAGCACCTGCGCGATCTTGCCCGTGCGCGTCGCGTTCCCCTGAGCGTCCAGAGTCACCCGCGCGCTCTGGCCGGTGTACAGGCGCCGCGACACCTCCTCCGGCACGGCCACGCTCACCCACACCTCCCGGATGGCCTGCACGGCGACCACTGCCTGCTGCGGCGAGGCCAGCGCGCCCTGATCCAGGTACCGCTGCGTCACCACACCGGAGAGGGGGGCGCGCAGCACGGTGTCCGCGAGGCGCGCCCGGGAGGCGCGCAGCTCCGCCTCCGCCGCGCGCACCGCGGCCGCCAGAGCGTCCAGATTCTTGCGGTAGGCGGGGTCGCGGGCGGTGTTGGCGCGGGCGGCCTCCAGCGTTGCCTGTGTCTGCTTCACCGTGGCGTTCGAGGCGGCGACATTGGCACGGGCCAGATTGCGCGCCAGGGTGACCTGGCGCTCAGCGGCCTGCTTCTGGGCCACAGCAGAGTCCCGCGCTGCCACGGCGGCCCGCCGCGACTCGCGCGCCTCGTTCAGCGCCGCCTCCTGCACGCTCTCGACCGTCCGAGCGTTGTCCACGAGTTGCTGGGCGATGGCGCCCTCTTTGAACAGCGCCTCCTGCCGCTCGCGCACCAGGCGGGCGTTCGCCAGGTTGGCCTGCGCCGACGCGATGCTGGCATCCGCCGCGGTGATGTTCGCCTCGGCCGCCTGAATACGCCCCACGGCGTCGGTCACCTGCGCCTCCGCGGTGGCGATCTGGGCCTCGTAGTCCGCCTGGGCCCGCTCCGTCTGGGCGCGAGCGGAGGCGAGCGCCGCCTCCTGGCGCCGGACCTCGGCGGTGAGAGAAACGCTGTTGGGGTTCTGCGCGATCTCCGCCTCAGCGTACCGGGCACGTGCTTGCGCCAGCGCCGCCTCGCGGTTGCGCACCTCGGCTTCGATCTCGGACGGGTCCAACCGCGCGACGATCTGACCGGCGCTCACCCGGCTCCCCTCGCGCACGGCAAGCTGCGTGATGCGGCCGGTGATGCGCGGGGTGATGTCCACGGTGAGAGGCGCCTCCACAGAACCGGGGGCATCGAAGGTCAGTACGATGTCCCGGCGCGTGATGGGGACGGTGTCAACCACCGCAGGGGCGTTCTTGCGGGCGGCGGCGCGCTGCTCCTCGGCGGCCGCGGCGGCGCGCTTCTGCGAAAGACGCCATCCGATTAGCCCGGCCAGCACGAAGAAGGTAAGGATCGCGAGTATCCAGCGCTTCATGCGTGTGAATTCCTTTGCACGGAGAGAAGATTATGCACGGAGAGAAGATTAAAAAAGGATTAAAAACTTAAGGCATATTAAATATTAAGGCGCCTAAAGTATAACCACGCTTTTCCGCCGAGCGCCACTCGCACCGGGGTCCCGAAAAAGAAAATCCTGAAGCCTTGACGGCGGAAGATGACCTGTGCTAAATTCTTAGCACAATGACGGCTAAAAAAATAGCACAAGGCGGCATGGGGGGCTTGAGTCGCCGCGAGCGCGAGATTATGGACGCGCTCTACCGGCTGCGGGGGAGGGCGACAGCGGCGGAGATTCACGCTGCGCTGCTGGACCCACCCTCCTACTCTGCCGTCCGTGCGCACCTTGCCATCCTGGAGGAGAAGGGGCACGTTCGCCACGAGGAGGACGGGCGCCGCTACGTGTACCTGCCCACGCAGCCGCGGCAGGAGGCCGCCCGCAACGCCCTGCGCGGCGTCCTGGGCACCTTCTTCGGCGGGAGCCTGGGGAGTGCCGTGCGCACCCTGCTCAGCGACGACGAGACCGACATCAGCGACGAGGAACTGGACGAACTCGCGCGACTGATAAACGCGGCTCGGGGCGAGACGCCTGCGGCACCACCCGCCGGGGAGGAAGGGGACGCGCGCGATGGAAACGCTCACGGATAGACTGGCGGACCTGACGGCGGAGGCCCCGAACCTGGGCTTCGCGCTGACCCTGGCCGGGCGGAGCCTGCTCCTCTTCGCCCTGGCCGGAGGAGCGCTCTTGCTGCTGCGCCGCGCAGCGGCGGCGCGGCGGCACCTGGTCCTGCTCTTCGCCCTGGCTGGTCTGCTGCTCCTGCTCCTTCTGCCCCGCCTTCTGCCGCCCGCGGCGAAGGTGGCGGATCTGCCCGTCCTGCCCGCGCCCCCGCCGTCCGCGCCCCTGAAGCCCGCCCAAACGGCGCTCCCACCCGCTTCGCCGCCGCACGACCGAGCGGTCACAGAAACCGCGCCGCGGACCAATCCGGCCGCCGCCGCCGTCGCCGCTCCGGTCGCCGAAGCGCCGCCCGCCGTGGCCGCTGCCCCCTCTCTGCTGGCACGGCTCGACCTGCTTGCGGTGTGGCTGTACGCGGCGGGCGTGGCGCTGCTGCTCCTGAGCGAGGCCGCGGGGCGTCGGCGACTCGGGCGGCTGGCCCGCGCCGCCGCGCCCGTGGCGGAAGGGGCCCTGCACGACGCGATGATTGGGGCGGCGCGCGCCCTCGGTGTCCGCCGCCCGGTCCACCTGATGCTCTGCCCGGACGCCCTGCCGCCGCTGACGTTTGGCACCCGCCGCCCGGTTCTGCTGCTGCCGGAGGAGGCCCGCGGGTGGACCCCGGAGCGGCTGCGGGCGGTGCTGCTGCACGAGATGGCGCACATCGCCCGATGCGATGCGCTGTCCCAGGCGTTCGCCCGGCTCGTGTGCGCGCTCTGGTGGTGGCACCCGCTGGCGTGGGGGCTGGCCCGCGCCCTGCGGGCAGAGAGCGAGCGTGCCTGCGATGATCGTGTTCTGCTCAGTGGCGTGACCGGGCCTGAGTACGCCGCGCACCTGGTGGACCTCGTGCGCGCGCTGCGGCCCGGTTCCGCCGCCGCAGCGCCGCGACACGCCGTGGCGATGGCGCAGCAGCACGGCCGGAAGAAACTGGGCGGCCGGGTGCAGGCCATCCTCGATGCCCGCCGTGCCCGCCACGGCTGCACCCGTCGCGGCGCGCTGCTCGGCGGCCTGATCGCCGCCGTGCTCCTCGTGCCCGCCGCCGTCCTGCGGCTGACGCCCCGGGGCGCTCCGCCTTCCGGCCCGGAGAAGAGGGTGCCCGCCGCAGACCCCCTGCCGGATGGTTTCGGGCGCGCCACCCTGCCGAACGGCGCGACGGTGGAAGTGGTTGCCATCGGGTTCCGCGGCAAGGGCGGCTGGGAGCGGTTTGGGCGGCACGGCGACCGCATCGCGCCCCACCGCTCCGGCGACCCGGACCGCTACCGCGGTGACGACTCCGGGCCGACCCACAGCTTCGAGGTCCGCCTGCTGGGGGTAGACCGGGTGCCTCTCGGTGTCGCCTGGCGCTCGAAGTCCCCCGCTATGGAGAGCATCGACCTGAATAGCTTCGGGCACTCGATGACAGGCGATGTGCTGAGCGAGGTCACGGCGCGCGGTGTTGCGCGTATCCCCGGCGGGACGAGCCCCCCGTCCGCCGTAGACATCGAGTACGGCGTCGCGCTGGAGCGGCGCAGGGCGCTGGAACTCCCCGTGCTTCCAAAGCCGGCTAAAGGACGTGCCGCTGCGCCCGGAGGCGATCCGTCCGGTGATCGGGCCGGTCAGTCCGATCGTCCCGGCGCTGCCGGGGCACGCCGTGGCGCTGCCCGACGGCACGACCGTTACCCTGGAGGACGTTACCCAGCTGACGGAAACGCCGCGCGTCCCCGAGTTGCACATCTCCGAGTTCCGTTTCACCTTCCGGGTGAACGGCGGTCGCCACGAGCGCTACCGATGGGTGGGCACGAGCCTGCGCGCCCCGCGGGCACGGTTCTCTGCTGGCCCGTCCGAGCGGCAAGGCGGTAAGACGGGGCGAGCCGAGGGAAGGGGGCCGTTGCTGACCTTCACCGCCGAAGTCTACCCGGACGACCTGCACTCGCCGAGCCCGATGGACGTCACCCCCGTGCGGGTTCGCCTCGGCCTGACCGACGACCGCTGGGAGACCGTGGCCTCCACCCGCGTCCGCATTGCCGGGAATGGGCGTATCCGCTCTCAGGTGGGAGATTTCTCCGTGCGGACCGACCCGAGCAATCCCCAGTGGCTCGACGCGGCCCCGCACAGTGCGGCCTATGGGCGGCAGTACCGCCTGGTTGCGGTGGACGCACGGGGCAGGGAGCACGTGATCCGCGGGGCAGAGGGCGCGGTGTGGCAGGATGCGGTGACCGGCGGGTACGGTACGGTGCTGCCTGCGCGGCACACGATCCGCGAGGTGCGCCTGCAGACCGCGCCCGTCTATTGGGTCGAGTTCCGCGATATCTACCTGCGCTCGGATTACCCCGCGCAGACGGCGGCACGCGGTGGCAGTGAAGGGGAGGCTCCCTGGGACGGCGCGGGCAAACGCCTCGAGCCTTAAGGGACGGTGGCACCACTCCGCCGCCGCCCGGCTGGCATCGGGTGTATTTTTTATGCCTCCAGGAAGCGGCGCAGGAACTCCGTCAGGAGGGGGCGCCCGTCGTCTCCCGGGCGCAGGAGCAGCGCGCCGACGTCCCCGTTGCCGAAGGGATGGTCGGGCGTGGCGGCGGGGTAGGCGATCACGGGGCGGTTCGGCCCGGTGGCCACGCCCGCGTACAGGAGCCACGCCGCGGTGACCGCACCCGCCGGGGCGTCCCCCCGCCGGATGGCATCCCGGTAGGAGTGCATCTGCCGGATGTCCTCGGTCTGCCACTCCTTGCCGGCATAGGTCTTGAACTTGGCATCGAAGATGAGCAGACGCCCGGCGCGCTCCAGTGTGATATCCGGCGTCAGCGCGTGCGAGCGGGAGTGCCAGCGGCGTGCGCCGGCGGCGCCGGTCCCGTCGTCCCCCGCGCGGCCGAAGTGGCGTCGGTAGGTCAGGGTCAGCGTTCCGCTGCCGGGAAGGTTCCCGCGCAGTGTCGCCCCCGGCGCGAGCGAGAACGTCAGCCCGTCCCGGGTGAGGGCGAAGCCGTCCGCGGGCGCCGCGGCGCGCCAGCCCATCTCCCGCAGAGCATCTGTCACCGCGAACAGGCACCAGTACTCATACAGCAGCCAGGTGTCGCGGGCGGGGAGCGAAAAGAGCGGCGCGCTCCAGTCGAAGGCGAACGACTCGCGGTAGCGACGCCACTGGTCGTGCAGGCTCCGGTACGCGCCGTGCCCGCGGAGGGCGGCAGGAAGCGGCGGCACCGCGGGGAGCAGGGGGAGGTCGCGCCAGGGGAGGTCCGGCGCCGTGAGGTGCGCCCGCAGCGACCGGCGCAGCGACAGGGCGCGCGTCGCCACACCCGCCTCGCCCACCGCCTCCGCGCGCTCCGCCACCGCGGCGAGGTCACGCGCCCACTGTGCCACCAGGGTCTTCACGCCCCGGTTGGCAGGGGTGTCGTGGGTTGCCTCGAACGCCGTCTCCGCCACACGCCGGGGCAGGCGCCCGCCCAGACGCGCGGCGAGCGGCGCCGGGGGCGTCGCCGTGTCCTCTGGGGCGCCGGCGGGAGCGAGATCGCCCGAGCGGACGGCCTCCAGCACGGCGCGCGGGGTCACCCGCCGCGCCCGCTCCGAGGCGATTACGCGGGTCATGGGCGTCACGGCGGTTGGCGGGGCGCTCTCGATCAGCTTCAGGGCAGCGTCGGCGCGCGGCCACACCGCTTCCAGAAAGGCCAGCCGTTCGCGCGGGCAGGTGTCGGCGTCGGCATCGCTGCCGGTGCCGCTCACGTCCAGGTCGGTTAGGGCGTGGCGGGGCCACACATCGCGCCCGATGGCCAGGGCGACGCGCGCGATCTCCGCCAGCATCCGGCGGCGATCCTGCTCGGTCAGGAGTTCCTGCCAGCGGCGGGCGGAGCGCAGCTCGTCGCGCAGGCTGGCCAGGGCGTCTGCCTCGTCCGGGAGGAGCGCCCACCGCTGCTCAGTCCTCGTCGCCGTCCTCCTCTTTCGCTTCCGCGCCGTCCTGGTCCAGGGACAGCAGGCCAACCGGGCAGAGGGCAGGCTTCCGCGGATTGACCGCGATGGGAATCCACCCACGCCCCTCCTCCAGAGGGGGCAGCGCCGGCAGGGGGCGCTCGTCCGGGCTCAGGCGCGCGATCGGGGTGAGGCGGAGCAGGAAGTCCGTGTAGCCCGGGCCTTCGTCGTCCCAGTCCGAATCGTCCTCCCACTCATCCTCGTGGCCGGGGTCGGTCTCCGGGTCTTCCCAGCACTCGGCCTGGAGCCACCACGGGAAGGGCTCGCCCGGGCGGGTGCGGCGGCAGTACGTGCCGAGTGGCTCCAGGCCACCCCCAAACGCGTCCGCGTCTTCCGGCACGGCGGCAGAGACGTACCAGCCGTTCACGCCTGGCAGATAGGTGTAGAACTCGGCGCGGTACTCGCCAGGCGGCACCGGGATGTGCTCCGTGTACTCGTCCATCTCCTCGCCGATCAGGTACTCGCTCCCACCAGTGATGGTCAGCATGCCGTCCGGGATCACCAGACGCGCGGCCCAGCGGTCCACCCAGTTGACCTCTTCGTCCTCGGTCAGGGGCTCGTCCACCACGACGCGGACCGCGAACCCGTCGTCCTGTACGAGCTGGACCGGCAGAATCAGGCCGTCCGCCAGCGCCTGCTGCCAGTCGTTGGACGTGCTGCTCAGGTCGTCAAACTCGCCGTACCTGCCCTGCGACGTGATGACAAAGCCGGTGGCCTCGTTGTAGACGCTGACTTCCGTTCGCATCGTTGCGTCCCTCCGCGGTAGGGGTATCTGGTGGGTTATCGTACCATGGGTGCCCACAGACGCCGCCTCCTGCTTCTTGACACTCGTTGTCGCCTTTCGTTATAATCACGCCGTATGGCCCGGAGAAGCGCTCCCGAGTCGGCGCGGGGGGAAAACGAGGACCAACCGCTGCCGTTGCGCGGGAAGGTAGACTGGGTGTGCGACCGGCTCGAAGAGGAGTACGGCGCGATGGAGTGGCGCTCCCACGGCGAGCCTCTGGGCGCCCTGGTGGCGACGATACTCTCGCAGCACACGTCGGACCGGAACAGCGAGCGCGCCTACGATAACCTGCGGCGCCGCTTCCCGACCTGGGACGCGGTGCGAGAGGCGGAGGAGGGCGAGATCGCGGACGCAATCCGCGCAGGTGGGCTGGCGGATGCGAAGGCGCCGCGCATCAAGGCGGTGCTGCAGCAGATCTATGAGCGGCGCGGGGAGACGCGCCTGGATTTCCTGGCGCAGATGCCCACCGACGAGGCGCGGGCGTATCTGCTCGGATTTCATGGGGTGGGGCCGAAGACTACGGCCTGCGTGATGATGTTCTCGCTCTGCCGGCCGGTGCTCCCGGTGGACACGCATGTCTTTCGGGTGTCGCACCGGCTGGGATTGATCCAGAAGCGCATCGGCGAGGCGAAGGCGCACGACGCTCTGGAGCGGCTGGTTCCGCCGGAGCGCGTGTACCCGTTCCACGTCCATATGATCCGGCATGGCCGGCGGGTCTGCCACGCGCAACGCCCCGACTGCGGTCGGTGCGTTCTGAGGGAGCGATGCGACTTCTTTTCCGCGGCGCAGGACGCCGCGGCGGGCGCGGCGACGAACGCCCCGGCGACGGCGGCGGCACGGAAAAGAGCGCCGCAGGAGCGGGAGACGCTGCACGGCCTGCCGCCCGTATAGGAACAGGGAGGTTCCAGACATGAGCGGACCGGAAGACGAGACCACGGCGGAAGAGACGACGGTGGCGGTGTACTCCGCGCCGGACCGGGTAACGGCAGAGATCGTGCGTGGTGCACTGGAGGCGGAAGGGATTCCTGCCGTGCTTGGCGAACAGGTCGCGGATGCCTATGCTGGGCCGCTATCGGTGGGCGAAGGCTACTTCGGCGAAATCCGGGTGGCTGCTGCCGATGCTGAAACGGCGCGGGCGGTCCTGGCGGCGTATGAGGCAGGGCAGGGGCAGATCAGCGACGACGATTCCGACGCTGCTGTCACCACTGCCGCCGCGGACCCGGCCGTCTGAAGGATGTCGCTCGGAATGGACCGACCGAATCTTCGGGACGGGAAAATGAACGGGATGATACGCAGTATTCCGAATATATACTCGGGCCTCGTCGCCGCGACAGTGGCGGCGTCGGCGCTCCTGCTGGCGGGTGGCGGCGCTGCCCCCGCGTCGGCTCAGAAGAAGGCAGCCGCGCCGGCCGCGGTTCCTGGCGTGAGCCGCACGAACCTGGCGGAGTCCGCTTCGTTCGTGGTAACCAGCACGCTCGCCCCCAAGGGCGGTTCGAAGGTGACGCAGGTATATCGGGTCGAAGTAAAAGGAAACAACGCTCGTCTGGACTACAGCGACCCCGCGATCGGCGCGGTGCGCTACGTTGCTAACGGGAAGGGTGTTTTCTTCTACATTCCCGCCAACAACACGGCGGTGAAGCAGTCGTTCAAGGGCGGGGTCGAAGGAGCATTACGGGTTGCGTTCGCGCAGGCCAACGAGCAGCTCCGGACGGCCCGAAAGATCGGCTCGGCGGTGGTGTCCGGTCAGCCGACCGACATCTACAAAGATCCGAAATCCGGCGCCATCATCTACCTGGGGAAAAAGCCCGGGTTCCGGCTGCCGGTAAAGACGGTCCTGGCGAACGAGGGCGGCACCCGAACGGTGACCGTCACGGATATTAAGTTGAATGTCGCCCTGTCGGATGCGCGCTTCGCGCTCCCGTCGGGGACGCAGATCATCGACTCCCAGGAGGGGGCGCCGCCCGTCGCGGGCGGGTTGCCGGGCGGGCGCTGAGGCGGACAGCCGAGGCGGATTTCGGGGGGCACGCCGGCCGGCGCTGCCGCCCCGCTCAAGAAAGGGTAACGAGGACCAGAGAATGCAGCAGCCACGATATCATCGCGCGGCTCTGGGTGCCGGTATGCTGGCCGCCGCCATCGGCATCGCTTCCGGGGCGGCGATTATGACCGCCGCCGTGGGCGTGGCGGCGCCGCGGGCGGCGCACGCGCAGGTGCCCTTTGGCGTCAGCCGTCCCGAGGACGGCGCGACCGTTCGGGAGACCGTCGAGTTCCGGATTCCGCGGACGGCGCTGGGCGAGGCGAAGTACGTCACGCTGACGATCGACGGCCGCTTCCGCAACGGGATCGGGGTGCCGGTCGCCACGGCGGACGGTAAGATCGTCCGCAATAAGTACCTGCGCGCCAGCGGCGCGACGGTGGTTCTGCTGTGGGACACCAAAGCGGAGGACCCGACCCCCGGCCTATCGGACGAGCAGCGCGTGGTGAAGGATGGGCCGCACACCGTGGAGATCGCGGCCTTCACCGCCGACGGCAAGCGTGTGGGCTATCAGAAGCTCACCCTGAACGTCAACAACACCGGCGCCCTCCAGGCCCCGGCGGGCGGCGTGCTCCTGAGCTACAAGTTCCCGGTCGGCGCTGAGGAGAAGTACCGCCAGCACACCGAGGTCAGCTACATCGGCGAAGACCCGGGCACGGCCGGCGCGGCCGGCGCTACGGGGCAGTTCACCGGCGGCAACAGTGGCTACCGGTCGCAGGGCGCGGGCCAGGGCGGCTTCCCCGGCGGCGCCAGCGGCTTCCCCGGTCGTGGCGGCTTCCCGGGCCGTGGCGCTCCCCCCGGTGCGGGGGGCGAGGAGGGATTCGGTGCGCCTCCCGGTTTCGGCGGTGCGCCTCCCGGTTTCCCGGGCGCGCCGGGGGGGGGCTTCCCCGGAGGACCGGGCGGCGGCGCACCGCGCCCTGCCGGTCCCTACGAGATTCCTGTCCAGACCGTCACGGTGAACTATGAGCGCAGCGTGGAAGACCGGGTCGGCTCGGGCGAATACTTCGTCCGCGATAAGGTCGTAGATGGCGTCATTGTCGGTGGCAACGGCGCGGCGGCTCGACTGGAGGACGTGTACACGTTCAAGTCCCGCTACCGCACCATCGCCGCGTCGGGCTACGTGTCGAACTACGGCACGGCCAGCCTGGAGCGGCCCGGCGCCTACGTCGCGATGCCGATCATCGACCTGGGCGGCGTGCGCCGCCGGGTCGGCGACAAGTGGCGCTCGCGGGCTCCCATCTACCTGGAGTGGAACACCCTGGACAAGCCCCCGATGGGGACCGTCCAGAACGAACTGGAAGCCCTGGAGTGGCAGGACAAGTACCAGACGGCGCGCATCAAGCAGACCTTCGACGGCAAGCTCGACATGCCCATCTTCGGCGGCGCGGGCACCATGAAGGGCGCCACCGTCAAGATGACGCGCACCATCTGGTTCGGCTACGCCGCGGGGAAGATCATCCGCATGGAGACCAAGGTCGAGGTTAGCGGAGATGCCCCGGCCCAGGTGGTGCAGCAGATGGCGCCGCAGGCGGGCATCCAGAGCGGTAGCTTCGGCGCCGGCCTGCCCGGCGGCCCGGCGGGCCTCGGCTCTTCCGGCGGGATGGGCGCCCTCGGCGCGCCCGGCGGTGCGGCGGGCCTGGCGGGGGGCATCGGTGC
>Ga0065721_10051447_pt1 | contig 14682 bp, 13 predicted proteins | sample Mesricmetagenome_FD_59108 | JGI IMG/M metagenome (GOLD analysis project Ga0065721, IMG submission 59108) | Mesophilic microbial community from rice straw/compost enrichment Sample: eDNA_1 v2 (version 2) | ecosystem: Engineered > Solid waste > Grass > Composting > Bioreactor | place: USA: Davis... | reverse complement strand
CCGCCAGCAGCAGCTCGGCCATGCCGAGCCGCACCGCGGCACGCAGCACCTCGGGCGTGAAGGCCGCCAGGCGCGGATACGGCACCGCCGCCAGCCAGGCCTGCAGATCGGCATTGATGCCGGCGGGCACGGCCTTGAGCAGGTTCTGGAACAGATGGTGGTGCGTATTGATCCAGCCCGGATAGACCACGCAGCCCGTGGCATCGAGCACGCGTTCGCCCGGCAGCGGCGCAAGTCCCACTGCGATCTCGGCGATGCGGCCGTCGCGGATGCGGATATCGGCCGCGCCAGCGCGCGCCGCCGGGCCCGCCTGGCCGGTCATCACCGCAGCGGCGCCGCGGATCAGCAGGTTGTCGAGCAGGTTCTCGCACGGGTTTTCGTTGATGGATTGGACTTCAGTCAAGATCAGATCTCCGGGGCATGTTCGCCGGCATGGGCCAGCGGTGCGTCACGGCCGGGCAGGCCGTTGAGCAGCAGGTTCAGGAAGACGGACACCACGCAGGCGATGATCACGCTGCTGTGCACGAACGGCTGCAGCGCTTCGGGCAGCTTCTCCAGCACCGACGGCATGATCACCGGCATCAGCGCGCAGGCCAGCGTGATGGCGACGATGGTCAGGTTCGAGCGGTTGTTCTCGTAGTCGACCTGGCCTAGCGTCTTGATGCCCGCCGCGCCGACCACGCCGAACATCACCAGCGCGGCGCCGCCCAATGCGGCGGCCGGAATCGACGCGAACAGCGCGCCGATCTTCGGCACCAGCGCGACCGCGCACAGCAGCACGCCGCAGGTGGCGACGACCCAGCGGCTGCGCACGCCGGTCACGATCACCAGCCCCACGTTCTCCATGAAAGCGATATACGGAAAGGCCGCGAACATGCCGCCGATCGCGCTGGCCAGCCCGTTGGCGCGCAGGCCGTTGGTCGCCTCGCGTTCGCTGACCGGGCGCTTGACCAGGTCCCCGATCGCGATGAACAGCCCCATCGACTCGACCATCTGCACCAGCATCACGATGGTCATCGTGGCGATCGCGCCGATATCGAACACCGGCAGGCCGAAGGCGAACGGCTGCACCATCGTGAACCACGGCGCGCGCCGCACCTCGGCGAAGTCGCCCATGCCGAGCGCCGTGGCCACCGCCGCGCCGGCCAGCAGGCCGATCAGCACCGACAGATTGCGCAGGAACTCGCTGCCGTAACGGTTGATGGCCAGGATCAGCGCGACCACGCCGATCGCCACCGCGAAGAACACCGGCGCGCCGAACTGCGGCGCACCGCGCCCGCCGCCCAGCCATTGATAGGCGACGGGAAACAGCGACAGCCCGATCGCGGTGACGATGCACCCCGTCACCACCGGCGGGAAGAACTGCCGCAGCCGCCCGATCACCGGGGCCAGCAGCAGCGTGATGACGCCCGCGCCGATGATGGCGCCGCAGACGCCCTGGAAACCCAGCGAAGGATCGGTGCCGATCGCGATCACCGGTCCAACCGAACTGAACGCGACGCCCTGCATGATCGGCAGCCGCACGCCGAACTTCCAGAAGCCCACGGTCTGCAGCAGCGTGGCGATGCCCGAGGTGAACAGCGCGGTGCTGATCAGCAGCGTGGTCTGCGCCGGCGTCATCTTCAATGCGGCGGCAACGATCATCGGCACCGTGATCGCGCCCAGATAACTGACCAGCATGTGCTGGAAGCCCAGCGTGAGCATGGCGCGCGGCGGCAGCACCGCGTCGACCGGGTGTTGGGGCGAAGCCATCGTCGTCTCCTTGGTGGTGGCTGAAGGCGCTCGAAGCGGCGCCTGCAGCCACAGTAGCGGCCGCGGGTGGGCGGTCATAGCGCAATTGCGAAGGCGATAGGCGCAAAGCGCAGCGATGTGAGGCACGCGGTGCTGGTGCGTGCGGTGCTGGTGCGGGTGGTGCTGGTGCGGGTGGTGCTGGTGCGGGTAGCGCTGGTGCGGGTAGTGCTGGTGCGGGTAATGCTGGTGCGGGTGGTGCGACGGTGATGCGGTGGTGGTGCGATGGCGGTGCGATGGACATGCGATGGCTGCCCGAAGACGACCGCGATGCCGCCGAGCGCTGCGGGTTTGTCCCGGCTTTGCCGTCGGCAAGGGCGGCCCTTACGATAGCGCGCACCGCCGTTGCGGGTGCCTGTCATCGCAACCTCTGCTCCGCCCTTCCATGCAGCCGCCTTCCGACGTTTCCGCGCCCGGCCTTGGCGCCGTCCATCGATTCCATGCCAGCGAACTGCCGCATGTGGAAGCGCTGTGCGCGCGGCTGTTCGGACCCACGCGGGTGCGGCCGCTCGACGCGCGCGCGCCGCTGCATGTCGACGCCGAGCAATGCCATATCGGGCAGCTGTCGCTGGTCGATATCCGCTACAGCACGGCGATGGAGATCGAGCCGCAGCCCGGCAAGGATGAGTACGTGATTCAGACCACGCTGGCGGGCCATTGCGAGGCGCTCACCGACGGCCAGTCGCAGCATTATCCGCACGGCAGCACGCTGGTCGCCTCGCCGACGCTGCGCACGCGGCTGCTGCTCGATGAGGATTGCGAACGCTTCTGCGTGGTGCTGCGCCGGCGCGCGATCGAACATGCGTTCCGCGAGCATTTCGGCTTCGAGCCGCCGGCGCCGATCGCGTTCGCGCCGCGACTGGCCAGCGATGATGGACCGAATGGCAATGGAGGGAATGGCCTGGCCGAGCGCTGGCAGGCGCTGGTCGGATATTTGCGCGCGGAGATGCGCACGCGCCGGGCCGGCGCCGCCAATCCAACCATCGACGCCAGCATCGAGCATATGGTGGTGTCGACGCTGCTGTTCGACCAGTTCTCCGGCGACGGCGCCACGCTGCCGCGGCGCTTCCAGCCGACGCTGCCTGCCTATGTCCGGCGCGCGATCCAGTATCTGCGCCGCAATCTCGATCGCCCGATCACGATGCGCGAACTCGCCGACCATTGCGGCGTGTCCGAGCGCTCGCTGCAGGTGGGCTTTCGGCGCAGCAAGAACGCGACGCCGATGGAATATCTGCGGCTGCTGCGCCTGCAGGGCGCGCGCGACAGCCTGCTGCGGGCGCCGCAGCAGCCCGGCGCGGTGACCGCGATCGCGCTGCGGCACGGCTTCGCGCATCTGAGCATGTTCTCGCGTGAATATCGGCGCGAATTCGGCGAGCTGCCGTCGGATACCTTGCGCCGGGCGCAGTGTCGCGAAGGATAGCGGCGCCGAGAAATAGCGGCGCGGAGAATGGCGGGGCGACGGGTAGCGGCGCGGATAGCGGCGCTTATGCGGGGAGCGAAATGACGGTGATCCAGGGCGCCCTCCGCCCTCCGCCCTCCGCCCTCCGCCCTACGCCCTCCGCCCTCCGCCCTCCGCCCTCCGCCACGGCGCCGATGCGCCGCTACACCCTCGCCTCAACGTGCCAGGCAGATCCCCAGCATCGTCTGCAGCCGACCGCGATCCAGGTTGCGGCCGATAAAGACCAGCTTGCTGTCGCGGGGCGCGTCCAGCCACGGCTCGCCCGCATGCAGGTCGAGCTGCCGGTGCACGGCCTGCAGGACATGGCGCCGCTCGCTGCCGGCGACGGCGACGATGCCCTTGATGCGGAACAGGTCGTCCCCTTGCGCCGCCAGCAAGGCGCGGATCGCGCTGGCGAGACGGTCTCCGTCGAACGGCCGGTCGAATACCAGCGAGACCGAGGACACCGAGGGGTCGTGCCGGTGCGCGTGGTCATGAGCGTGGCCATGATCCTGGTCATGATCGTAGCCGTCGCCATGGTCATGGCCGCAATGTTCGTCGCAGACATGGCCATGGTCGGCACCGTGGGGGGCGTGGTCGTGGTCGTGGTCGTGGTCGTGGTCGTGGTCATGCCCGTACTCGTCCTCGCTGTCGTCGAGCACCGCCATCCCCGGCGTAAACCCGCCGATCCCCAGGATCTGCCGCAGATCGACGCGCGCATAGTTCGACCGCAGGATCCGCGCGCCCTCGTTGAGCCGGCGCAGACGCGCCTCCAGCGCGTCGACCGCCGCCGGATCGGCCAGGTCGGTCTTGTTGATGACGATGCGGTCCGCGGCGACGATCTGGTCGACCGCCTGGTTGTCGAAGCCGCGCAGCCGCGGATCGTCCAGATGGCTTTCGATATGCAGCGCGTCCACCAGCGTCACCACCCCGTCGAGCGCGACCTCGCGCGCGACTTCGTGGTCCATGAAAAAGGTCGCCGCGACCGGCGTGGGGTCGGCCAGGCCGCTGGTCTCGACGATGATGTGGTCGAAGCGTTCGGGCTGCGCCAGCAGCTTCTGCAGGATGCGGACCAGATCGGTACGCACATCGACCACGCAGCAGATGCAGCCGTTGGTCATCTGGTAGATCTCCTCGTCCGAGCTGAGCACCAGATCCGAATCGACATCGACCTCGCCGAACTCGTTCTCGATCACCGCGATGCGGTGGCCGTGCCGCTCGGTCAGGATATGGTTCAGCAGCGTGGTCTTTCCCGCGCCGAGAAAACCGGTCAGGATCGTCACCGGCACCGGCACGGCGGCTCGCTCGGCAGGATGTGCGGCGGCTTGCTCGGCGGTGGCCGGGCGGACCGCTTCCGATGCAAGGGACGTCAGGGACGTCCGGGAATCAAGGGACGTAAGGGCATTCATCGTGTCTCCTCCTGCGCCATTGCCGCTGGCATCGCGTCGGCGGGCGCGGGACGCATCCCCTGCCAACGCGCGACCAGACCGGCATGGTCGATATCGAACAGGTCGAGCGTGCGCCCGACGGTATGATTGACCAGATCGTCGATGGTGCTGGGCCGGTGGTAGAACGCCGGCACCGGCGGCAGCACGATCGCGCCCATCTCGGTCACCGCGGTCAGATTGCGCAGATGGCCCAGATGCAGCGGCGTTTCGCGCGGCAGCAGCACCAGCCGGCGCCTTTCCTTCAGCATCACGTCGGCGGCGCGCGTGACGAGGTTGTCCGCGAGGCCATGCGCGATCGCCGCGAGCGTGCGCATCGAGCACGGCGCCACTACCATGCCGGCGCAGCGGTACGAGCCGCTGGCGATGGTGGCGCCGATATCGCGCACGTTGTGCGCGACGTCGGCCAGCGCCTCGACCTCGGCGCGGCGCAGACCGAGCTCGTGCTGGATCGTCAGCCATCCCGACGGCGTCACCACCAGATCGGTGCGCCAGTCCGGCTGCTGCGCCAGCCACTGCAGCAGGCGCACGCCGTAGATCGCGCCGCTGGCGCCGGTGATGGCGACCACGAGACGCCGGCTCATGGGCGCCCCATCGCTTCGCCGAGCAGCCGCGCCGCGCGTGCCATCGCATCGTCGCCGATGCGCGCGCGGATGCCGTCGAACTGCGGGCCGCGCGTCGCATCGAGCCCCATGCGCGAGGTGGTGCCGGCGCCGGAGGCCGAGGGATCGAGCGCGCTGCCCGGCAGGCCGTCGACGACCACCACGTCCCGATGCGGCTGCAGATGCGTGGCGACCGCCCACAGCACCTCCTCGTCGCGCGTGATGTCGACATCCTCGTCGACCGCGATCACCGTCTTCAGGTACGGATCCCAGCCCAGCAGCCCCAGCATGACCTGGCGCGCCTCGCCGGCGCGCATCGGCTTGAGCGCGACATAGGCATGGAAATGCGTGCCCGAGCTCGGGTAGTGCACCGCGGTGACGCTGGGAAAACGCTCCTTCAGCTTCTCGACCATCTCGGACTCGCGCGGAATCCGCCCGAGGTTGAGGTGCTCGGCCGAATTGCCGCCGACCACGTCGATCAGCATCGCGTCGCGCCGGCGCAGGATCGTCTCGACGCGCAGCAGGTTGTTGGTCGAGCGGTCCGACGAATAGCCGGTGAACTCGCCGAACGGTCCCTCGTCGACGCGCGCCTCCGGATCGATCACGCCCTCCAGCACGATCTCGGCGCTGGCGGGTACCGCGATGCGATGGCGCGGCGTGCGCACGACCTCCAGCGGCGCGCCGAACAGGCCGCCGGCAACGTGGCGCTCGTCCACGCCGTACGGCAGGCGGGCCGCGCCAGCCAGCATGAACAGCGGATGCGCGCCGATCACCATCGCCACCGGCAAGGGCTGGCCGCGCGCGGCGGCCTGCTGCTGCATGCGCCACAGATGGCCGCGCGAATGCAGGCTGGTGGCGATGCCGGTGGCCGAATGCACCATCGAGCGGTGAAAGCTGGCGTTACCGATGCCGGTCTCGGGGTCCTGCGCGATCAGGATCGCGTTGGTGATATAGGGACCGCGGTCGGTGGCGAAATGCCGGATCGCCGGGATCGTGCGCAGGTCGATGCCGTCGGTCTGCACGACCTCCAGCACCGGTCCGCGGTCGACCTCGCGCGGCGGCACCAGGCGGCGGCTGCGCGCCTGGTATTCCGCATGGATGCCGTCGGCACCGACGCCGAGCAGCCGGCCGACGCGCTCGCGCGAGGCGAACACATTGGTCACCAGCGGCGCGTCCAGGCCGCGCACGCGCTCGAACACCAGCATCGGATGGCGTCCCTGCGCGGCCAGCTGCCAGACCACGGCGGTCGCATCCTGGTCCGCGCCGATCTCCTCGCCGATCATCAGCACATCGTCGGGATGCGCGGCCCGATAGGCCGCCAGAAAGTCGCGAAAGTCCTGCGAGGACGAATAGCGCCCGGGAGTGATCCCGGGATGGAGCCCGGAACCGGGCCCCGAATTGAGCGCCGAATTGAGCCCCGAATTGAGCCGCGATGTCATCGATCTCTCCTTGTCACGCCGGCCGGGCGGCGCACGCTGGCGCTGCCCGGCCCGGACGCGTTGTCGGCCCGATCAGCGGCCCGTTCAGCGAAGACCGGCGTAGGTGTCGGTCAGGCGGGCCTGCGCCTCCTCCATCGTGCGCGGCGGCGGCGTGGTCTCCAGGCCGATCAGGCGGGCGATGTTGTTGCCCATGTAGTCCTCGAGCCCGTCCTCGTCCAGGTCCATGCCCTGCGGCGCGGGGCCGCACAGCATCTCCAGCTCGCGCAGCCACATGCCGGGCTCGTTCGGCGGCGTGTCGGTGCCGAACACGATCTTGTTGCGCGGCAATTGGCGGGCGAATTCGACGATGCGCGACTGGAAGCACCAGCCCGATTCGCAATAGACATTGGGCGTGTCCATCGCCATCCAGAACGCCTCGAACGAATAATTGCCGCCGGTCTGGATGCCGAAATGGCCGATGATGAAGTTGACCATCGGGAATTCGCGGATGATCGGATAGAACATCGTCGGAATCGTGTACGGCCCGTCGCCGGTATGGATCAGCACCACGACGTTGTACTTGGCACACATCTTCAAGGCGGGCCGCAGCCAATCGAGCGCGCGGTCGGGACGATAACCGTGCATGTTGGCATGCAGCTTCATCATCTTGAAGCCGTATTCCTTGACGTGGTATTCGAGCTCGAGCGCGCCCTCTTCCGGGCCCCAGCGCGGATTGAAGGTGAAATTGCCGATGAAGCGGTCCGGATATTTCTGGCACAGCTCGGCCACATAGGCCATGTAGTCGCGCACGCCTTCGCGGCCGCGGCGATTGCCGTCGCGATAGCCGGTATTGCCGGGCGGCGGCTGGATAAAGCCCATATCGATGCGGCGCGGCTTGCCGTTGATGATGTAGGGGCCGTCCATCATCTTGAGCAGGCGCTCGCCGGTAAATGGTTCGCCGGTATGGCGCCAGGCCTCGTCGACGAGGTTGGTGGGATGCAGATGGGTGTCGATGATCATTGCAGTGGCTCCGTGCGGGGCTGCGTGGTCTGGAAGCGGTCGTGGGCGGGGATCGGGCGGCGATGGGAGCGGCGATGAGAGCGGCATGCGGGCCGCCATCGGTGCGCCATCGTCGCGCCATCCGAGCGCCATCAGGTCGTCATCAGGCGGCGAGCCTGGCGCGGGCCTCTTCGACCGTGCGCGGCACCGGCGTCGGTTCGAGGCCGATCATCCGCGCGACGTTGTTGCCGAGGTAGTCCTCGAGCGTGTCCTCGTCCAGATTGAGCCCCTGCGGCGGCTCGAAACACAGCACCTCCAGCAGGCGCAGCCACATGCCCGGCTCGTTCGGCGGCGTATCGGAGCCGAACAGGATCTTGTGCCTGGGCAACACCTTGGCGAATTCGACGATGCGCGACTGCAGGCACCAGCCCGATTCGCAATAGACGTTGGGCATGTCCATCGCCATCTGGAACGGCTCGAAGCAATAGACGCCGCCGGTCTGCACGCCGAAGTGGGCCATGATGAAATTGACCGTCGGGAATTCCTTGATCATCGGCACCCATTCGGTCGGGATGCTGTAGGGACCGTCGCCGGTATGCAGCTTGACCAGCACGCCCAGTTCCGCGCATTTCTGCAGCGCAGGACGCAGCCAGTCGAGCGCGCGGTCGGGCCGATAGGCGTGCATATTGGCCTGGAACTGGACCATCTTGAAGCCGAGCTTGCGCACGTAATGGTCGATTGCATTGACGCCGTTCTCGACGCCGCAGCGCGGGTTGTAGACGAAGCAGCCGATGAAGCGGTCGGGATATTTGCGCACCATCTCGACCGTGTAGGCCATATAGGCGTCGATCGATTCGCTGCCCGACCTGGTGCCGTCGGTCCAGGTGTAGATGGTGTTGCCTTGCGGCGGCTGGATGAAGGCGCGATCGATGCGGCGCGGCTTGCCGTTGATCAGGAATGGGCCATCCATCATCTGGATCAGGCGCTCGCCGGTGAAGGGCTCGCCATCGTGCCGCCATGCCAGATCGACCAGATTGGTCGGATAGCAACTGGTGTCGATGATCATGCGGGAGTCTCCTCGCAATGCTGCAGGTTGAAGGCATGCGGGACCGGGCCGGTCGTTGCCGACGGGCCGGGCGCGCGTTGCGTTCGGGAGCACTGTCGAGGGGAGCGTTGGAAGAATGCGCCACCGACGGTACTCCGTCAGTGAGCAATCTCCAGTTGAACGATCGCGGCATTGCGCCGCTGCTTGTTCAATCGACCGCTTCTACCCACGGCGCCTTTATACCGCCGCGGAAATTCGGATGTCAAGCGGGAAGCGTGGACGCGACGTTGCCGCGCCCCACCTTCCCCTGACCGCTCGATCGCGCTCGATCCCGCTCGATCGAGTCGGTCAATCGTTCGATCGGTCGTTCGATCGGTCGTTCGATCGATCAGGCATTGGCGCCGTTATCGATTGTCCAGGCCGCGCCGGTCACGGCCTGCGCCTCCGGCGAGGCCAGCAACGCCACGACCGCGGCGACCTCGTCGGGCGAGGCGTAGCGCTGCTGTCCCGCCATCAGCGAGCGCTGCCAGTCCGCATGCGGGCCATCGGGCGGGTTCATGTCGGTGGCCGTCGAACCGGGGTGCACCACATTGACCGTGATGCCGCGCGGACCGAGATCGCGCGCGAGGCCCTGCGTCATGCCGACCAGCGCCGCCTTGCTGGCGCTGTAGATCGACATCCCCTGCCCCGGCACGCGCACCGCCAGGCTGCTGCCGATCGAGATGATGCGACCGCCATCGGGCATCACCTCCGCCGCCGCCTTGATCGCGACGAAGGCGGCGCGCACGTTCACGGCCATCGTGGCGTCGAAGTCGTCGACGGTCAGTTCGGCCGGCGAGCCCGCGCGGAAGATGCCGGCGTTGTTCACCAGGATATCGATCTTGCCGAACTGGGCGGCCGCGCGCGCCACCGCGTCGGCCACGGCCTTCGGGTCGGTGTTGTCGGCGCGGATTGCCAGCGCCTGCCGTCCATGCGCGCGCACCTGGGCCGCGACCTGTTCGGCCTGCTGCTCCGAGCTGGCGTAGGTCAGCGCAACGTCCGCGCCGTCGGCCGCCAGCCGGCGCGCGATCGCCGCGCCAATGCCCCGGCTGCCGCCGGTGACCAGTGCCGTTTTTCCTTGCAGGGATGCCATGTCTTGCTCCTTGAACGTGGTGTTCAACGTGATCTTTCGGTTCGCCGGTCAGTCGCCCGACGGGCTGCCTGACCGGCATCGTGCGTTCCACCTACAATCTGTACTTGTCGGTACAAATTTAAAGCGAATTATTGGCACGTTGTCGCCAACGGTCAAGGGATTTACTATCCGGTCAGTACAGAATTCACCGTTCCATCCATGAGCCAACGAGGAAGACCCCGCGCCTTCGACCGCGACACCGCCCTGCAGGCCGCCATGCGCGTGTTCTGGGAGCGCGGCTACGAACAGGCGTCGCTGAGCGAGCTGACGGCCGCGATGGGGATCAACCGCCCCAGCCTCTATGCCGCCTTCGGCGACAAGGCGCAGCTGTTCCGCGAGGCCACGGCGCTGTACCAGCGCACCATGAACTTCACCACCCCGGCCCTGGCGCGCCCCACCGCGCGCGCGGCGGTCGAGGCGATGCTGCGCGACAACGTCGAGGCCTATTGCGACCCGACGACCCCGCGCGGCTGCCTGGTGGTATCGGTGGCCGCCGCCTGCCCGGACGACGACAGCGAGATGAAGACCATGCTGTCGAGCAAGCTGCGCACGGTCGGCGAGTCGGTACGCCAGCGCCTGAAGCAAGGCGTCGAGGCCGGCGAACTGCCGGCCGACACCGACGTCGGCGCCCTTGCCGCGTATTTCGAAACGGTGCTGCAGGGCCTGTCGATCCAGGCCCGCACCGGCGCGTCACGCCAGCGGCTGCATCGCGTGGTGGATTGCGCGATGCGGGTGTGGGACAGCTTCTCGCCGGAGCCGAAGAAGCGGTCGACGGGCCGTCAAACGTAATCCCTGACCGGTGTCTTCGCGGCCGTGGCTACCGGCCGTCTCGCCGTTCTGTTTGCCGTTTGTCAGAAAACGATATACACTTCTGACACTCCTAAAGGACACCACCATGCAGACTCTTGCCCAACGCATCCTCGAATACGCAGCCGGCTTGCCGGAAGGCGCACCGCTGGTCGCCAAGGGCTTGCTGCACCTTGGCAATCGGGCGGCGCTCGACCAAGCCCTTTGCCGCCTGACGCGCCGGGGTGCCCTGCTGCGAGTCGAACGTGGGATCTACGCCGTGCCGGTGTCCACCCGATTCGGTACGCGCGCCCCTGCAGCCTCTGCCGTAGTGGAAGGATTGGCTCAACAGCGCGGGGAAACCGTGGTGCCGCACGGTGCCGCAGCGGCAAACGAATTGGGGCTGACCACGCAGGTCCCCGTGCGGGCGGTGTATTTGACTTCAGGCCGCAGCCGCACGCTCAAGTTGGGGGCCCAGACCATCGAGTTCCGGCACGCGCCCCGATGGCAACTGGTCCTTGCAGGACGTCCGGCTGGCAAGATCCTGCGTGCCTTGACCTGGCTCGGACCGCAGCACGCCAATGAAGCGATCCGGAAGCTGCGGCCGCTGCTGTCGGCATCGGACCTCGCCGAAGTCGCGTCGTCGCGCGGCCAGCTGCCGACGTGGATGGCCAAGGAAGTCAGTACCCTGCTGCAGCATTGATCCAACGTGACGGAATTCTTCAGCCTGTCCCGGGCGGAGCAACGGGACGCTCTCGAAGTGGTCGCGACGCGCTCCGGCAGGCCACCGCACCTGCTTGAAAAAGATCTGTGGGTGGTTTGGTCGCTGCGGCATCTCTTTGCGAGCTCCTATTCCGATCATCTGGTCTTCAAGGGCGGCACCTCGCTGTCGAAGGCGTATGGCGCGATACGGCGTTTCTCCGAAGACATCGACCTGACCTATGACATCCGGGCGATTGCCGGCGGCCTGATCGGAGATGCCGGCGAACCGCTGCCGCCAAACCGGAGTCAGGAGAAGCGATGGAGCAAGGCGATCCGTGCGCGCCTGTCGGCCTGGGTCGCGGCACAGGTCCTTCCGTCGATCCAGCATGAATTGGCCCGGCAGCGGCTGCCTGCGATCGCCCGCGCGGAAGGCGACAAGGTCTTCATCGCCTATGAGCCGTTGTCCGGGGGAACAGGCTACGTTTCCCCTATCGTCATGCTTGAGTTCGGTGCACGATGTACCGGCGAGCCTTGTCACTCACGCCCGATCCAATGCGATGCGGCCACGCACCTTCCCGAGATCGCATTTCCCGGCACCACCGCGCGCGTGATGCGTGCCGAGCGCACATTCTGGGAAAAGGCCACGGCGATCCACGTCTTCTGTGCTCAAGGCGAATTCCGTGGCACCGCACGGTTCGCCAGGCATTGGCATGATCTGGTGCGTCTCGACGATGCCGGGCTCGCCGATGCCGCCATTGCCGATCGCGGTCTTGCACACGCCGTCGCACAGCACAAAGGCGTCTTCTTCGCCGAGAAATCCCCTGATGGCGCCCCGATCGACTATGGCTTGGCAGTGTCCGGAGGATTGCAGTTGGTGCCCGGCGACAAGGCGCTCACGGCATTGGCGGCCGACTATCAACGCATGGTCGACGACGGCCTCCTGCTAGACGAAGGCGAGCCGTTCGAAACCCTTCTGGAGCGCTGCGCCACCATCGAGCGCAAAGCGAACAGACTGGCGCGCAACACAGGCACACTGACCGAAAAGACGCTCTGACCCGGGCTTTTCGCGCCTCGGCGGAGCGGATCACCCCGCCGCATCGCGTGGGAATCGGATGCCGCGCGCCAGCAGCATGGCGGCCAACGCCGATAGCGCCACCACGGCTGCGGCGGCGTGCCAGCCCCAGGTCTCGATGGCCGCGCCCACGGTAACGGGCCCGACCACCTGCCCCAGATTGCTGCCCTGCATCAGCAGGCCGACCACCACCGGGACCAGCGCGGCGGTTGGTGCCGCCACGGGCGCGCTCGACAGCAAGGTGGCGGGAATCAGGCCGCCCACCGCCGAGAACAGCAGGCATAGCAGGAAGGTCGGCACGTCGCCGAACACCGGCAGGAAGATGCCGAGCGCCGCCAGGCCCATCGTCACGCAGGTGCCGCCCACCAGCACGGGCCGCGACACGCCGCGCGCCAGCAGATAGCCGGCCGCCAGATTGCCGATCATGTTGGCGCCGATCGCGAGCGCGGTCAGCAGCCCCACCATGCGGTGCGAGGCGCCGATCCGCTCGATCAGCAGCACCGGCAGGAAGCTGAACAACGCGAAGAACATCAGGCTGTAGAGCGCGAAGCAGGCGGCCAGCCGCAGCGGCTGCGAGGCGCGCAGCACGGCCGCCATATCGGCGCGCATGCCGGCAACGCCGCGCGACGGCGACGGCGATGGCGATGGCGATGGCGATGGCGATGGCGTTGGCGTTGGCGTTGGCGTTGGCAACTGCGACTGCGACTGCGACTGTGACGGCGACGGCGACGGCGACTGCGACCGGGACTGCGATTGCGATTGCAATGGCGACTGCGACTGCCATTGCGATTGCGGTGACCATTGCGATTGCGATGGCGATGATCGATGCGTCAATGCCTGCCACCGCGCGCAGGCGGGTATCGCGAGCCGCGCCGCCGCCATCGCGACGACGGCCAGCGCCGCGCTCCCCCACCAGAGTCCGCGCCAGTTGCCGAACAGCGGACCGGCGAGCATCGCCAGCGCCATGCCGGCCGGCATGAAGCAGCTCCACAGCGCAAAGGCGAAATCGCGGCGCTGCAGCGGCACCACGCGTTGCAGCACCGCGGGCCCGGCCACCGCGATCAGCAGGAAGCCCAGCCCTTCGACGAAACGCGACGCCATCAGGGCCGGCAGCGTCGGCGCCAGCGCGCCGGCGCAGGCGCCCACCACCACCGCGAGCAGACCGCCCAGCAAGACCCGCCGGTCGCCGAAGGCGGGCACCAGCGCGCCGGCCGGAATCCCGCCCAGCGAGCCGAGCACCGCGACGATCGCCATCAGCCAGCCGGCCTGCGCCAGGGTCGCGCCAAGGTCAGCCTGCAGCATCGGCATCGCGATCGCGGCCTTGCCGACCTGCAACGCCGCCACGACCCCGGCGCCGACCACCACCGCCACGGTCAGCCACATCGCAGCCTGGCTGGACGGCGCGGCGGCCATCGGCGCTGCCTCGCCGGAAGGTGCGGCGGCCATCGGCGCTGCCTTGCCGGAAGGTGCGGCGGCCATCGGCGCTGCCTTGCCTGACGGCGCTGGCGCTATCTGCGCCGTCTTGCCTGACGGCGCTGGCGTTATCTGCGCCGTCTTGCCGGACGGCGCGGCGGCTACCGGCGCCGCCTGTCCCCGCCCTTCGCCGGCGGCCCATGCCCGCCCTCCGTCCGCACGATCGCTCGCCCGATCGTTCACACAATCCGTCATCTCGTTCCCCTGCACCGAACCTCGCGATGTCGCACAGCATCGCATCGGCGGTACATCGACGGAAGTGATATAAGTTCGATCCAAACGATCGATCAGATAGATCAATCAAGCCCAGCCGAGCCACCGACTCCCCCCGCTCCGCACCATGCTCGATGCCCTGACCCTCGACCAGTTGCGCACCTTCGCCACCGTTGCGGAGGCCGGCAGTTTCCGCGCGGGAGCCGCCAAGCTCGGCCGCGTGCAATCGGCGGTCAGCCACGCGATCGCCAATCTGGAGGCGCAGCTCGGCGTCGCGCTGTTCGACCGCAGCGCGCGGCGCCCGGTATTGACCGCGGAGGGCCAGGCGCTGCTGGTCAACGCGCGCGACATCCTGCTGCGCGTCGATGCGATGCGGGCGCGTGCCCGCGGCCTCGGCCAGCAGCTGGAGCTGGAACTGTCGGTGGTCGTCGATACGCTGTTCCCGCTGGCGCAGATCAGTGCCGCGCTGGAAGCGATGCGCAGCCGCTATCCCTCGGTGGCGATCCGGCTCGCGGTCGAGCCGCTCGGCG
>Ga0065721_10051446_pt1 | contig 14682 bp, 13 predicted proteins | sample Mesricmetagenome_FD_59108 | JGI IMG/M metagenome (GOLD analysis project Ga0065721, IMG submission 59108) | Mesophilic microbial community from rice straw/compost enrichment Sample: eDNA_1 v2 (version 2) | ecosystem: Engineered > Solid waste > Grass > Composting > Bioreactor | place: USA: Davis... | reverse complement strand
CCCGCCGATACCGCCGCAAATACCCGCGCAACCCGCTCCGCACCGGAAAACTCGGCTTCTTCGGCGAAGGCGGATGGTGAATCTGCGTCGGCTCCACGTTCGGAAATCTACTCACCGCCCCGCGCCGCGCGAGCCCGCTTTCACTGCACGGTTTTCCCTGCCTCCCACAAAATCTGCACAGCTCTCCTCTCACTCGTGCTCTTGCTCGCACTCGTTATCATGCTCGCGGTCGGCAGCGAGTGGGGGTCACGATCACGATGACGATCCACGAGCACGAACCGGATCGGATGGCCGCCCGCCGTCGCCTCACCCCGCCACCGGCACCTCGAACCAAAACGCACTCCCGCCTTCCGTCGGAAAATCCGCCCCGACGATCCCGCACTGCGATTCGATCAAATGCTTCACGATCGAAAGCCCCACGCCGTGCGATTCCTCGCCGCCCGTCGGCTTCACCGACACCGCGCCGCGTTCCTGAAACAATTTTCCCCGTTCATCCTCCGGCACGCCCGGCCCGCTGTCCGCCACTTCCGCGCGCACCATCGTTTGATTCTCGGTCAGCCGCACGCGCACCGCGACCCGCCCGCCCGGCCGCGTGAATTTCAACGCATTGCTGATGTAGTTCGCAAACGCCTGATAAGCCAACCCCGCGTCGCACGCCGCCGGCGGCAGTTCGCCGCCCGGCTCGCAGCGCAGCTCGATCTTCTTCTGGTCCGCCGCCAGGTCGTGCTGCCGCGTCGCCGCCATCGCGATCAATTGCAAGTCGGCCCGCCCCGTCGCGCTTTCGTCGGCCGACGCGCGCAATTCCAAAAACGTGTCGATGATCCGCCGCATCTGCATCGTCGAATCCGCGATGTTGTCCAGGCACTGCAGCACCTTCGGCGGCACACCTTTCTCCCGCCGCGCCATCGCGCCCGACATCAAGATCAAACACAGCGGATTTCGCAGGTCGTGCCCTGCGATCCGCATGAACTTTTCCTTCAACGCCAGTTGTTCTTCCAACTCGCGCCGCAGCCGACGCAGCGTCAGATGAGTCCGCACGCGCGCCAACGCCTCCTCATGCTCGATCGGCTTCGTGATGTAGTCCACGCCGCCCGCCGCGAACGCCTTCACCTTGTCCGCCGTCTCGCTCAGCGCCGTCATGAACAACACCGGCACGTCCCGCGTCGTTTCGCGCTGCTTCAACCGCCGGCACGTTTCGAAGCCGTCGATCCCCGGCATCATCACGTCCAACAAAATCAAATCCGGACGCGTCTGCTCCGTCTGCGCCAGCGCCTCCTCGCCGTCCTCGGCGACCATCAACCGATACCCCGCCGCACCCAGCGTCTCCACGAGCACGCCCAGATTCGCCGGCGTATCGTCCACAATCAAAATCGTCTCACTCATCGTTGGAGCCCGACGTCTCCGTCGGGATGTTCGAGCCATTCGTGTCCCTTCGTGTCCATTCGTGGTTCTCCTTATCCGCGCTCATCCGTGGTTCAAATACCGCCCCACAAACTGCCGGATCGCCTTCATCTTGAATCGCCCCGCCAGATCCAGCACGCCCTGCGCGAACGCCTGATACTTCGCGTCCTTCGCCAGCAGCGCCTGGGCCCGTTCGCGAATCGCGACCACGTCGCCCTTCGTCGCCAAATCGTAGATCGCCTTCGCTTCCTCCGCCGGCGGCGCCTCCACCACCAGCGGAAACGGCGTGCGCGTCTCTTCCGGATCGACCGTCTTCCACGTCAACCCCAGCACCCGCCCGATCGTCGCCCACAATTCCTCCTCACGAAACGGCTTCGCCAGAAACGCATCGCACCCCGCCGCGAAACACTCGCTGCGATCCACGTCATACGCGCTCGCCGACACCGCCACGATCGCCCGCCGCGTCTTCGCTCCGTTCTCCTTCTCTCGCGCCCGCAGTCGCCGCGTCGCCTCCAGCCCGTCGATCTCTCCCGGCAGCCGCAAATCCATCAACACCAGATCCGGTGCAAACCGCTCCACTTCGCGCAACGCCTCCGCCCCATCCACCGCCTGGGACAGTTCGAAGCCCACCGGCCCCAACAAATCCATCAGCAGCGCGCGATTCGCCGCGTGATCGTCCACCACCAGCACGCGCCTCACCGCGCCTTCGTAACCTGACACCCGTCCCAGCCCGGAACTCGTCCCGCTCGCTCCTTCCGCCGCCTCCGGCAGCCGCACCGCAAACCAAAACCGGCTGCCCCAGCCCGGCTTGCTCTCCACCTGCAGCTTCCCGCCCATCCGCTCGACGAGGCTCCGGCTGATCGCCAGTCCCAATCCCGTTCCGCCCGCGCGCGGCCCGCCCAACTGCACGAAGGGCTCGAACAACCGCCCCACGTCCTCCGGCAAAATCCCCGGCCCCGTGTCGCTCACCGAAAACGACAGCGCCTCCCCGTCCACCTTCACCGACAACACCACGCCGCCCCGCTGCGTGAACGTCACCGCGTTCGCCACGAGATTGAACACCACCTGCCGCAACCGCTGCTCGTCCCCGCGCACCCAGCGCGGCACATCCGCGTCGACCTGCGTCTCCAACAACAACCCCTTGTCCCGCGCCCGCGGCGCAAACACCCGCTCCACGCCCGCGATGAATTCCACCAGATCGAAATCCGACACCTGCAGCTCGATCCGCCCCGCTTCGATCTTCGACAGATCCAGCACGTCGTTGATCAACGCCAGCAGATGCTCCGCCGATTCGTGAATCACCCGCACGCCTTCGCGCTGCTTTTGGCCGAGCGTCGGATCCCGCCGCAAAATCTGCGTGTATCCAAGAATCCCATTCAACGGCGTCCTCAGCTCGTGACTCACGCTCGCGAGAAAATAACTCTTCGCCCGGCTCGCCGCGTCCGCCGCCTCCTTCGCCGCCTGCAACACCCGCGCCGCCTCGCGCTGCTGCGTGACGTCCACCGCCACGCCTTCGAAATGACTCACCTTGCCCTGCGCGTCGCGCACCACGCGCACCGATTCGCTCACCCAGATCGTCGTCCCGTCCCGCCGCCGCATCTCCGACTCGAAATCCGTCACCTCGTCGCTGGTCTCGATTCGCCGCAGGAACTCCGCGCGCCGCCCGCGCTCCACATAGAGCTGATGCCCGATGTCGTTCATCCCGCGAATCAACTCCTCCGGCGTATCATAACCGCACATCCGCGCCATCGCCGGATTCGCCTTCAAGAAACGCCCGTCGGGACTCGTCTGATACAACCCCTCCAGCGCGTTCTCGAAAATCCCGCGATACTGCAGCTCCGCCTGCCGCAACGCCTCCTCCGCAAACCGCCGGTGCACCGCCGCCGCCATCTGGTCCGCCACGAACGCCAGCAGCCGCTTGTCGTCTTCGGTATACGCGCGCGGATTTTCATAATCCTGCAACGCGATCACCCCGATCGCCTTCCCGCCGATCCGCAGCGGCGCGCCCAGCCGCTGCGCCGCCGGCCGGTCGAGTTTCTGGTAAAACCCCCGCGCCGCCAAGATCCCCACGAGTTCGTCCGCCGTCGCCAGCAACGGCTCGCCCGTGAACAGCACATACTCGCTGAACCCATTTCCCGGCTTCCGCGGCGGCGCGCTCGGCACGTGCTCGTCCACGAAGAACGGAAACGACAGCTCGTTCCCGTCCGCACTCAGCAGCGCCACGTAAAAGTTCCGCGCCGGCATCAGCCCGCCCACGATCCGGTGCATCTCCTTGAACAGCGCCCCGAGATCCCCGCCCGCCAGCACCGCCTGCGAAATCTCATACGTCGCCGCCTGCACCTGCTCGCGGCGCTGACGCTCCGTGATGTCGATCGCAACCGTCACCATGCACGGCGGCCCTTCGATGTGGATCACGTCCGCGCTCAACAGCAGCGTCCGCACCTCGCCCGACTTTGCGCGGAACGCCGCCACATAATCCCGCACCCGCCCCTCGGCCTGCATCTTGGCGAGAAACTCGTCCCGCTGCTCCCGCTTCGCCCACAGGTTCAGCTCCAGTGTCGATTTCCCGATCACCTCGTCCCGCGAATAACCCGATCCGCGCAGAAACGCCGGATTCACCTCGATCAACTTCCCGTCCGCGATCCGCGCGATCGTCATCAACGCCGGATTCGCCTCGAAGCTCTTCTCGAAAAACGTCTGTGACTCTCGCCGGCTCGCCTCGCTCATGCGCAATGCTTCCTGCACGCGCGCCAGCTCCGCGCTCGCCGACTGGGCCGCTGCTGTCGAGGGAGTGGGGGAGTCCGATCGCGCCATGCAGTTTGGAAGGCCTCAGCGATAAAACAGAACCGCAGGCAGGCAACGGCGAACGCTCGCCGTCACTCCACCTGCGGGTTGTGCATGCGTTTAGGTGCCACGGGCGTGAGCGAGTGGATGACCGTCACGCCCGCGGCGGAAATCTCACTTCCCCACCGTCCGCAAATACGCCACCACCGCCTCCGCGTCCGGCTCCGAGAATCGATACTCCGGCATCGGCGGCAGCGGCTTCGTGCCGTTCGGACGCACGCCCGTCATCAAAAACGTCTTCGCCTGCTCGTCCGTCATCGCCTTCAAACCCGCGATCGGCGGCGCCGCGGGCGCCCACGGCATCGGCACCGTCGGCGCAAAACCCAACGGCGCGCCTTCGAGCCAGAGCTCCTGCACGAACTCGCCGCGCTCGTTGCGCGGTGTGTGGCAATCCGCACAGAGCCCCACGCTGTTCACCAGATAACGCCCGCGCTCCACGAGCAGCCCGTGCTCCGATTCTTTGTTCGCCAGCGCCGTTTCGCCCGCGCGGACGTTGAACGCGAGCAGCACCACGCACGCCAGCATCGAGCCGGCGACGATCAGGGAGGTGATATTGTTCTTCATGAGGGTAGTGTGTGTTTGGGTTGAAAGGATAGGACGGCGTCACGCCGCCTTCGGTTGCTCCTGCGCGCCGTCGATCATCGCGGTCGCGATCTTCACGTAACAACGCGTCCAGGCCGACTTCGCCGCCGGCGTGAACTCCAGCCCGAGCGTTTTCTCGAGCATCCACAAAAACGCCGTCCCCGCCGTCACGTAGTGCTCCTCGCGCACGCCCAGCCACGCCTGCCGCGCGCCCAGGCGCATCAGCGATCCGCGCAACGCTTCGAAATCGTCCAATCGCGCCACCACGCTCCCGATGCTCCGCATCAACCGCTTCGTCTTCACGGTCATCGCCCCGCAGCAAAAATGCCTCAGCCCCGGATCCAGCTCGAACCATCGCGCATAGAACAGCGCGATGGCCGAATCCGAAATCGGAGCCAGTTTGCGGAAGGACTCCTGCACGAGCGCAATTTCACCGGAGGTCATGGCTGGACAGCGTGACGTTCCCAAAACCAAGGCGCTCAAGCGGCGAGGCGGAGGCCTTCGTCCGACTTCCGCTCCTTCACCGCGACGCGCAGCGGTTTCGTCCGGCGGCCATAGTCGGCCGCGAGGATCGTCAGCAGGCCGGTGACCACCACCGGGGAAATCGCAAGTTCGATGCTGTAGGTCAGCGAAAACAGCGCCGCGAAGCTCGCGACAAAGGACAACAAAAGGACCGGAGGTTTCATGGGAAATAGATGTGTGAGCGCCCATCATCTCAGAATTCCTCGCGCCGCACCATTGGCCGCCCGCCCCCGGGCCGTTCGGCCCATCCCTCCTGTCCGTCCCCGCACGAGAAACAGAATCGTTCTCGTCATCGTTCTCTTCTCGTTCTCCCGCGCACGTCCAAGCGCACTCGCACTTCCCCCATCGGACCCATCCGACCAATCCCTATTCGCAATCCTAAGTCATTCCACGCCTTTACTTCGCGCCTGCCACTCGCCAGCCTCCGCGCCCGTGAAGCGAATTCTCGTCATCGACGACGAAGCGAAACTGCGCCGCCAGTTTGCCGATCTCCTGATCGCCGAAGGCTTCACCGTCCTCGAAGCGAGAAACGGCCGCGAGGGCGTCGACCTCGCCCGCCGCGAACAGCCCGATCTCGTGATGTGCGACATCACCATGCCCGAGATGAACGGCCATCGCGTATTGGAAACGCTGCGACAGGAACCCGCGACCGCCCACCTTCCGTTCATCTTTCTCACCGGCTGGAGCGAGAAGGGCGACATCCGCACCGGCATGAACCTCGGCGCCGACGACTATCTCACCAAACCCGTCGAACCCGACGACCTCATCGCCGCCGTCCACGCCCGTCTCCGCCGCAGCGTCGCCGCCGCCCCGCGCCGCGCCAACGCCGCCGAAGCCACCAGCGAGTCGCTCGAAAGTCTCGGCCTCACGCCACGCGAAGCCGAAATCCTCCTCTGGGTCTCCCGCGGCAAAACCAATCCCGAAATCGCCACGATCCTCGGCATCGGACTCACCACAGTGAAAAAACACCTCGAGTCCACCTTCGCGAAGCTCGGCGTCGAAAACCGCACCGCCGCCGCCGCTCTCGCCCTCGAAAAACTAGGGTAGGCGGGGACCGCCAGCTCGCCGGCGCTTCCCACCCACCGTGGCAGAAGCTTTACGCCCCGACCCTCACCGCGCGCCCATCACCTTCGCCGGCGCCTGCACCTTCAGTTGGAAACTTCCATACTGCACCGGCTCGCCCGGCACCGTCGCCACATACGTCCCGCGAAAATCTTTCGCATTCACCGCGCCGCGAAACGCGATCCGAAATCCTTCCAACATCTCGCCGCCAAACTCACACCACGCGCCGAGCATCCTCCCTTCCACTTTGCCCGTTCCCGCCAGCGGCGGCTCCGTGGTTATCTCGCCCGTCACTTTTTCTCCTTCGATCGTTAGCACGACCAGCACGTTCGCGGTCACGTCGTCGCCCGTCGTGTTGGTCACCGGTCCGTGCAACACCAGCGTCCGCGTCTCCACGGCGGCCAGCGCCGTCGCCCACAGCATGAGCAAAATCAACACGCCCCTTTTCATCGCGAAATCATCGCCGTCTTCCTCGCGCCTTTCGCCGCCGCGGCCTCTTCCTTCGCCTTCATCTTGTTCACTTCGTTCTGCACCTTCCGCATCAAAAATCCCCACGTTCCCTTCGAGCCCACCACCGCCTTCGCCAGCAGATCATACAACGGCCCCGTGTCCGGCTCCCCCGCTTTTCCTCCGAGCACGAACGTCTCCTTCAATCCGCGATAGCCGTCCGCCCTCGGCTTCTTCTCGATCAAACTCATCCCGCCGAGAATCACCGCCATTTCGTCCTTCGCCGCCAGGTCGATCGACAACTCCAGCGGCCGGTTCATCAACGGCTCGCCCTCCACCGCCGGTATCCGCCCTTTCGCTACGAGCTTCGCCTGCGGCGACTCGATCCGCAGCTCCTTCAACGCCACCTCGCCCCCTTCCGTCCGCTCGCCCGAGATTCGAATCTCGTCCACCGGCATCTCCGCAAATTTCTTCAATAGCCGCCCCAGCGCCCGCAGTTCCGGCGACAGCAGGATCGTCCCGCCAAACACCGCCGCCGTCGCCGCCAGCTCCTGCTTCGGCACCTTGAGCCGCACCACGCCTTCGCGTCCTTCGACCGTAAACTCGCCCGCCGTCCGCTCGATCAACTCCGGCAGCGCATTCCCACGACTCCGCACCGTCGACCGCACGTCGATCTTGGCATCCACCGACGAGAGCTCTTCCGGAAACACCGTCTGCACCACGCGCGACGAATCGAACTGCTCGATCCGAAATTCTCCCGTCAACGCGTGATCCGCCTCCTTGTCCTCCGGCCGATAATCGATCCGCACGTTGCCGCCCCAGCGCCCCGCAAACATCGTCCCGCGCAAATCCTTCAACTCCACCTCGCGGTCCCGCAGCTCCAGCCGCCCGCGCAATTCGTCGATCCGATACGGCCCCGACTGCACCGCGCCCAGCTCCAGATCGAAGTGGCCGCGCACCACCGACCAAAACGGCACGCCCATCTGAGAATACGTTCTCGCTCCACTTCCGCTCTTCGCGTCCGGGCCCGCGTCCGCCGCAACCACCGTCTCCAAATTCGCCGGCTGAAACACCTTCGCCCATTCGAGCGCCTCACCCGCATCGAAGAACCGGCTCCGAAATCCCGACGCCACATGCAGCATCGCGTCCGTCGGGTTCAGATGCACCTCGAAGCGCGCATCCGTTACCCGTGGTTGGGTCTCCATCGACACCGCTACGTCTCCGAAAAATCCATCCGACGGCGACACCTTCCCGTGCGACTCCACCTCCACCGCCGGAAGCACCCGCGTCCCGTCCGCCGACCGCACGCCTTCGATCCTCGTCCAAAACTCGATCGGCGCCTGCCCCAGCAAATCTCCGTTCACGCGCGTCACCACCGACCCGCTCCCCGGCGCACCGCTCGCCTTCACCGCCGGCACCTCCGCCAAGGCCGACAACTCCGCGCGTGTCGTCATCTCCACGCCGCTCGGCAACACCGTCCGGTCGTTCCCCAGGAACCGCACCGCCGCGTCGACGTCCAGCGCCCGCTTTCCCGCCACCTCCAGCGCGCCGTTCGTCACGTGCACATGTCCCTGCATCGCCAGCACGAATTCCGGCACCGGCATGCAGATCAGCGTGAGGTCCAATCCCGGGAAAAACGAAAACGCCGCGTCCCGCACGAGCTCACCCGTCTCGTTCCGCACCGCCAGCCCGCGCACGCTCACCGGCGTCAGCGGCCGCACCAGAAACTTTGTCATCTTCGCCGTCACCGCGAATTCGCACGGCTCCAGCACGCCGTCCAACCCCATCGGCGCCACCCACGGCTCCGCCCACGCCAGCGGCATTTCCCCCACGCTCACCCGCAACGGCTCCAGCGTCGCCAGCACCGCCGCCCCGCTGTTCGCCAGCCCAAACACAAATGGCTCTGGCGCCACCACCCCCACGAGCTCCCGCTCCGCATTTCTCACGCGCAACGCAAACTCGTCCATCGCCACCAGCGTTTCCGTCTCGTTGTGCGCCTTCGCCGTCACCGTCGCCGTCACCGCCCCAAAGGTTCCTTCGCTCCCCGGCAGCGACGGCAGTTCCGCCTCCAGCTCCAACTCCACCGCCGCTCGCTTCTCCGCGATCTGCGCCGACACCGCCACGTCGCCGTGCACGCGATTTCCGCGCGAATCCAAACCTTCGATACGCGACACCTTCGCCTCGATCCGATCTTCGGAAAACTCCACGCCCGGCGAAAACGCCACCCGGCCCTCGACCATCTCCCGTCCGCCGACCGCCAGCTTCGCCCCCGTCACTTCCCAAGCCTCCTTCGTCGTCAGCGAAAGTTTTCCCCCCGCCGCGACACTCATCACCGACTCTCCCCGCGCCAGCGATCCTTCCACCGCCGCGTCGCTCAGCCACTGCGACACCCACCCGAGCTCCAGCCCGTCGAATTTCAACCGCAACAGCTCCCGCGCTTCCTCCACTTCCGGCACGTTCAGCGTTTCCAGATTCACCGCCACCGCATCCAACAGCTTCGCCTCGATCGGACGCTCTTCACGTCCCTTCTCGCGCCCTTCGAGTTCCAGCGTGCGCAGCTCCAGCACGTCGCCGGTCATCGTCCCCGCCCACCGCGCCGTGACGGAAAACGGCACCGTCGGCACCTTCCCGCTCATCTCGCCTTCCAGCCCGATCGCCTCCGTTGCGAAATCATACGTCACCCCCGCGCGCCCCCGCATCCGTTCGCCCGCCTCCGACACCGCCCAAAAATCCGCCACGTCGACGCGCACGCCCGCGCTCGTCAACTCCAGCCGCGGACTGAACGAAAACCTCCCCGGCGGCAGCGGCAGTCCTTTGAACACCACCGGCTCCACCACGCACGCCCGCACCGCCGTCAACACCACCCGCTCCGCGCCGTCCGCCAGCGCCAGCGACCACGCACCGCCAAATTCCGCCGGCTCCAACTCCACCTCCGTCGACGCCAGCCACGGATTCGCCCACGTCGCCGGAATCTTCTCCAGCGTCACCGTCGCCACCCGCGTATCCGGAATTTCTAATACGTTCACGGGCGCATCCAGCGCCACGCGCACCACCGGCGCGTCGCCGTCGTCCGCCGGCTCTCCGCGCATCGCCACCGTGAAACTCTCCAAACTCACCGCCGCGGCGCGCCGCGAGACGTCCGCATCGAAACGTCCCCTGAACGCCCCCACCACGCCGAGCTCCGGCATCCACCGCCCAAAGTCCTCCGCCACCACCTCGCCGCCCAACGCCGCCGTCACTTCGCCGCGGTTCGCATCGATCGAAAACACCGCCTCCGCCTCTGTCGTCACGCGCGGCATCGGCTCGCCCAGCGCACCCGACACCAACAGCCCGTCTTTCACGCTCCATCCCACACGCCCCCCGAGCATCCCCAGCGCTCCGTCGAGCGCCGCCTTCAATTCCGCCGACACCGCCTCGCCCAACTCCAGCCGCCCGCCGTAGTCCTCGCCTTTTTCCGACGCCGCCACCGCCATCGAAAACGTCCCCTCCGGCAACTCCAGCCCGCCATACTTCGGCAGCGCCAGGCTTCCGCTCACCTCGATCCGCGCCACGCCATGCGTCGCCGTCTGCGTCAACCGCACCGTGCCCGAACTCCGCACCTTGTTCTCCGGCCCGAGCGGCAGCAGCGCCGAGTTCACCGCGATCTCATACGAAAATTCCCCCGGCGTCGTTGCCGACAACCCGCCGCCCTCGATCCGAAACGTCCCCACCACCACCGCCGCCTCGCCATCGCGCACCGCGATCTCTCCTTCGAGTTTCACTTCGTCGATCATCCACGGCAGCGGCGACTGCAACAAACTCAGCACGCCCGTGAACGGCGCCGACTCGCTCGCCGCCAGCTCCGCCGGCGTGATCGTCACCCGCACTTTCTGCGCTTCCACGCGTTCGATCTGCAGCTCGCGTTTCGTCAACAACCGCCCCGGAGCGATCCGCACGATCAACGGCTCCATCCGCGCCACCACGCCCGGCATCGCAAACTCCAGCCCGCGGGCCTCCACCCCCGTCGGCGCCGCGCCGAACCGCTCGAAACTCACGCGCCATCCCGGCTGCATTCCGACCACCTTCCGCAACACCCATCCCTGCACCGGCGGCGCCAACAAAAGCCCCACCACGACCGCTCCGCCCGCGACGCATCCCGCCAGGAAAATACCCACCTTGCGCGCCCGCCGTTTGCGCGGCACGCGCTTGTTCTGTGAAGCCGGAACGCTCACCCGCGCGAACCTGCCACGTCGCCGCCCGTCGCCAAGCGCAAACCGGTTCGCCCGCACGGTGACGCGTATCACGCTCCGCAACCTTGCCTCCTCTGCAAACCGCCGGCAGTTCCGTATCCGTGAAAGCACTCCACCCCTCCGTGCTGCTGGCGGCTTGCGCGCTTTTTCTGGTCGCCCGCTCCACGGCTTTCGAGCCTGCCCCGCTCCTGGTCTCCGACACCCGTCTCGCTGAACTTCAGGCCGACGTTTCCGATCGCACTCCCGAAACCCTCCTCGAACTCGGCCTCGCCCACGACGAACGCCATCAGCACGATCGCGCCGCCGAATTCTATCGCCTTGCCGCCACCCACGGTGTCGGCGTCGCCGAACTTCGTCTCGGCGCCCTCTATGAAGCCGGCCGCGGCGTCCCGCAAAGCTTCACGGAAGCGCACGCCCGCTACGTGCGCGCCATCGCGTTGAACGTGCCCGAAGCTCACCTCCGGCTGGGCCTCCTTCATCTGGAAGGGTGGGGCGTTCCGCCTGACGCCGCCGTCGCGATCCAACACATCGAAAACGCCGCCCAGGCCGGCTACCAGCCTGCGCAACAAATCCTCTCCAGCATGCATTTTGCCGGCATTCGCATGCCTCGCGATCTCGACAAAGCCCTTTTCTGGGCCGAGCGGGCCGCCGCTCAAAACGACCTCGAGGCCGTCGTCGCCGTCGGCATCATCCACCAGCGTGCCGCCCGGCTTCCACAGGACCTCCAGCTCGCGCGCGAATGGTATCAACTCTCCGCCGAACAGGACTTCACGCGCGGCATGGTCGCGATGGCTTCATCCTTCATTCGCCCCGGAGCGAAACCCGAGGAAGTCCAGCTCGGCCTCCGCTGGCTCGAACTCGCCGCCGACGGCGGCAACTCCGCCGCGGCCTTCCACCTCGCCGGCATGTATCTCCTCGCGCCACTTCCCCTTTCCGGCGACCGCGTCGCCCTGGCCCGCGAACGCCTTGCCGCCGCCGCGGCTGCCGGCGAAGGGCAGGCGGCCGAAGTCCTCGAACTCGAGAAATCCGGACAACCTCTCGCGCTCGCCTTCGGCACCGTCCTGCACGTGCCCTACGAGGTGCGCCACGTGCAGCGGTTCGCCGGAGATCCACGCTTTGCCGAGGACGAACACGGCAATCGCATGCCCCGGCCGCTCAAAATCGTTCTCCCCGTCTATCCTTTCGCCCTTCGCATAACGAAGGTCGAAGGCACCGCGCTCGTCGAATTCGTGATCGATACCACCGGCCGCCCGCGCGATCCGAAGATTGTCGAAGCATCTCATCCCGGTTTTTCCCAGGCCGCGCTCACCGCGATCAGCGGCTGGCGTTTTCAGCCCGCCAGGAAAAACGGGCGGCTCGTGGAAATCCGCGTTCGTCAGCCGATCCGGTTCGATCTCTCCGACATCTCGACGCCCATCGGTCGCGCCCGCGACCGCGCCACGGGTCTCAATCCCGAAGGGTAGGGCGGGCCGCTCCGCCGGCGCGCCCGCCCTCCGCTTCCCTCCCGCCGCGTATCCGCGGTCGAACTACGTCTTTCGGTCCACGCCCAATTGCGCAGGAAGCCGGATCGAAATCACATCGCCCGGCCGCGCATCCGTCAGCTTCTCGATCCGTTGCGCGAAACCGACGCCGTCCTTGATCGCCGCATAATACGGCACCGCATTCGGACTCGCCGTCACCTTCGTCTCGCCCGTGCGCGGATGCGTGATCGTGTGGTTCCGCAAGCTCCAGCCATACGCGCTCTTCAACCGATGCGTCACCGGCGGCGCGCACACCGTGCGATTCCGCCGCGGCACATTCGTCGCCGGGCCGCCCGACTCCGGACCGATCGGTCCATTCACGTTTCGCTCAACAAACGCTCGCAGAGCTCCAGCAGTCTTTCGCGCAGCGGCTCCCCCCGCGTCGAAAACTCCCGCTGCTTGCGCTCATACTCGACCCGCCCCGCCGACGTTTCGATCGCCACCGGCTCGAAACCCAGCGCGCGCAAATCATACGGACTCGCCCGCATATCCATTTCGCGGATATCCAGCGCCAGCTCGAAGCAATCCGCGATCAACTCGCTCGGCGTCCACGGCGCCAGTTTGAACGCCCACTTATACAAATCCATGTTCGCGTGCAGACACCCGCGCTGCTCGTTCCGCAACATCCCTTCGCGCGTCAACTCCGTCCGGTTCAACGGCCGCGCGGCTTCCGTGAAAAATCGATACGCGTCGAAATGCGAGCAGCACACCGCGCTGCCTTCGACGATCCGCGCCAGCTCCTCCGGCGGAAACCGCAGCGGCCACGCGTTGTGCCGCACCTGCTCCGGCGTTTGCCGATATACCATCGCCCACTCGTGCAGCCCGAAACACCCGAAGAACGCCGGCCGCTCCCGCATCGCCTCCAGCAACTCCGCCAGCCACCGCACGAACGCCTTCCGCTTCTCCGGCAATGGGCCCACCTCCACGCCGCCGTCTGTTTCGCGATATTCCTCCCACCGCAAAAATTCCCGCGCGCTTTCGCCCGTCAGCGCCACATCCGGTCCCGGATGCCACCGGCGCAACCACGCCGGCCGAAACGCATAGTAGCTGAACAAAAAATCATACACCGGATGCTTCTCCCCACGGCCCGCCCGCTCCTGATGCGGATCCGTCCACACCCGCACCCGCGCCTCGTGCGCCGCTTGCCGTCCGCGCCACTCCGCCTCCCCCAAAACCACTCTCTCCACCACCTTCATCTCGGTCCTTTTTGCGCCTTCTGCGCCTCTTTGCGGCCTTTCACCCCGCCTTCGTCCTTTGCCGCACCGCCTCGAACAACGTGATGATCGTCGCCATCGCCACGTTCAACGAATCCGCCTGTCCCGCCATGGGTATCCGCACCGGCACGTCGCAATTCTTCAGCCAGAAATCGCTCAACCCATATTGCTCGCTGCCCATCACCACCGCGAGCGCCCCGCGCAGATCCACGTCCGAGTAAATCTTCTCCGCCGCCGGCGTCGTCGCCACGGTTTGGATACGTTTCTCCTTCAACCACGCCAACACCCGCGCGCTTTCCTCGACCACGAGCGGCACCGAAAACAGCACGCCGGTCGACGCCCGCACGACGTTCGGATTGAAAATATCCGTCACCGGATCGCACACGATCACCGCGTCGCACCCCGCCGCATCCGCGCTCCGCAAAATCGTCCCCAAATTCCCCGGCTTCTCGATCGCTTCCACCACGAGCAAAAACGGCTCCGCCTTCAACGTCAGCTCCTCCAGCGTCCGCTTCCACTGCGGCGCCACCGCCAGCAACCCATCCGGCCGTTCGCGATATGCCACTTTCGCAAACGCCTCCTTCGACAACGCCACCGCCAGCGCCCCCGCCGCCTGCGCCTGCTCGATCAACGCCGGCTCATTCTCGCCCAAAAACCACTCCGGCGAAAAATACAGCTCCTTCAGCGCCACGCCCTTTTCCAGCGCCCGTCGAATCTCGCGATACCCCTCCACCAAAAACACCCCCGCCTCATCGCGCGGCCGCCGGTCGCGCAGCTTCACCAGCTGCTTCACGCGCGGATTCTGCAAACTCGTGATCTTTTCGAAAGGGCCCACGGAATACACGGAACACACGGAAATCC
>Ga0065721_10051445_pt1 | contig 14693 bp, 13 predicted proteins | sample Mesricmetagenome_FD_59108 | JGI IMG/M metagenome (GOLD analysis project Ga0065721, IMG submission 59108) | Mesophilic microbial community from rice straw/compost enrichment Sample: eDNA_1 v2 (version 2) | ecosystem: Engineered > Solid waste > Grass > Composting > Bioreactor | place: USA: Davis... | reverse complement strand
GACGAGGTCGTGGCGGATCTGCCGCACCGCGACGATCGGCCGACGGCTCGCCACCACGAGATTGTGAACGTCGGCCGGCTCGCCGTCGGGCGAAAGCGTCGAGACCCGGTGGACGTCGCCGCAGCCGGCCGCGGCGAGCAGGGCGTCGAGCCCGTCGAGCCGGCGCCGGCCGTCCCGCTTGGAGGCGTCGACTTCCTGCAGGCAGAGCACGTCCGCGCGCAATCCGGCGATCTGGCGGGCGAGCAGGGGCACCCGTTCGGCCAGCCGGTCGGCGCCGAAACTCTCGAGATTGAAGGTCGCGATCCGCAGCATCGTGTCTCCCTGCCCCGCCGTCCCGATCCCGCCAATCCGGCGCGCAATGCCGCGAGCGTACCGTTTCGGGCCGATCCGGCCTCGCGGTTTTTGGCGATCCGTGCTAAGCACCTGCCCCATTCGCGGCCGGCCCGTCCGCGCGATCGCCCGTCGCGATCGCATCGTCGCCGAGGCCCGCCGCCCATGATCACGGGACAGGGTCCATGCCGAAATACCGCTCGAGAACCTCCACCCACGGCCGCAACATGGCCGGTGCCCGCGGCCTCTGGCGCGCGACCGGCATGAAGGATTCCGACTTCGGCAAGCCGATCATCGCCATCGCCAACTCCTTCACCCAGTTCGTGCCCGGCCACGTCCATCTGAAGGACCTCGGCCAGCTCGTCGCCCGCGAGGTCGAGAAGGCCGGCGGCGTCGCCAAGGAATTCAACACCATCGCCGTCGACGACGGCATCGCCATGGGCCACGACGGCATGCTCTACTCGCTGCCCTCGCGCGAGATCATCGCCGACGCCGTCGAGTATATGGTCAACGCCCACTGCGCCGACGCCCTCGTCTGCATCTCCAACTGCGACAAGATCACCCCCGGCATGCTGATGGCGGCGCTGCGCCTCAACATTCCCGTGGTCTTCGTCTCCGGCGGGCCGATGGAGGCCGGCAAGGTCGTGCTCCATGGCAAGACCCACGCGCTCGATCTGGTGGATGCCATGGTCGCCGCCGCCGACGACAAGATCTCCGACGAGGACGTCGCCGTCATCGAACGCTCGGCCTGCCCGACCTGCGGCTCCTGCTCGGGCATGTTCACCGCCAACTCGATGAACTGCCTGACGGAGGCCCTCGGCCTCGCCCTGCCCGGCAACGGCTCGACGCTGGCCACCCACGCCGACCGCGAGCGCCTGTTCGTCGAAGCCGGCCATCTCGTCGTCGACCTCGCCCGCCGCTATTACGAGCAGGACGACGTCACCGCGCTGCCGCGCTCGATCGCGAGCTTCGCCGCCTTCGAGAACGCCATGACCCTCGACATCGCCATGGGCGGGTCGACCAACACCGTTCTGCACCTGCTCGCCGCCGCCCACGAGGCCGAGATCGACTTCACGATGGCCGACATCGACCGGCTGTCTCGCCGGGTCCCGGTGCTGTGCAAGGTCGCCCCGGCCAAGTCCGACGTCCACATGGAGGACGTCCACCGCGCCGGCGGCATCATGGCGATCCTCGGCGAACTCGACCGGGCCGGCCTGATCGACACCTCGCTGCCCACCGTCCATTCCGCCTCGATGGCCGAAGCCCTCGCCCGCTGGGATGTGACGCGCACGACCTCGGACAAGGTCCGCGACTTCTACCGCGCCGCTCCCGGCGGCGTGCCGACCCAGGTCGCCTTCTCCCAGGCCGCCCGCTGGGACGAGCTCGACACCGACCGCGAGACCGGCGTCATCCGCTCGGCGGAGCATCCCTTCTCCAAGGACGGCGGCCTCGCCGTGCTCTTCGGCAACATCGCCCTCGACGGCTGCATCGTGAAAACCGCCGGCGTCGACGAGAGCATCCTGAAGTTCACCGGTCCGGCGCGGATCTTCGAGAGCCAGGACGCGGCGGTCGACGGCATCCTCAACGGCGGCGTCGCGGCCGGCGACGTGGTGCTGATCCGCTACGAGGGCCCGAAGGGCGGCCCCGGCATGCAGGAGATGCTCTATCCGACCAGCTATCTGAAGTCGAAGGGCCTCGGCAAGGCCTGCGCCCTCGTCACCGACGGCCGCTTCTCGGGCGGCTCCTCGGGCCTCTCGATCGGCCACGTCTCGCCGGAAGCGGCCGAGGGCGGCGCCATCGGCCTCGTCGAGGAGGGCGACCTGATCGAGATCGACATCCCGAACCGGACGATCAACGTCGCCGTCTCCGACGCCGTTCTCGCCGAGCGCCGCATCGCCCGCGACGCCGCCGGCTGGAAGCCCGCCGCCCCGCGCAAGCGCAACGTCACCCCGGCGCTCCGGGCCTACGCGGCGCTGACCACCTCGGCCGCCCGCGGCGCGGTGCGCGACGTCAGCCAGGTCGAGAGGGGCTGAGGGCTGCGCGGAGCACGGCGGTTCCGCCTCCTCGGAGACGCCACCCCTCATCCGCCCTTCGGGCACCTTCTCCCGCAAGGGGAGAAGAGTACTTGAGTTCGTCGATCAGCATCGCGCCACAAGCCGCAATGTGCCCGCGGCCGATGCTGGACAGGCCGACTTTGCCGGCGCCAGTCCGACTGCGACGGTATGTATGAAATGGTGACACCGCCGCTCGCTCCCCCTTCTCCCCTTGCGGGAGAAGGTGCCCGAAGGGCGGATGAGGGGTGAACAGCCTCTCGTTCTTCACACCCCCTCCCTCCTCACCGGCCGATCCCCGTCATGACCCTGACCCGCACCGACCTCTTCGCCCATCTCGACGCCCTCGGCATCGCCCACGCCACGGTCGATCATCCCCCGCTCCACACCGTGGAGGAGAGCCGGGCGCTGCGCGGCGAACTTCCCGGCGGCCACGCCAAGAACCTTCTCGTCAAGGACAAGAAGAGCCGGGTGTTCCTGGTCGTCGCCCGCGAGGATCTGCCCCTCGACCTCAAGAAGCTCCACGGCGTCATCGGGGCGCAGGGTCGCGTCAGCTTCTGTTCGGCCGAGCAGATGGGCGAGTTGCTCGGCGTCAAGCCGGGGTCGGTGACCCCCTTCGGCGTCGTCAACGACACGGGCAAGGTCGTCACCGTGGTGCTGGACGACGGCCTCCTCGCCCTCGACCCGCTCAATTTCCACCCGCTCGAGAACACCGCGACGACGACCATCGCCCGGGCCGACCTGCTGCGCTTCCTCGAGGCCACCGGCCACGCCCCGCTGGTCGTGACCCTGCCGGTCGCCGAGACCGAACCCGCCTGAACCAACGCTTCCGCGGCCACGGACCTCCGGCCTTACCCGGAGCCGGCTCCCGGCGAGAGCCGGCGAGGGCACCCATGCGCCGCGGCGGGTTTGTAATCGGAGCCGGTTTGCGCCAAATAAGGAACAATGCATCGCGGCCCGTCCGGCCGCTTCCCGAACACGCGGATGACGACACCATGAGCGGACCGAGCTTCACCTTCGGCAACGGCGTCAGTGCGGCGGCGCCCGCCCCGACCGGCGACGACCTCGTCAAGGACACCACCACCCAGACCTTCGTGAAGGACGTGCTCGAGCCCTCGCGTTCCGTGCCGGTGCTGGTCGATTTCTGGGCGCCGTGGTGCGGCCCCTGCAAGCAGCTGACCCCGGTTCTGGAGAAGGCGGTCAAGGCCGCCGGCGGCAAGGTCCGCCTCGTCAAGATGAACATCGACCAGTATCCAGAGATCGCCGGCCAGCTCGGCATCCAGTCGATCCCGGCCGTGATCGCCTTCAGCCAGGGCCGCCCGCTCGACGGCTTCATGGGCGCCCTGCCCGAATCCCAGGTCAAGCAGTTCATCGAGAAGCTGGTCGGCCCGGTCGGCCCGAGCGACGTCGAGCAGATGCTGGCCGCCGGTGCCGAGAGCCTCGCCGAAAAGGACTTCGCCACGGCGGTGGAATGCTTCCTCGCCGTGCTCGACGAGGAGGCCGGCCATCCTGCGGCGCTCGGCGGCCTCGCCCGCGCCCAGATCGGCCTCGGCGCCCTCGACGCCGCCGAGGCGACCCTCGCCGCCGTGCCGAAGGGCAAGGAGCGCGACCTCGCGATCACCGGGGCGCGGGCCGAGCTGGAGCTCGCCCGCACCGCCGAGAGCCTCGGCGACGCCGCCGATCTGGCGATGCGCGTCGAGCGCGATCCGGACGACCATCAGGCCCGCTTCGACCTCGCCCTCGCCCTCAACGCCCGCGGCGACGCGAAGCGCGCGATCGACGAACTGATCGAGATCGTCAAGCGCGACCGCACCTGGAACGAGGAGGCGGCGCGCAAGCAGCTCGTCCAGCTGTTCGAGGCCTGGGGTCCGACCGACAAGACCACCCTCTACGGCCGCCGCCGTCTCTCGGCGGTTCTTTTCGCCTGATCCGGAACCTTCCGGGGGCCGTACCGCCTCAGGGGACCACGATTCCGTGGTCCGCCCCTCGGGGCTCGAGGCCCCCGTCCATCGCGCTCCCTCCGGCGGCGACCCGCGTTCCGCGCCGCCGGGCGGACCTAGGAGGCACCATGAAAGTCGGCAATGCAATCTATCGCCGGCCCGCCGACCTGCCGAGCGAGATCCCCGTCTTCCCGCTGTCCGGGGCGCTGCTGCTGCCCCGGGGCCAGTTGCCGCTCAACATCTTCGAGCCGCGCTACGTCGCCATGATCGACACGGCGCTGGCCGGCGACCGGGTCATCGGCATGATCCAGCCGACCGAGGACGGCGAGGAGGATCTTCGCGCCGTCGGCTGCGCCGGACGGCTGACGATGGTCGCCGAAACCGGCGACGGCCGCTATCAGGTCACCCTCACCGGCATCTGCCGCTTCCGCATCCTGCGCGAAGTCACCGACCTCACGCCCTTCCGGGTCTGCGAGGTTTCCGCGGAGCCTTTCGCCGCCGACTTCGAGACCGACGCCGGCGAGAAGGACGTCGACCGCGACCAGGTGCTGAAGACCTTCGAGGCCTATCTCGAGGCCCACGATCTCGAAGCCGACTGGGAAGGCGTTTCGCGCGCCAGCACCGAGATGCTGGTCAACGCCCTGTCGATGATGAGCCCGTTCGGACCCGCCGAGAAGCAGGCGCTGCTCGAGGCGCCCAACCTCAAGACCCGGGCCGACACGCTCGTCGCGATCACCGAGATCGCGCTGGAACGGCAGAAGGGCGGCACCTCGCCGCTGCAATGACGGACCGCCGTCCGCAAGGCGCGGCCGACAGGGGAGAGATGCGATGACCGAGAGCGGCGGCGAGGTCGAACGGCGCGGCGGGCGCGGCGGGGTCGATCCGAAACTTCTGGAACTCCTGGTCTGCCCGCTGACCAAGACGACACTCGTCTACGACGCCGGGCGGCAGGAACTGATCAGCCGCGCCGCCCGCCTCGCCTTCCCGGTGCGCGACGGCATCCCGATCATGATTCCCGACGAGGCCCGCGACCTCGGCGACGACGAATAGGCCGCGTCGGAGCGACGCGAAGGCGCTGAGGACGAGGTCGGAAGCACCGACCAAGGACAATCGCCGAAGCGGACGGAAAAGGCGTCAACGCTCGATCGGCAACCCCTGCTCGTGCCAGGCCTTGATGCCGCCGCCCATGTGGGTGTCGTGGTCGAGGCCGAGGGCCCGGGCGAAGTCGACGGCCTGGGCCGATCGCCCGCCGACGAGGCAGTAGAACACCACCGGCCGGCCTTCCGGGATCTCCCGCACCGCCTCGGCGAAGCGCGACAGCGGCGCGTGCACGGCGCCGGGAATGCGTGCCGCCTGCCACTCGTGGTCCTCGCGCACGTCGACGAGGACGATCTCGCCGGCCTCGGCCAGCCGGGCGACTTCCGCAACGTCCAGAGTGTTCATGACCGGCCTTTCCAACGGGCTCCCCCGCCTTGTCTACGGCGAGGGGCGGGCGTTGGAAAGGGGAAAGGGCGGGCGACGCCTCGCCTCGCTCCGCCGCCGCGCGGCGGACGGCAGCCGGAAGGTCGCGGCCGTCGACAGCCGGAGCGAAAGCCCGCCGTACGCAGAACAGGAACCGGCGATGCGGCTTTCGTCCGACTTCGACGTCGACGACGCACGACACTCTGTCGACCTCCGGAGCATCGCAAGGTTTGGTTGCCAAATCGTTGTCGGCCCCGGCGCCGGCGCTGGTTTTGTTTCCCATCCGGCGGCCTTCGCAGCGTCGGCGGATCGGGCTATACCGGCGAAGCCCGCTGCTCTCGCCCTCGAGGTTCCCCCGCCGTGACCCGTGCCTCGCCGTTCCGCTTCGTCGCCGCCGACTGGGGAACCTCCAGCCTGCGGCTCTGGCTGATGGAAGGCGACGGCGTGCTCGGCGAAACCCGATCGGCCGACGGCATGGCGAGCGTCCCCCCAGGCAGCTTTCCCGCCGTCCTCGCCGCCCGCCTCGCCGCGCTCGGCGTCGAGGGAACGCCCGAGGCGCCGCTACCCGTCGTCGCCTGCGGCATGGTCGGCGCCCGTCAGGGCTGGCGCGAGGCCGGCTACGTCGACCTTCCCGCCGTGCTCGCCGACCTGCCGGACCGCGCCGTCGCGGTCGCCGCCGACGGCGTCGACCTGCGCATCCTGCCGGGTCTTTCCAGCCGCGACGAAGCCGCTCCCGACGTCATCCGCGGCGAGGAGACCCAGTTGCTCGGCCTCGCCATCGACCGGCCCGGCCTCTCCGCCCTCGCCTGCCTGCCCGGCACCCACGGCAAGTGGGCGCGGATCGAGGCCGGCGTCGTCACCGCCTTCTCCACCGCGATGACCGGCGAACTCTTCGCCCTTCTCTCGGCGCGCTCGATCCTCGCCCACGCCATCGCCGCGGCGACGCCCTCGGGGGATCCCGAAAGCCCCGCCTTCCGCGCCGGCCTCGACGAGGCGCTCGCCGGCGGCGACGGCCTGCCAACCGCGCTGTTCCGCATCCGCGCCCGCGGACTGCTGTTCGGGGCGAGCCCGCAGGAGGCCGCCGACCGGCTCTCCGGCCTGCTGATCGGCGCCGAGATCGCCCCATGGCGCGGCCGCGGCGACGGCACGGTCCTGCTGCTCGCCGCCGGCACCATGGCCGGTCTCTACCGCGCCGGTCTCGAACGCGCCGGCTTCACCGTCGAGACCGCCGACGCCGACGCCTGCGTGCGCCGCGGCCTCGCCTACGCCGCGGCCCGGCTGTGGCCCGCCGCGTCCCCCTCCGCCCCGTCCGACGCGAGCCCCCGATGAGCGATATCCCGATGAGCGAGTCCCGGAAGAGCGAGCTCCCGACGAGCGAAGTGACCACGACGCTCTGGCCGAGCCTCTCCCGCGACCTCGTCGCCATCCTGCGCGGCCTCGCCCCCGGCGAGGCGGAGGGCATCGGCCTCGCCCTCGCCGAGGCCGGCTTCGAGGCGATCGAGGTGCCGCTCAACTCGCCCGATCCGTTCCGCTCGATCGAAATCCTGGCGCGGGTGCTGCCGGCGACCGTGCTGGTCGGCGGCGGCACCGTGCTCGATCCGGCCGACGTCGCCCGCCTCGCCGACGCCGGCGGCCGGTTGATGGTCTCGCCCAACGTCGACGCGGCGGTGATCGGCGCGGCGCGGCGGCGCGCCATGGTGACGATGCCCGGCGTCTTCACCCCGACCGAGGCCTTCGCCGCGCTGAAGGCCGGCGCCTCGGCGCTGAAATTCTTCCCCGCGAGCGTGCTCGGCCCCGCGGGCATCGCCGCGATACTGGCGGTGCTGCCGAAGACGACCGTCGTCGGCGCCGTCGGCGGCGTCGGCAACGCCGATTTCGCCGCCTACGGCCGGATCGGCCTGCGCACCTTCGGCCTCGGCTCCAGCATCTACCGGCCCGGCCTCTCGGCTGCGGAGGTCGCCGTCCTCGCCGCCGCGACCGTCGCGGCCTACGACGAGGCGATGGCGGCGCCGCTCTGAGACGAGCGCCGATCGCCGAAGCCGGTCCCTGTCTCCAGCCCGGCCATCACGAAAAAGGCCGGGATCGCTCCCGGCCTTGATCGATCACGGACAGCCCGGCACGGACAGCCCGGCCGAGGCTCACCCGGCCGCGGCGACCGCGCGCTTCGCCATCACCGTGACGAGGTTGGCCCGGTAGGCGGCGTCGCCGTGGATGTCCGACAGCATGTCGGAGGCGTCGACCTTGATGCCGGCGACCGCGTCGGCGCTCCAGCTCGACGACAGCGCCTCTTCCATCGCGCCCTCCCGGAACACGCCGTCCTGTCCCGCGCCGGTGACGGCGACCCGCACCGAGCCGTCCTTCATCTGCGCCACGAAGACGCCGGTCATGGCGTAGCGCGAAGCCGGGTTGGCGAACTTGGCGTAGCCGGCCCTGGCCGGGATCGGGAAGACGATGCGGACGATGATCTCGCCGTCTTCCAGCGCCGTCGTGAACATGCCCTGGAAGAAGTCGTCGGCCGGGATCTCGCGCCGGTCGGTGACGACGGTGGCGCCGAGGCCGAGCACGGCGGCCGGATAGTCCGCCGCCGGGTCGTCGTTGGCGACCGAGCCGCCGAGCGTGCCGCGATGGCGCACCTGCGGGTCGCCGATGCAGGAGGCGAGCTTGGCGAGCGCCGGGATCGCGGCGGCGACCTCGGACGACGCGGCGACCGCGGCGTGGGTGGTGGCGGCGCCGACCGTCACCGCGTCGGCGGTGACCGTGATGCCCTGCAGCTCGGCGAGCCGGGCGAGGTCGACGACCTTGGACGGCCGGGCCAGCCGCTGCTTCATGGTCGGGATCAGCGTCTGGCCGCCGGAGAGCAGCTTGGCCTCGTCGTCGGCGGAAACGATGGCGGCGGCCTCGGCGAGCGAGGCGGGACGGACGTAGGTGGTCTCGTACATGGTGGTCCCCATGGTGAAAGCGTGTGGAGGCGGCGGAGCGGGCCGGCGCGTCGACCGCGCCGGCCCGCCCTCGCCTCAGGCGGCGGCGCCCTGGATCGCCGCCCAGACCCGCGCCGGCGTCGCCGGCATGGCGATGTCGCGCACGCCGATGGCGTCGGTGATGGCGTTGATCACCGCCGGCGGCGATCCGATCGCCCCGGCCTCGCCGCAGCCCTTCATGCCGAGCGGATTGCCCGGGCAGGGCGTGCACTCGTGGAAGATCTCGTAGGAGGGCACGTCGTCGGCCCGCGGCATGCAGTAGTCCATGTAGGACGCCGTCATCAGCTGGCCGCTCTCCATGTCGTAGGAGACGCCCTCGAGCAGCGCCTGGCCGATGCCCTGGGCGAGGCCGCCGTGGACCTGGCCCTCGACGATGTTCGGGTTGATGATGTTGCCGAAGTCGTCCGCCGCCACGAAGCGCTCGATCGTCACCTTGCCGGTTTCCGGATCGACCTCGACCTCGCAGACGTAGGTGCCGGCCGGGAAGGTGAAGTTGGTCGGATCGTAGAAGGCGCCTTCCTTGAGGCCCGGCTCCATGCCGGCAGGCAGGTTGTGGCCGGTGTAGGCGGCGAGCGCCACGGTGGCGAAGGGCAGCGCCTTGTCGGTGCCGGCGACCTTGACCTCGCCGCCCTCGACGACGATGTCGGTCTCGGCCGCTTCCATCAGGTGGGCGGCGATCTTCCTGACCTTGGCCTCGACCTTGTCGAGCGCCTTGACGATCGCCGACATGCCGACCGCGCCGGAGCGCGAGCCGTAGGTGCCCATGCCGAACTGCACCTTGTCGGTGTCGCCGTGGACGATCTGGACGTTGTCGATGCCGACGCCGAGCCGCTCGTGGACGAGCTGGGCGAAGGTGGTCTCGTGGCCTTGGCCGTGGCTGTGCGAGCCGGTCAGGATCTCGATGGTGCCGACCGGGTTGACCCGTACCTCCGCCGATTCCCACAAGCCGACGCCGGCGCCGAGCGAGCCGACCGCCTGCGAGGGGGCGATGCCGCAGGCCTCGATGTAGCAGGAGAAGCCGATGCCGCGCAGCTTGCCCCGCGCTTTGGCCTCGGCCTTGCGCGCCGGGAAGCCGGCGTAGTCGATGGCGGCGAGCGCCGTCGACATGGTCTTCTCGTAGTCGCCGGCGTCGTAGCACATGATGACCGGCGTCTGATGGGGGAAGGACTTCACAAAGTTCTTCCGGCGCAACTCGACCGGATCGACGCCGATCTCCCGCGCCGCCGTCTCCATCATGCGCTCGACCAGATAGGTCGCCTCCGGCCGCCCGGCGCCGCGATAGGCGTCGACCGGCACGGTGTTGGTGTAGACCGCCTCGACCTCGGCGTAGATCGCCGGGATGGCGTACTGGCCCGACAGCAGCGTCGCGTAGAGATAGGTAGGCACCGACGACGAGAAGGTCGACATGTAGGCGCCGAGGTTGGCGATGGTGTGGACCTTAAAGCCGGTGATGCGGTTGTCGGCGTCGAAGGCCATCTCGGCCCGGGTGACGTGGTCGCGGCCGTGGCAGTCGGTGAGAAAGGCTTCGGTGCGGTCCGACGTCCACTTCACGGGCCGGCCGCCGATCTTCTTCGAGGCCCAGAGGCAGACGGTCTCTTCCGGATAGATGAAGATCTTCGAGCCGAAGCCGCCGCCGACGTCGGGGGCGACGACGCGCAGCTTGTGCTCGGGCGCGATGCCGACGAAGGCGGACAGCACCAGGCGGGCGACATGCGGGTTCTGCGACGTGTTCCAGAGCGTGAAATGCTCCTCACCCGCGTCGTAGGAGCCGATGGCGACGCGCGGCTCCATCGGGTTCGGCACCAGCCGGTTGTTGACGATGTCCATCCGCACGACACGGGCGGCGGAGGCGAGGGCCGCGTCGGTGGCGGCGGCATCGCCGATGTGCCAGTCGTAGATCAGGTTGTTCGGCGCTTCCGGGTGAATCTGCGGCGCGCCGGGCGCCTGGGCCTTGGCCGGATCGACCACGGCGGGCAGTTCCTCGTAGTCGACCATCACCATTTCGGCGGCGTCGCGGGCCTGCTGGCGCGTCTCGGCGATCACCACCGCGACCTGGTCGCCGACGTGGCGGACGATCTCGTGGGCGATCGCCGGATGGGCGCCCGCCTTCATCGGGCTGCCGTCCTTGGAATGGATCATCCAGCCGCAGATCAGGCCGCCGATGCGGTCGCCGGCGAGGTCGGCGCCGGTCAGGACGTCGATCACGCCCGGGGCGGCCTTGGCCTCGGCGGTGTCGATCGACAGGATCCTCGCGTGGGCGTGCGGCGAGCGCACGAAGACGGCGTAGGTCGTGTCCTTCGGCTCGATGTCGTCGGTGTAGCGGCCCTTGCCGGTGATGAAGCGCTTGTCCTCCTTGCGGAGCACCCGTGCGCCGATGCCTTCAACTCCCATGATCTCCTCCCAAAGACCTCGATGCGTCGACCCGCGCGGGGATCACTCGGCGGCTTGCGCCATGCCGGCCATCTCGTCGGCCGCGGCTTTGATCGCCTTGACGATGTTGTGGTAGCCGGTGCAGCGGCAGATGTTGCCCTCGAGCTCGTGGCGGATCGTCGCCTCGTCGAGGTCGGCGCCGTGACGGGCGATCATGTCGACCGCCGCCATGATCATGCCGGGGGTGCAGTAGCCGCACTGCAGGCCGTGGTGCTCGCGGAAGGCCGCCTGCACCGGGTGGAGCTGGTCGCCGTTCGCCAGCCCCTCGATGGTCAGCACCATGCTGCCGTCCGCCTGGGCGGCGAGCGCGGTGCAGGATTTCACGGCGACGCCGTCGACATGGACGACGCAGGCGCCGCACTGCGAGGTGTCGCAGCCGACGTGGGTGCCGGTGAGCCCGAGGGTGCCGCGCAGGAAGTCGACCAGCAACGTGCGGTCCTCCACCTCCCGCGTCACCGATTTTCCGTTCACCGTCATCGATACCGAAACCATGAGGTCCTCCTGGCGATGTCCGGCGCCGTCGCGGCGGCGCCCTGATTGAGATCGTTCGGCGCCGGCGGTTTCAAGGACCGCGGAACCTAGCGGGGGACCGGCCGCGCCGGCTCCCTAAATCGTTTTAGCCTCAGATCGTATCCGCCGCGGCGATGCTCCCGTCGTCCGCGGTCAGAGCTTCAGGATCAGCAGTCCGGCGATGACGACGCCGAGGGCGATCAGTCCCCACATCATCGCACCCGACGGGCCGGAGCGGATCGCGGCGGTCTCGACCGCCTCCTCCGCCCGCTTCTCGGCATCCGCGACGGCGTGGATGGCATGCTCCATGACGCCCTCGTCGGGAACGGCGGTCGGCGCGATCGCCGACGGGGCGCCTGTCGGCGCCGTCTCGATCGCGGCCGTTTCGGGCGGCACCGGCTCGACCGCGACCACGCCCGGCGGCGCGGCCATCGGCGCGGAGGCGGACGCCTCGGCCACGCGGGCCGAGAAGGCGCCGAAGAAGTCGTCGGCCATCTTGCGGGCGGTCGAATCGATCAGCCGCGAGCCGAGCTGGGCGAGCTTGCCGCCGACCTGGGCCTTGGCGGTGTAGGTCAGCACCGTGTCGGCGCCGTCCTCGGCAAGCGCCACGTCGGCGCCGCCCTTGGCGAAGCCGGCGACGCCGCCGCCGCCCTCGCCGACGATGGTGTAGCCGCGCGGCGGATCGACGTTCTCGAAGGTCACCTTGCCGGAGAACTTCGCCTTGACCGGACCGACCTTGGCGACGACGGTGGCGACGAGCGCGTCACCGTCCTTCTCGAGACTCTCGCAGCCCGGAATGCAGGATTTGAGGACGCCCGGATCGTTGAGCGCCGCCCATACGACCGCGCGGGGCGCCGGAATCCGGTATTCCCCAGTCATGTCCATGGGATGCCTCCTCCGTGTCCGTCCGCCCGTCCGCCGGCGGCTTCTTGTTTGGAACGTTTCGAGCCCGGATGCAACCGTCAAGGACCGACGATAGCCAGAGCCCTTCCCGGCCCCCTATAGTACTTTAGAAGGGGTTGCGGCCGTTGCGCCCGAGCGGAACCACCGCCCTTGCCGCCCCGCCCCTTCGCCGGCAAACTGCATCGGCCCTGACCGCGCCGAAGACGCGGCGGACCGGGCTGAAGAACGACGACAAACAGACGGCGAAGCCGCGCCGCCCGGTCCCGGACCGGAGCTCGAGGGAGGACCGCCATGGAGGCGGCGGGAAAGCGGGAGGACTTCAGCTGCGGCATCCGCACCGCGAGCGTCGCCGACGCCGGCCTCGATGAAGCGGTCGAGGCGGTCGCGGCCGTCGTCGATCCGGAGGAGACCGAGTTCCTGCTCGTCTTCTTCTCCGCCCGCCACGACGCCGCCGCCTTCGGGCGCGCCCTCGCCGCGCGGCTGCCTGGCGTGCGCATCGCCGGCTGCACGACCGCGGGCGAAATCTCCAACCTCGGCATCGCCGACAACGGCGTCGTCGCCATCGCCCTGCCGCGCTCGGGCTTCCGCGTCGTCTCGACCGTGATCGAGACGGTGAGCCGCCTCGGCGTCGACGAGGGCACCGCGGCGGTGGCGCGGCTTCGGGCCGACCTCGCCCGCCGCTGCCCCGAGGCGCGCCCCGGCGAGGTCTTCGCGCTGAGCCTGATCGACGGCCTCTGCAACCGCGAGGAAACCGTCGTCTCGGCGATCGACTGGGCCCTCGGCGACATTCCGCTGATCGGCGGCTCGGCCGGCGACGACCTCACCTTCGCCGGCACCTCGCTGCTGCACGAGGGCGCCGTCCACCACGACGCCGCCCTGCTGCTGCTCGTGCGCACGCTCCATCCCTTCAAGGTGTTCAAGACCGAAAACTTCGAGCCGACCGCGACCAAGCTGGTGGTGACGCGCTCGGATCCCGAGCACCGCGTCGTCCACGAACTCGACGCCGAGGTCGCCGCCCTCGAATACGCCCATGTCGTCGGCCTCGATCCGGCGACGCTGACCCCGTTCGGCTTCGCCTCCCATCCGATGGTCGTGCGGGTCGGCGGCGAATACTTCTGCCGCTCGATGCGCAACATGAACGCCGACGGCTCGCTCACCTTCTTTTGTGCAATAGACGACGGCGTCGTCCTGACCGTAGCTAGGCCGGTCGATCTCGTCGCCAGCACCGAGGCCGCCCTCGCCGCCATCGACGACGACCTCGGCGGCATCGACTTCGTGCTCGGCTTCGACTGCATCCTGAGGCGCCTCGACGCCCAGAACCGCCAGATCCTTCACGAGGTCGGCGCCGTCTACCGCAAGCACAAGGTCTACGGCTTCAACACCTACGGCGAGCAGTATCGCTCCATGCACCTCAACCAGACCTTCACGGGCATCGCCCTCGGCAAGGTGAGATCGTGACGACGCTCTCCGACGAGGAGAGGAACGCCCGCGCCCGCCTGCTCCGCGCCGGCGCCTCCGCCGTCGGCGGGCCGGTCGTGGGTGTGCCCGTCGTCGGTGTGACCGAGATCGACGACGCCGAGGCCGCCCTCATCCACCGCATCGCCAAGCTCGAGCGCATCAACGCGGCGCTGATGGGCCGGGTCGAGCGCTCGATGGACGCCCATGGCAACGCCTATTCGCTGTTCCAGACCGCGATCAGCCTCGAACTCCAGGTCAAGGCCCGCACCGAGGAGCTGACGGCCGTCCTGCACCGGCTCGAGACCACCAACGAGGCCCTGCGTCTCGCCAAGGAGCAGGCCGAGCAGGCCAACGCCTACAAGACCCGCTTCCTCGCCGCCGCCGGCCACGACCTGCTGCAGCCGCTGTCGGCGGCCCGGCTGTCGATCTCGGCGCTGACCGAGCTGCAGTCGAGCGCGGAAGCGCGGGCGATCGCCGGCCAGGTCGACCGCGCTCTCGTCTCGATCGAGGACCTGCTGAAGACCCTGCTCGACATCTCCCGGCTCGACGCCGGGGTGATGCAGCCGGAGGTGAAGGAGGTCGTGCTCGCCGACATCTTCGCCGGACTCGCCGCCGACTTCGAGCGGCTCCCC